>UMFR01029237.1_pt1 | contig 13007 bp, 10 predicted proteins | sample 1965041 | NCBI WGS metagenome assembly UMFR01 (sample SAMEA4836049, study PRJEB28245) | human gut metagenome | biome: gut microbiome; material: fecal sample | place: Denmark | collected 2008
GTAAAATTCGCTCAATTGGTTTATCAAATTTTTATCCTGATCAATATATGAACTTGGAATTAGCTCATAAAGATAAGCCAGCAATTAATCAAATTGAAATTAGTCCTTGGTTCCAGCAAACTAATGATGTTAAGTTCTTCCAAGGAAGAGACGTAGCAGTTGAGGCTTGGGCACAATTTGCAAATGGTAAGCACGACATTTTCAATAATAAAGTTTTGAAAGAAATTGCTGAGAATCATCATAAAACTGTTGGACAAGTTATCTTACGTTGGTTAACTCAAAAGAGCATCGTAGTTATTCCCAAGGCTGTTCATGATGAACATCAAAAAGAGAATATTAATATCTTTGACTTTAAACTAACACAAGATGAAATGGCAAAGATTAAGGAACTAGACAAGGGCGAAAGTCAATTCTTCGACCACCGTGATCCAGCTGCTATTGATAACATCTTTGGTGAAAGTTTGAGACAACTTCGTGATTCAGAATAATTAGGTCAATCTAATACAAAAGAGGCTAGCTTAGTACTAGTCTCTTTTACTTTGCAATTACTAAATGATAATCACCTAAAAAGGTGCTTTCAAAATCTTTTGGAAGTTTATATTGCTGGTTAAATATAACAATCATCGCATGAAAGTTCTGATAATTACGCAGTGTAAAATGATCGACATTAGCTTCAACTAAATCTTTTGCCTTTTGATAAGAAACTGGAAGTTGGTAATCTAAACAATTAAATAATCGTCTAGCATATTTATCAACGACGAACTCGCCTTTCTGAATACCATACATTAAGATTACATCTGCTGTTTCTGGACCAATTCCTTTAATGCTAAGCAGTTCAGAACGTAACTGGTCTTTAGATAATTGGCGACATTTATCTAGGTCAAAATCATATTTCTGAAAGTAGGTTGCTAATCTTTTCAGAGTAGCAGCTTTTCTAGTATAGAAGCCAGCAGAAGCAATGGCCCTTTCTAATTTATCATCGGGCGTCTTTAAGATGTTCTCTGGCCAGAAATTAGTGGCTTGGTACAGAGTTGCTAAGGCCTTATCAACATTTTTCCAATTAGTATTTTGAATCAAAATTGTTGACCAAATTACTTGCCAGTCGCTTCGCCCAGGCCACCAGCCATTAGGATCTAGGTGGTCGTACATTAAGTCATAGAGTTCATTCAAATTGATCTTTTTCATTATTATTCCTCCACTAACTAATTAATTATCATAATCTTAAGCATTCAATTTAACAAAAATATGATATTTTAGGTACTAATAGATAAAATAAAAAGATAAAGATAAGAAACTAGGTTTTGATAATGGAAGAAAATACTAAAAAAATGCTCGCCGGTTTACCATATCGTCCAGACACTGAGGAGTTAAGCAGAATTTCAACGAAAGCTCATCGTTTAAGTAGGGACTATAATCAAACCGCCGATGAAGATAAAGAAGTTAGAAAAGCAATTATTGATGAATTATTTCCAGATCATGAAACAGGAGTGTATTTACAAGGACCAATTGAGGTTGACTATGGAAAATTTACTAAACTAGGTAAGAATTTTTATGCCAATTTTAACCTAACTATTTTAGATACTTGTCCTGTAACGATTGGTGATAATGTAATGTGTGGTCCAAATACTTCATTAGTAACTCCACTTCATCCCTTATTGCCTGAGCAACGTAATGCACGTCTTCAAAAAGATGGGAAAATTGCTGATATCGAATATGGTGCTCCAATTACAATTGGCGATAACTGTTGGCTAGCAAGTAACGTGACTGTCTGTCCGGGCGTAACTATTGGTAAGAACTGTGTTATCGGAGCAGGGAGCGTAGTAACTAAAAATATTCCTGATAATTCACTTGTTTTAGGAGTTCCAGGTCGGGTAGTAAGAAAAATCACCGAAAAAGATCGCTTAGATAATTATCCTTACTAAAAATTTGCTATAGAATCGCCTTGCGAACATTTGTTTGAATGAAGTATAATAACTATGAAAAAAGACTGTTAAAGCATTAACTTTAGCAGTCTTTTGTTCTTACTATTTATTTATTTTAGATTTACTATTGAGTAATCCATGGGATTTTTTATACCAATACCATAATCCAAAAGGAACGATATTTTCTTCATGATTGATTAATCGTTTAATATTAGAACGGTGTCTTACAAACAATAAGACCATCATAATTCCAGTAATAATAGTCAGAAAGACATCATGAAACCAGAAAGAACAAATAAAAATTATCACTATTGAAACTAAACTAGATAAACTTACGTATGAAGTAATAAAGAGCACTGGTAAAAATACTACTGCACATAGTCCAAAGAATTTTAGATTGTAGCCTAGGAATACACCTGCACTAGTTGCTACCGCTTTTCCTCCCTTGAATTTTAGAAAGATTGAGAAAGTATGACCTAAAATAGCGCAGGCACCGGCAATTAATAATAAATACTTTGGTCCCTTTAAATGGAAAATTAAAGGCAAATCGGTAGCAAGTGTTCCTTTTAATACATCAATAATTAAAACCGCACTTCCAGCTATCGGTCCCATTACTCTGAATGAATTAGTTGTTCCAATGTTTCCTGATCCAAAATTTCTTATATCTTCATGAAAAAATATTTTTCCGACTAACACACCTGTAGGAAAGGACCCAATTAAGTATGCTAAAATAAAAACTAGTAAATAATTCAACGTAGACATTTAATTTTCAACCCCATTTAAAATCTAAAGCTATTTTAACAGAGATTATAATAGCTGTGGGATTGATTTTGATTGTCTGTTAAAAATGGAGGCATTTATTTGGCTAAAACAAATAAAACGACCAGTTCATATGATGATTCTTCGATCCAGATTCTTCATGGACTAGAGGCAGTAAGAAAACGTCCAGGAATGTATATCGGTTCAACTGATCGACATGGTCTAAATCAACTAGTTTACGAAATCGTTGATAACTCAGTTGATGAAGCAATGGCTGGTTATGGTAAAGAAATTAACGTAACTATTCATAAAGATAATTCGGTTACAGTTCAGGACTTTGGACGTGGAATGCCAACCGGAATGCATGCATCAGGAATTCCAACAATTGAGGTTATTCTGACTGTTTTGCACGCAGGTGGTAAGTTTACTGAGAAAAATTATCAAACCTCTGGAGGCTTGCACGGTGTCGGCTCTTCTGTCGTAAACGCATTATCTTCTTATCTAAAGGTTAGAGTCGTTAGAGACGGACAGGCTTATGAAGAAGAATTTGAAAATGGTGGACATCCGATTGGCACTCTTAAGCATTTGGGTAAAACTAAAGATAAGAATGGTACCACGATTACTTTTAAACCAGATGCGACTATCTTTTCAACTACTACCTATAATTATGAAACTATTCAAGAACGAATTCGTGAATCAGCATTTCTTTTAAAGGGTGTTAAATTTACTTTAACCGATGAACGCGAACCCGAACATCATGATGAATTTCTCTATGAAGATGGAATTAAGTCATTTGTATCTTACTTAAATGAAGATAAAGATACGATGGGAGATGTATTCTACTTTTCTGGTCAGCAAAATGGCATTGAGGTAGAATTCGCTGGTCAGTATAACGATGGGTACTCAGAAAACTTTGTTTCATTTGTAAACAATGTCCGTACTGCTGATGGTGGTAGTCATGAGGCTGGTGCAAGAAGTGGATTTACTAAAGCTTTTAATGATTATGCTAAAAAGCAGGGCTTGTTAAAAAATAAAGATAAGGGTCTAGAAGGTAGTGATTACCGTGAAGGCCTAAGTGCAGTCTTATCTGTTAAGATCCCTGAAGAATTATTAGAGTTTGAAGGACAGACCAAGGGTAAATTAGGTACTCCACAAGCAAGAAGTGTTGTTGATAGCATTGTTTACGAGCAACTTTCTTATTACTTAATGGAAAATGGAGAATTTGCTCAAAGTTTAGTTCAAAAAGCTCAAAAGGCTAGGGATGCGCGTGAAGCAGCTAAAAAGGCCAGAGATGAAAGTCGAAGCGGCAAAAAGAGACGAAAGAAAGAAATTCTTTCTGGAAAATTAACCCCTGCTCAATCACGTAATCCTAAGAAAAATGAATTATTCCTAGTCGAGGGTGACTCAGCTGGAGGATCTGCAAAACAAGGCCGAGATCGAAAATTTCAAGCAATCTTACCATTGCGTGGTAAAGTATTGAATACACAAAAAGCTAAATTGCAAGATATCTTTAAGAACGAAGAAATTAACACTATGATTCATACTATTGGAGCTGGCGTTGGTTCTGATTTTCAAATTAAAGATGCTAATTACGATAAAATCATCATCATGACAGATGCGGATACTGATGGTGCTCATATTCAAATTTTGTTGTTAACCTTCTTTTACAGATATATGCGTCCAATGGTTGAAGCAGGGCGCGTTTATATCGCACTTCCACCACTTTACAAGCTTCAAAAGGGAAACGGTGCAAAGGCTAAGATCAAATATGCCTGGACTGATGAAGAACTAAGTGAAGACTCTAAAGATATGGGTAAAGGATTTGCTTTACAGCGGTTTAAAGGTTTAGGTGAAATGAACGCTGATCAGTTATGGGAAACTACCATGAATCCTGAAACTCGTACTTTAATTAGAGTTAAGATTGATGATGCACAACTTGCTGAAAAGCGTGTGACAACCTTGATGGGAGATAAGGTTGCTCCGAGAAGAAAATGGATCGACGAAAATGTTAAATTCCGCATGGGCGAAGATGGTTCAATTCTAGAAACAAGTAGAGATTAAGAGGTTAGATTTTTAAATGGTAAAAACTACTGAAAGAATTAGGGAATTACCTCTTGAAGAAGTTATGGGAGAAAGATTTGGACGATATTCAAAATATATTATCCAAGAACGTGCTCTCCCTGACATTCGAGATGGTTTGAAACCTGTTCAACGTCGTATTCTTTATGCAATGTATAAAGATAATAATACATATGACAAACCTTATAAAAAAGCTGCTAAGGCTGTCGGAAATGTAATGGGTAACTTTCACCCTCATGGAGATAGTTCTATTTATGGTGCGCTAGTTCACTTATCTCAAGACTGGAAGATGCGTGAACCCTTGATCGAGATGCACGGTAATAATGGATCGATGGATGGGGATGGTCCAGCAGCAATGCGTTATACGGAATCTCGTTTAAGTAAAATTTCTAATTTGCTTTTACAGGATATTGATAAAGAAACAGTTCAAATGATTTTGAACTTTGATGACACAGAATATGAACCAACTGTCCTACCTGCGCATTTTCCTAATTTATTAGTTAATGGTTCAACTGGAATTTCAGCTGGATATGCGACAGAAATTCCGCCACATAACCTAGCTGAAGTTATTGACGCAGCTGTTTATCTCTTGAAACATCCCGATGCCACCACAGATGATTTAATGGAATTTGTCAAAGGGCCAGATTTTCCAACTGGTGGTATTGTACTTGGGACAAAAGGCATTAAGGAAGCTTATGAAACTGGTCGTGGAAGAATACAAGTTCGCTCTAAGACCACTATTCAAGATATTAAGGGACACCGTCAACAAATCGTAGTTACTGAAGTTCCTTTTGGCGTCAACAAGGCGATGATGGTCAAGAAAATTGATGAAATCCGTTTAAATAAGGAAATTGATGGAATTTCCGAAGTAAGAGACGAGACTGACCGTCATGGACTTTCAATCGTTATTGAATTAAAAAAGGGTGCAGACAGTCAAAATATTTTGAACTATCTTTTTAAGAACACTGATTTGCAAGTTTCATATAACTTCAATATGGTTGCAATTGACCGTATGACTCCCGTCCAAGTTGGCTTGAAACGAATTTTATCTTCATATTTGACCCATAAAAAAGAGGTTGTTACTAAAAGAACTGAATTTGATTTAAAAAAGGCAAAGCAGCGACTAGAAATCGTTGAAGGTTTGATTCATGCGCTGGATATTTTAGATCAAGTTATTAAGACAATTAGATCTTCTAAAGATAAAAAGGATGCTAAAAATAATTTAATTGCTAAATATGAATTTACTCCTAATCAAGCAGAAGCTATTGTTTCTTTGCAACTGTACCGTTTAACTAATACTGATGTTAACCAACTTAAGAAAGAACAAACAGAACTAAATAAAAAGATTGACAAATTCAATGAAATTTTAAGCGACAATAAAGTTCTAGAAAAAGTTGTAGTTAAAGAATTAAATGCGGTCAAAAAAGAATTTGGTTCTCCAAGAAGAACTGAAATCACAGCTAAAGCAGCTAAAATTGAAATTAACGAAAAAGCTTTAGTTGCCGATGAAGACGTTCGTGTATTAGTAAGTAAAGATGGCTACTTAAAACGCTCATCCATTCGTTCCTTCCAGTCGACTGACACAAGTGATAATGGATTACCTGATGGCGATAAGGTTATTTTTGAAAAGACAATGTCAACCTTAGATAACCTTTATATTTTCACCAATAAAGGAAACCTTATTTATCGACCAGTCCATGAATTAATAGAAACAAAGTGGAAAGAAACTGGTCAACACCTTTCTCAAGAAATCGGACTGGATAATGACGAAGAAATCATTCGAGTATTTGAAATTAATGACTTAAAAGCAAGTTTGAACTTTTTAATTGCCACAAACGATGGCTATATTAAACAAGTTACCTTAGCTGATTTGCAGCCAACTAGAACTTATAAATCTCGTGCGATCACTGCAATTAAGCTTAAGAGTAAAGACAGTAAAGTCGTAAGAATTGATAAAGTTAAACCAGATAGTAAGCAAGAAATTACCTTAATAACTAATCAAGCATATGCAGTCAGATTTGATATTAGCGAAATTCCTACTTCGGGTTCTAAAGCAGTAGGGGTTAAATCCGTTAACCTTAAAGACAATGATTATATCGTAAATTATGTTCTTGCCGATCCTAAATATGTTGACTTGATTCATATTGGGATTATTACTCAACGTGGGGCATTTAAGCAGCTAAAACTTAACTTAATAAACAAGGTAACTCGTGCTAAACGAGGTGTATTAGTACTACGTGAACTTAAAACTAAACCTCATCGAATCATGGCAATTAGTAGCTACGGCGAGAATCATATCTTGCATTTAACTACTTCTAGTGATCGTCATATCGAATTAAATACATCTGAATTTCCATTAGGTGATCGATATTCAAATGGTTCATTTGTTTTAGATCCAATGACAGATGGAACACCAATTTCATTAACGCTAGGTCAACCATTAGCAGACGGAAGAGATAGAACAGAAGACCTATTTTAAATGAAAGCTAAGAATAGTATTTTAAAGCTACTCTTAGCTTTTTTATTAAGGTAAATAATTATAGAAAAATAGCTTATATTTTATGTAAATATTTTCATTATCTAGATACAGGTGTTATGATAAAAAGTGTAGGATGAATAATAGGCTTTATAAAAGGCTATCAGAAAATAATTGTATGTATTTTAAATTTATATCAATTAGATGTTATTCCAGATTTATATAAGAGGCATTCAATCATGAAAACAAATACTGATGCAGTTCTATCTGCGAAATCTTTACGTTACTTTCTTCAATTAATTGATAACATGAGTTACACTCAAGCAGCTCAAATCTTAGGAATAACCCAACCTGCATTAACTCAACAAATTAAGAAATTGGAACGTGCAGTTGGATCTCCCTTATTTGGTCAAATGGGGAAAAAGCTCTATTTAACTGATGCTGGTCTAAAAATGGAGGAAACAGCCAAGGCACTATTTTCAACAGTTAATAATGCCGTTGATAGTATCCAGCAATATACAAAATCAGATACTGGGACTATTTCATTAGGTGTATTGTCCACTATTGAAGCTAGGGTTATCGATCAATTTCTAATTGAATTTAACCAGAAATATCCAGAGATAACCTTACATGTCGGCTTTTACAATAGAACAGAGCTTTGGGACAAATTAGATAATAATCAATTAGACTTAGCAGTTCTTTATATGCCAGATCACAATGCTACTGTAAAAAACATGAAGCAATATATGGCTAAACAAATTTATCCAGAATCAGTAGTATTTTTAACTCATAATCCAGAAACGAAATTTTATAAGTTAGCACAACATAAGTGGGTAACTTACCCTAAGGATTACTACTTGCCTCAAATTGTGCGTCGATTTTATGCTACTGAATTTCCAAATAATGAGTTGCTAACTCCAGTTACTTTTACTGCTCCTTATCAACTAATAAAATTTGCGGAACAAACTGATTACGACACTTATGTTTCAAAGAGCTTCTATAAGGCTCACAAGGCTCAAATCACGCTCTCTCCATTAGAGCCAAAACGTGAAACAAACTTTGAAAGTTGCTTTATTTATCGTAAAAACAAGAGTGAGATACCTCGATTAGTTAATTTCTTAAAAGAATGGGATAAATTTATTAATGAAAAAGATTATGATAGTCGATTAGAAGAGGTTAAAGTTAATATCTAGTTTTAGAAGCATTGTTTTTATAACTAAAAGCAATGCTTTTTAGTGCGGGATTGATTTGCTTAAGTTCAAATTTTAATCTAAAATATTAAGTAGATATAATTTTAAAGGAGCTCTATATAATGGCAAAAGAATTGATTTTTGGTCACCAAAATCCTGATACAGATGCAATCGGAACTGCAATTGCATACTCATACTTACAAAATAAATTAGGTTACGATACTGAAGCAGTCGCTTTGGGCGAAGCTAACGATGAAACTAAGTATGCCTTGAATAAATTCGGTTTTACTGCACCTCGTGTAATTAAAACTGCTTCAAACGAAGTTGATGCAGTTATGCTTGTTGACCACAATGAACCTCAACAAAGTGTTTCTGACATTGATAAAGTTAAAGTGACTCACGTAGTAGATCACCACCGTATCATGAACTTTAATACCGCTGATCCTTTATACTACCGTGCAGCTCCAGTTGGTTGTACAAGTACAATTATGTGGCAGATGTACAACGAAAAAGAAATTGAAATTCCACAAGATATTGCTGGAATTATGCTCTCAGCTATTATTTCAGATACTTTATTATTAAAATCACCAACTACTACAGATCAAGACAAAGAAGCTGTAGAAGCTTTAGCCAACATTGCTGGTGTTAACTACAAAGAATATGGTCTTAAAATGCTAAAAGCTGGTACCAATATTGCTGATAAGTCAGAAGAAGACTTAATCGATTTAGACGCTAAGAGCTTTGAATTAAATGGCAGCAACGTTCGTGTAGCACAAATTAATGTTGTTGACTTGCCAGAGGCTTTAGAGCGTAAAGAAGCTTTCTTAAAGGCTATGGATGAAGCTTCAAAGAGTGAAGGCTACGATATGTTCATGCTTTTGATTACTAATATTCTTGATTCAGATTCAGAAGCTTTAGTAGTAGGTAGTGATGAATCAAAAGCTAAGTTTGAAAAGGCATTTAATACTAAATTGTCAGATTCAGAAGTTAAGTTACCAGGTGTTGTTTCAAGAAAGAAGCAAGTTGTTCCTCCATTAACTAATGCTTTTGAAGCTTAAGTTATTATTTAGTTCAATTTTAGAAAAGACAGGTATGATCTTTCATACTTGTTTTTTTATTTAATTAGGAAAAATGAAATCATTACAAGTATTAAAAGATGTATTTGGCTACACAACATTTCGCCCAGGACAAGAAAAAGTTATTGATTTAGTTCTTAAAGGAGAAAATGTTCTAGCAGTAATGCCAACTGGTGCAGGAAAATCAATGTGCTATCAAATTCCCGCCTTAGTTAATTCCGGTTTGACTTTAGTAATTTCTCCCTTAATTTCGCTAATGAAAGACCAAATTGATTCCTTAAAGCAAAATGGTATTAATGCGGCAGCCCTAAATTCGGCGACTCCTCAAGAAGAAGTAAATCCAATTTTAAGACAAGCATATGAAGGCAAAATAAAGCTTCTGTATGTGACTCCTGAGCGATTAGCAATGGATTATTTTCGCTATCAGCTAAACTTCTTAGATATTTCATTAGTAGCAGTCGATGAAGCACATTGTATTTCACAGTGGGGACATGATTTTCGACCAGCGTATCGCCAAATAATGGATGGCGTCAAATCAATTAAGAGTAATCCGAATATTTTGGCCTTAACTGCAACTGCCACACCCTCAGTTCAAAAAGACATATCAGAACAATTGCAGATACCTAATAAAAATTATGTTATTACTTCATTTGCAAGGCCAAATCTAAGTTTCAAGGTAGTGGATAATCCTAAAAATACTAACTTGTATCTTTTAGACTATATTAAAAAGCACCCTAATGAATCCGGAATTATATATGCCAGTACAAGAAAACATGTTGAAGAATTAACTGACTATTTAGCTCAAAATGGTATTCTAACAGCTAGTTACCATGCTGGTCTTTCTAATGAAGAGAGATCAGATGTACAAGATGCTTTTCAATTCGATAAAGTACAAGTGATAGTTGCTACTAATGCTTTTGGAATGGGGATTGACAAAAGAAATGTGCGCTTTGTAATTCATGCTAACAGTACACCAAACTTAGAATCGTATTATCAAGAAGCTGGCAGAGCAGGTAGAGACGGTGAGCGTTGTGAGAGTATCCTAATCTATCATCCTAAAGATATCCGGCTCTATCGTTGGTTTATTGAACAATCTGATTTAGCTGATGAATATCAAAAAATACAGTATCAAAAACTAGCTATGATTACTAAATATGTTAATACCACAGAGGAGTGTTTACAACAGTTTATCGTCAGCTATTTTGGACAAAGGTGTGAGCCCTGTGGTAAGTGCTCTAACTGTTTAGGAACCTTTATTGAAAAAGACATTACGTCAGAAAGTAAAAACATTATTGCAACTATTTATGAATTAGATGGTCGTTTTGGCAAGACTGTAGTTGCTGATGTGGTTTCAGGAGCAAATAATCAACGCATGAGAGAAATCGATGCAGCTCATTTAAGGCATTATGGCAGTTTAAAGATTGGAAAGAGTAGGGTCATAAACTTAATAAACTATCTAATTAGCCATAATTATTTACAACTGACTGATAGTCAATATCCAGTAGTTCATGTGACTAACTTAGGATGGGACGTTTTAGATAATAAAAAGCGTGTAACTAAAAAGATTTCTAAAAAAATAGAAAAATTAAGTCAAACCTATAATCAAATTCCGAAAGAAGAGAATGACTTATTTGTTCGCTTAAAAGAAGTTCGTTTAGATTTAGCTAAAAAACAGGGGATACCAGCTTTTTATATCTTTTCAGATAAGTCTTTAAGAGAAATGGCACTGCAAAAACCTAAGACACAAGCAGAATTTTTAAATATTTCAGGAGTAGGTCAAGCTAAGCTTAAATCCTATGGTCAAATTATGCTAGCTGCAATCAAAAATTACTTGAAAGAAGACGCAGACTAATGAAGTGTAGTTAAATAAAGTGTAAAATGAATTAGAATAGTATAAATTCAGGAGGATTAACATGGAATATCCACAATTAGACCTAGAAAATGCAAAAGGTCCAAAAGCCTTAATTCAAACAAATCATGGAGATATTAAAATTCAATTATTTGAAAAAGAAGCTCCAATGACTGTTGAAAATTTTGTCCGTTTAGCTAAAAAAGGCTATTATGATGGCACTACTTTTCACAGAGTAATTAGTGATTTCATGATCCAGGGCGGTGATCCAAAGGGTGACGGTACTGGTGGCGAAAGTATCTGGGGACATCCTTTTGAAGATGAATTTTCAAATAAATTATTCAATGTACGTGGTGCGCTTTCCATGGCTAATTCTGGGCCTAATACAAATGGCAGCCAATTCTTTATTGTTCAAAATAAAAACGTACCTAAACGCATGATTAAAGAAATGGATGCTGCAGGTTATCCTAAAGAATTAGTTAAGGCATACAAGCAAGGTGGAACACCGTGGCTTGATGGTCGCCATACTGTTTTTGGTCAAGTGATCAAAGGTATGGATGTTGTTGATGAAATTGCAAAGGTTCCACGTGACAAAGCAAATGATAAGCCAAAAGAAGATGTGATTATTAAGAGTATTCATATTGAAGATTAAACAAATTAAACATGGTCTAAATTGATCATGTTTTTAATTTGTTTTCACTATAACTTGGAGGTTAATCATGGGTATATTTTCAGATGAAAAATATCGTCCATCTGAATCGCGTATTTTAGCTACAGCATTGACTTTTTCTGCGGGATTTATTGATGCCTATACTTATATTCAACGGGGACATACTTTATCTGCTGGACAGACAGGAAACGTCATCTTCTTTGCGTCAGCATTTGCTGACCATAATATTGCAGGTATGTTAAACAGGGCAACAACGTTTATTGCTTTTACCTTAGGATTACTACTTGTTGGACTTTTTCATAAGTATGTAAAAAGTAATTATTGGCGTGTATTTTGTTTATTTCCAATTCTATTTATTTGCTTGGGCGTTGGTTTCGTTCCTAAAAACGTACCAAATTATTATGTAGTTCCGGTAATTGCGTTTGGTTTAGCGGTTCAGAATGCATCATTTAGTAAAATTGAAGGTATGGGATATAATAATGCATTCACAACTGGCAACTTAAAAAAATCTGTAGTTGCTTGGAGCGCATATTTCTTTGGTGAAGATAAGTCACAGCATAACGCAGCTGTTAACTATATGTTCTTGGTTATTGCATTTGCACTTGGTGCAATTGTATCAGCATTGCTCCAAAAGATCTTTGTTTTAAAAACTATTTGGTTTGCTGTTTTACTTTTAGGAGCAATCAATATCGTTTATACGATCTCTTTAAATAAAAGAAAGAAACTATCTTTTTCTAAAAATGAATAATTAATAGAGAAACTTTGAGAATGATAAAACTCAAAGTTTTTTTACTTATAAAAGAGAGTAGCTTAGTTCATCTTGACTATACTTCGTGTAATATATATTATGTAAAGTAGAACATAAAAATATATCATATTTGTAATTAATCACAATCACCAGCCCAACCATCAATCAACTAATTATCTACTATTTATCAAAAGTTACTTTTCGTTGATTGTAAAATCAAATTGAACACTTTAGAAAA
>UMFR01081425.1_pt1 | contig 12938 bp, 8 predicted proteins | sample 1965041 | NCBI WGS metagenome assembly UMFR01 (sample SAMEA4836049, study PRJEB28245) | human gut metagenome | biome: gut microbiome; material: fecal sample | place: Denmark | collected 2008
GCTATACGACGGCTCGCACGGACAGGAAATAGTGGCATTCGGAATCCTCAACCACGACAAGCAACCCGGCGACAACGCAGAGCCGTATCTGTTCGACATCTCCATCCCATACGGACTGTCAATCCTTGCCACGCACAATGCCGACGCATTTGTGCCGGGCGTGAACGACCTGATAAAAGGCATATCGTTCACACCTGAAGGCGATACCACAAACACCGTATCGTATGCCGAGCGCATAGCGCGCGGAAAAGCGGCGCAACAGTCGTTGGAAAAGTACCACGAGGCAAAGCAGACCGGCGACACCGCAGCAATGGCAATTCATGCGGAAGCGATGAAAGCAGACTTCGATTATTTCGGCTACGGATACCTCAGCTCTCCGGAAGAGGCCATTCCTAACATTCCGCTTACGTTCTACACGTTCCACGCGATGGTGATACTCGGCGGCTACCTCCTCATATTCCTGATAGCCTCGCTGCTGCTTGCCTACAAGCGCGGAATTATGGAAAAAGTCCGCTGGGCAAGCCTGTTCCAACGCTTGGCAATCATCACAATACCGTTAGTCTACCTGTGCAGCATCTGCGGATGGGTAGTGGCAGAAGTAGGACGGCAGCCATGGACGATACAGGATCTGATGCCTAACTGCGTGGCAATATCCGACATAAGTGCTGGATACGTGCAGACAACATTCGTGATTTTCGCCGTAATTTTCACGGCTCTGCTCGCAGCCGACATCTGCATAATCACGAAACAGATTTCCAAAAAATCAAAAGAAAATCTCGACACAGCAAAATAACGATACAACTATGATAACCTACGAATTTCTTCAGAACTACTGGTGGCTGCTTATCTCGATATTAGGAGCGGTCCTCGTGTTCCTGCTGTTCGTGCAGGGCGGACAGACAATGCTCCTGACCACCAAAGAAGCAACATATAAGTCAATGATGGTGAACTCGCTCGGACGGAAATGGGAATTGACGTTTACCACGCTCGTCGTCTTCGGCGGGGCTTTCTTTGCGTCTTTCCCCCTATTCTACTCCACCAGCTTCGGAGGCGCATACTGGCTGTGGATGATAATCCTGTTCAGCTTCATCGTGCAAGCCATATCATATAAATACCGCCAGAAAGAAGGCAACGTCTACGGCACACGCACCTACGACACTCTGCTGTTCATCAACGGCATAATCGGCCCGGTATTGCTCGGGGTGGCTGTGGCAATGATGTTTTTCGGAGCAGAATTTACCGTGTCGAAAGCCAACATCCTCAATCCGCAGGCATCGGCAATATCGCAATGGGGGCCAGGACACGGTATCGAGGCAATCTTCAACTTCAAGAACCTTATACTCGGATTCACTGTCCTGTTTCTTGCGCGCGTACAGGCTACACTCTATTTCATCAACAACATCGACGACAAGCGTATGCACGAAGAACTGATGCCGGGATTCCGCCTTAACGCCATCCTGTTCGTGGTGTTTTTCCTCACTTTTGCCGCATTGCTGCTGACAGCGAAAGGCGTAGCCTACGGAAACGGCACGACAGAATGGACAGACTACAAATACCTGCACAACTTCATAGATATGTGGTGGGTGCTCGTAACCTTCCTTGTCGGAACAATTTCGGTGCTCTATGCCATCGGACGCACCGTCTTTACGAAAGGCTTCACGAAAGGGATTTGGTATTCAGGCATCGGGACGGCGTTGGTGGTGATGTCGCTGTTCTGGGTGGCAGGCTACAACGGCACGGCATACTACCCCTCATTGCTCGACGTTGAAAGCTCGCTTACGATACGCAACAGTTCATCGAGCGAATTCACGCTGACAGCGATGAGCATAGTGTCACTATTGATACCATTTGTGCTTGCATATATAGTCTACGCATGGTATGCAATGGATCGTGTGAAAATAACAAAGAAAGAAATCGAGGAGACCGCCGCCGAAGAAAAATACTGATAAAAGTTGAGTGCTTAGTGTCGAGGGTTTAATGAGATTTTCATTAAGCCCTCGATTTCTTCCAACATATCACCAATACCGTTACAAGCACAAAAAATACTGCTGAAGTAGCCAAAGACAAGATGGAATTAAGAAACACTGTTTGCGAAATGAAATCCTGATAGTCCCAATATGAGCCATCCATCGGCATTCCCCTGTCAATTATAAAACGGAAAGCCAATGTCAACCCACACGTGATAACGCCAAACGCCGTAACCGAGACTTTTAATTCTATATTCGCATACGATGCCCAAATAAACAGCAACATTCCGATAAGATACAAACAAAGCAACGCCTCCCCTACCATATTATTGCCTACCGGCACAAACGACAAAACGACAGCGGCGACCCTTTGCAGCAGCAACATCCACAGTCCCGATTTCGACCATACACTCAACCTGACATTTGGAGAGAATAGCAACCATGAATATATTGCCACAAAAGCGCATCCCCAAAAAATCTGACTGAAAACAAGCCCGGTATTACCTCCATCATAGGAAAAGGCATCTAACGCCACCGGCAAAAAGAAATCCTGCAAAGAAGCTGCAAACCCAGCCAGCATAATCAAAATCAGTCCTATTCCCAACGCTTTTTTATTTGAGGGCGTTATAACTTTCTCCTGCACATTTTGCATAACAATATTAATTTTATGATTCAAACATTCAAAATTAGCAAATAAAAGGCAAACGTCATAATAATACGCGAGTTCGGGGAGTTCGGGATATGGACTAAGAGAAAACATATTGTGATACAGCCTTGAAGAGGCTGCTTTGCTGTGGCATGTGCAGCCGACGGCTGAAGCCGCCATGAGGCTCTTTTTATGTGCAGTTATCTGTGCCTCCAACTCCGTAATATTTTCCACTTTCTTATCCCGAACTCGCGTAATTATTGTTATTTCATCCGCTTTACACTAACTTTGTAATCCTAAAAAATAAGGTGCGATGGTAAACTTTGAATTTCAGAATCCCGCCAAAATCATATTCGGCAAAGGGATGATATCAAAAGTAGGCGAAGAAATAAAAAAACACGGTGCAAGGAAAGTGCTTTTGGTGGCCGGCAGCGGTTCGATAAAGCGTAACGGAGTGTATGACACCGTCCGTAAGTCATTGGACGAAGCAGGAATCGCCGTATGCGAGCTTTGGGGAGTGCAACCCAACCCGCTGCTGTCGAAAGTGCTTGAAGGAGCCGAAATTTGCAAAAAAGAAGGCATCGGTTTCGTGCTTGCCGTAGGCGGCGGAAGCGTAATCGACACGGCCAAAGGCATAGGAGTGGCCGCAACCAACGAGGGCGACGTGTGGGACTTCTATATGGGCATACGCAACAAAATAGAGCACTGCCTGCCTATCGGCGTGGTGCTTACGATTCCGGCAGCCGGCAGCGAAACAAGCTACGCCTCGATAATAACCAACAGCGACGGCAACTACAAACGAGGAATCCACGACAATATCGTGATACCTAAATTCGCCATCATCGACCCGGAAACTTCCTACTCGTTGTCGCAATACCAGATGGCATGCGGCTCTTCTGACATCCTCGCACACTTGATGGAACGGTACTTCACCACTGTAGAGCACACGGAGCTTACGGACCGTATGATAGAGGGAGCCTGCGTCACCATCATCAACAATGCGCTGAAAGCCGTAAAGAATCCAACAGACTACGACACCCGGGCCGAGATAATGATAACATCGACATTCGCCCACAACAATATGCTCGACTGCGGGCGCATAGGCGACTGGGGCAGCCACAACATCGAGCACGAATTGAGCGGCTCGTACAACATAGCCCACGGAGCGGGACTGTCGATAATCTTCCCGGCGTGGATGAAATACGTGTGGAAATCCAACCCGGCGAAATTCGTACAGTTCGGCCAACGAGTATGGGGCATAAACTCATATCCAGAAGACACGGAATACACCGTAACGCAGATGATACGCCGGCTGGAAGACTGGTACAAACAATTAGGACTGCCGACACGCCTTGGCGAGATAGGCATCGACGGCTCGCAGTTCGAGGCGATGGCAGAGAGGGCGTTGGTGAACCGTGAAAGCGGACTCGGCAACTTCGTGAAACTGAAGAAACAGGACATAATCGAAATCTTCAAACTTGCTTTATAGCAAATGATTGACAGAGAGACGGTAGACAAGATTCTTGACGCGGTCGACATCGTTGATGTCGTTTCCGACTTCGTGCATTTGCGCCGACGCGGCGCGAATTATATCGGGCTGTGCCCTTTCCATAACGAAAAGACGCCGTCGTTCAGCGTCTCGCGCTCGAAAGGAATATGCAAATGCTTCAGTTGCGGAAAAGGCGGTAGTGCCGTCAACTTCATTATGGAGCATGAGCAGATGTCGTACTACGAGGCACTCAAGTATCTTGCCAAGAAGTACCATATCGAAGTCAAGGAACGCGAGCTGACCGACAAGGAGAAACAGGAACAGTCGGAACGCGAGAACATGCTCGTAGTCAACGAATTTGCGATGAAGCAGTTCGAGGACAATATGTATAGTACCGACGAGGGTCGCAACATCGGATTAGGCTATTTCTACGAACGCGGATTCAACGACAACATAATCAAGAAATTCCATCTCGGCTATTCGATGGACAACAGCACAGCCCTCTACGATGCCGTCAAGAAGCACGGATTCAATCCGAAATATGCGGTGGAGACCGGGCTGTGCATGCACAACGAACGCGGCTATTACGACCGCTTCAAAGGGCGCGTGATGTTTCCCGTGCTGAACATCGCGGGAAAAGTGATAGCCTTCGGAGGCAGAACGCTGAAAAAAGACGACCGGGCAAAATACGTCAATTCCCCGGAATCGATAATCTATAAGAAAAGCAACGAGCTTTACGGACTGTTCCAAGCCAAACGCGGCATAGTCAACAAAGACAAATGTTTCCTCGTGGAGGGTTACACCGACGTGCTGTCGATGCATCAGGCGGGAATCGAGAATGTAGTGGCCTCATCAGGCACATCGTTGACAGAAGGGCAGATACGGATGATACACCGCTTTACGGACAACATCACCGTACTCTACGACGGCGACGCGGCCGGAATAAAAGCGTCGCTGCGAGGCATCGACATGCTGCTTGCCGAGGGGCTGAACGTGAAAGTGCTGCTGCTTCCCGACGGCGACGACCCCGACAGCTTCGCCAAGAAACACAGCGCGACAGAGTTTCAGGACTATATCGCCGCACACGAGACCGACTTCATCCGCTTCAAGACCACAATCCTGCTGGAAGGATTGGAGGACGACCCCATTAAACGGGCCGCAGCGATAAGCGACATAGTGAAATCCATTTCCGTCATCCCGTCGAACATCACGCGCGCCGTCTACACCAAAGAATGCAGCGACAAGTTCGGCATCGAGGAGAAAGTTTTAGTGGCGGAAGTGGCAAAGGCCATCCGCAAGGCAAAGGACGCAAAAGAGCAACGGAAACCGGAACCGCAGGAAGAAACTACCGGTCCAGTGGAAACAGCACCGGAGGCCACGACAGCCCCAGTTCCGCAAGAAAAGCAAAATCCGGCCGAGAAACTGCTCAAGCCGTTCGAGCGCGAGGTGGCGCGCTATATCGCGAAATACGGGATGTGCGATTTCTGCGACGCTTACGACATAACCGGCGAAAACCGCAAGATGTCGGTCATAGAATACATCAGCACAGAGCTCGGCAACGACAACATGTCGTTCAGCGTACCGGCATATCAAGCCATATTCGAAAAGGCCACGACTCTTACCGCCGAATACGACAACGAACGGCAGAAAAAAGAAGAGGAATTTGCCGCGCTGCGCAAACAGATAGAGACGGAGGGCATAGAGCGCATCCGCACCACCGTCGACAACATCGACAGCATACAGCGCGAGGAAAAAGCCCTGCAAGAACGTATCGACAGCCAAATAAACGCGGAAAAAATGCTGTTCCAATCGTCGTTCTTGGAGAAAAAGCTATGTTCCGACGAAAACGACACAGTGCGCAATACCGCCATCGAACTCGTCAGCGACAAATACCAGCTAAGCAAGGTGCACACGAAATTCAGCAACATAGAGACAGAAGCCGACCGCCTCAACGAGCTGATACCTACCGCCATACTAAGCTGGAAAGATGCCATACTGGCATTCAATATCCGCAAGATACAGGAGCAGATAAAGGAAGCCGCAAAAGCCGGCGACCTCCAGAAAATGCAGGAACTGCTCGCAGTGCAGAACAACCTGAAATCACTGCAACAGCAATTCGCCAAGCTGCTCGGCGACCGCGTAATCATCCCCTGACCGCCGCAACGCAACAAATCTCATACTTTCATTTTAGCGGATAGCAATCAATTGGCAACAGTGCTTTGAAGCACAGCGGTAGAGAGGATGTCTCCCCCTGTTCGCGAAACGGAGTGAAGCTAATAGGGGGAGTGGCACGGAGTGCCGAGGGGGTGTTCCGTTGAGAGTGGAGTGCTTAGCGTTCAGTGAGAGATTTCTCTCAACACTCAACTCTGAACACTTAACCTTTCTCCAACCCCTCCGGGTCTCCGGGACACCTCCCCTATACACTGCGCTTCGCTCCGTGAACAGGGGAGGACACTTCAGTACGTATGGCAATCTGTCAAGTGTCTAATGACTGATTCGGGATAAAAGCAACGGGGCTATGGGCGAACCCCATAACCCCGTAAACATATAACCTCATAACCTGCTGCGAAGCAGCATTATAAAGCCACTTTGAAAGTCTGCCCTGCAACGCGGACAATGTAGATGCCGCGGGCGAGACCGCCGACAGTGGTTTCCGTGCCGCTGTAAACAAGCTGCCCAGAAAGGTTGTAAACCTCCACCCGGGCGTTGTCCGCACCGGCAATCTCAATGCTTACGCCTTTGGCCGTAACGCTTACAGCATCATTCTCAACACCGTCAACGCCACCAAAGTCTTTTTCCTGAATATTCTTGAACCATTTCCATCCATCGGCAGACCTGTAAGCCTCCAACGAACCGGTCGGCACATTCAAGACACAATCAGTAGTGCGAAATCCGCCAAGTGCACCTTCTTCACAGGTAGGAGGCACTGCATTCTCAACATTAATTTCCATCAGGTTAGTGCATTGAGAAAACGCAGCACTACCAATTCTGTCAACGTTTTTTGGTATGGTTATGGAAGTCAAGCTGGTACAATTGTCAAAAAGCCCTGCTTCAAGTTTAGTAATGCCTGTTGGTAAATCAATCTCTTGCAAATCGGTACAATACATAAATGCCCAAAAATCTATCAACCGCACAGTATCTGGTATGTCTATCGACTGAATCCCACTTCTTGCAAAAGCTTCGCTTTCTATAACAGCCAATCCATTATGCAAGACAACAGATTTAAGGTAAGGACAGCCGTAGAAAGTCGACTGACTTATGATTCTTACACTGCCCGGAATTTCTACCGATTGCAGCCCTGAACTGTAGAATGCAGAACTTCCTATTTCAACGACGCTTTCCGGTATAGTCACAGAATAAAGACTTCCACAACCTCTAAAAGCTGATTCCCCTATGGTTGTCACTCCTTCCGGAATATTGACTGTCCTAAGGTCATAACAGGAATAAAAACAGGATTCAGGTATTTCTTTCAACCCATCAGGCAGCTTTACAGATTCAAGCACTTCACATTGATAGAAAGCCTTTTCTCCTAATGAGGTTACAGTATTTGGTAGTTCCACGGTGAACAGAAGCTTATAGCCAAAAAATGCCTGATAGCCAACACTTGTCACGGTATATGTAACACCTTCATACGAAACCGTTTCCGGCATCTTCACATCCATAATGTACTCGTCCGAAGCTCCTTTGCATTCCACGGTCTTGTCAGCCGCAGACAAGACGGAATATTTTAATCCGTCGTATTCAAAACTCTGTCCCGCCGCGTTGAACGCCGCCGATAATGACAGCGCAACTGCTGCCAATGTTAAGATTATTTGTTTCATAAGATTTTGATTTTTAAAATTAAGTTTTTCAATCGTTCTTTTTCTCACCGTTGTTTTCTTCTTCTGGCTTTTCGTATGGATTGCCGAGAGCCGTGCTCCGCATCGAGAGCTTCGCGGAAGCGACCGCAAGGATGGCAATCAGCAGGTAAAGCACGACGGTGTTGAGCCAGAAGAACACAGATTCGCCGGCATCGCACACTATCACCGGGAAAAGCATCAGGTGCGACAGCAGTATAAGCGTCCAAACCACGAGCTGGACTATGCCGGTGACTATGTTTATCCGCGATACAGAATACCTGCCCGCGGCCGTCGACAGCAGGCTGTCGTTAAACTTCTTTCCCTTGGTGTTCTCCCCGAGGCGGTAAGGATGGTCATCACCGCTTGTCCTTGCTTTCTCATACTCCTTGATTTTCACCTCGTAGACTTCCTGCCACCCCTTGGAGCCTTTGGCCATCGTTATCCACAGAGTGGAAAACACGATGGCGAGGAGCGACAGTCCGCAGACAAGCTCGTTGAAGATGATGGTCTGCGGAATCTTATCGGCGATGCCGTAATTGTCAATCATCCGCAACACGAGGATGCCGTAGCCCACGAAGAACATACCGGCGAAAGCCGTCAGCATCGTCTGCCGCCTCCATACGTTCTCAATCTCGAACCGGTAGGATTCATAAAGATTCCCATGGATACCGGGATTCTGCGAACCGGTTTCTTTCTCATAATTATCTGCCATAGGCACTTTGTTTTTGGTTGTCCGCCAATCCCCCGGGCAGAACGTTAGTAAACCATGCACAAAAAAGGTGCAGAGATTGTATTCTGTTTCATCTTATTGACAGGCTTCTCGCATTGCCCTTCCCACAGATAAAACAACAGCCCCACACCGCTACGGTATATACCACCGCCCTTACGGCAGCGCATATATGCAACCGATGCAGATGCTATCGCCAACTATCTTCGTGGGAAATAAATTTTGCGAGAATTTATCAATTAAAGATAATTCGGAATAACACCTTCATATTTATGTAAGCCACAGGACAAACCGTCTCTACGGCAATCCTACGACTGTCGCAAATTTACTAATTAGATTATGATAACGCAATACGCGCCACATAAAATATTTTGCAAAAAGGCATTACGATGGGGCTGCCCTATCCGTGCCGCGATAACATCTGCCTTTCAGAGAACGGCGCGGATGCGGATTACAGTTCCTGACGGAGAAACCGCGCGGTTATCGACGATTCCGAGCGGGCGACATCCTCGGGAGTGCCTTCGGCTATGATGCGCCCGCCGTTCTTGCCCCCCTCCGGTCCCATGTCGATTATGTAGTCGGCACTTTTAATCACATCCAGATTATGCTCGATTACAAGCACCGTATTGCCCCGCTCAACCAATTTGTTCAACACGCCCAACAGCACCTTTATATCCTCGAAATGCAAACCTGTGGTAGGCTCGTCGAGAATGAACAAAGTGTTGCCGGTGTCTTTCTTCGACAACTCTGCCGCCAGCTTCACGCGCTGGTTCTCGCCGCCCGACAAGGTGCTCGACGGCTGCCCGAGCTTGATATACCCAAGCCCTACATCCTGCAACACCTTGATTTTATTAATTATCGACGGAAAACTCTCAAAGAATTCCACCGCCTGATTTATCGTCATATCCAATACGTCGGCAATGGATTTTCCCTTAAACCTCACCTCCAATGTCTCACGGTTGTAACGCTTGCCGCCACAAACCTCGCAAGGCACAAGCACATCGGGCAGGAAATTCATCTCTATCGACTTGTATCCGTTGCCCTTGCAAGCCTCGCAGCGTCCGCCGGCTACATTGAATGAGAACCGTCCCGGCTTGTATCCGCGGATTTTCGACTCGGGCAACTCCACGAACAGGCTGCGTATGTCGGAAAACACACCGGTGTAGGTGGCAGGATTGGAGCGCGGCGACCTCCCTATCGGAGCCTGATCGACAGTCACCACCTTATCCAAATTCTCCAGCCCATCGACAGACGCATAGCCTAACGGCTCTTTCAACGAATTGTAAAAGCGGCGGCTCAATATGGGCTGCAAAGTCTCGTTAATCAAGGATGATTTCCCGCTGCCCGAAACACCCGTGACGCATACGAACAAGCCGAGAGGCAAATTCAAGTCAACATTCTTAAGATTATTTCCGGTGCAACCGCAAATCTTCAAGAACTTGCCGTTGCCCTTTCGCCGCACGGACGGTATTTCTATCCTGCGCCGTCCGTTTATATATTCAGCGGTTATGGTATCACTCGCAAGCATCTCCGCCGGAGTACCGGCAAACACCACGTTACCGCCTTTCTTGCCGGCCTTAGGGCCAATGTCGACTATGTAGTCGGCCTCAAGCATCATTTCCTTGTCGTGCTCCACGACAATCACTGAATTGCCCAAATCCCTCAATTCTTTCAACGACTTTATCAGCCTGTCGTTATCGCGCTGGTGCAAACCGATGCTCGGCTCGTCGAGGATATACAGCACATTGACAAGCTGCGAGCCTATCTGCGTAGCCAGCCTTATGCGCTGGCTCTCTCCTCCCGACAACGAAGCCGAACCCCTCGCCAGCGACAGATAATCCAGCCCGACCTCGACCATGAACGACAGCCGCGAGCGTATCTCCTTCAAAATCTCTTTGGAAATGGCTTTCTGCTGTTCGGAAAGATGATTGTCAAGGTCGTTTATCCAGTCCGACAAATCGGAGATTTCCATTTTCGACAAGTCGTAGATGTTCTTGCCGTTTATATAGAATTGAAGAGCCTCCCTGTTAAGCCGCGCGCCGTGGCACTCCGGACATTCCACTTCGGTATAGAACTGCCCCGCCCACTTTTGCGACTTGGCGGAAGTGTCGTCGTTCAACTGCATTTCTATGTATTTGACAATGCCCTCGTAGCGCGTGAAATAATCGAACGACACATACGAGTCCGACGACGATTGCAAACGCTCCTCCGTACCGTTGAGGATGTCGTCCATCACATCTTCCGGCAAATCCTTCACCGGCGTTTTCAATGAAAACCCGGCCTTCTCGCAAATAGCGGAAATTTGGTTGAATATGAAATTATTCTTATACGCTCCAAGCGGCAGAATCGCACCGCTGTATATCGACTTGTCCGGTTCAGGTATGATTTTCGACAAATCTATCTGGTTGATGTAACCGAGCCCGCGGCATTTATGGCAAGCCCCTTGCGGGGAGTTGAACGAGAAATTGTGCGGGGCAGGCTCACGGTACGACAATCCTGTGGCCGGGTCCATCAACGACTTGCTGTAATAGCCTATCTCATCCCGCTCCACATCGTAAATCATCACGATGCCCTTGCCCTGCTTCATGGCATTGGCCACAGTATCCTTGAGCCGCTGCCGGTCTTTGGCATCGACTTTCAACTTATCGACCACCAATTCTACGCTATGGTTCTTGTAACGGTCGAGTTTCATTCCAAGCACTATCTCGCGGATTTCGCCGTCGACCCTTACAGTCAGATAGCCTTTCTTGCGCAACTGCTCGAAAAGTTCCTTATAATGCCCTTTGCGGTTATTGACCAACGGCGCAAGAACCATAGTCTTGCGTCCCGAGTACTTGTCAAGAATCAAATCGACAATCTGCTCCTCGGTGTATTTCACCATCTTCATGCCGCTCCGGTAAGAGACGGCCTCGCCTATTCTCGCGAACAAGAGCCGCAGGAAGTCGTACACCTCGGTGATAGTCCCTATCGTGCTGCGCGGATTCTTGTTGACCGTCTTCTGCTCTATGGATATTACCGGGCTAAGCCCCTTGATTTCGTCGACATCAGGACGCTCCAAGCAGCCAAGCATATTGCGCGCGTAAGACGAAAAAGTCTCTATATAGCGCCGCTGGCCTTCAGCAAATATGGTGTCGAAAGCCAACGACGATTTCCCGCTTCCGCTCAGTCCGGTTATCACCGTCAGTTTATTATGGGGAATGTCTACGTCTATGTTTTTCAGATTGTGTTCGCGCGCGCCGCGGACCGCAATACAGTCCTGTTCCTGCAACGCCTCTCCGGCACTTAATTCAGTATCCAATTCTTATTGTATATTTGCTGTGTTTGTGTACTTCTGTATAAATCTTTTTTTACCGGAATCCTCACAGTGTACGTTTTCCTGCTCTTGTTAGGCAACTTGACACTTCTTATCCAAGGATTCATCTCACGCAACTGGGCATAGGATATCCCTTCCTTTTTTGCCCAATCCACCCAATTGTCGACAGGATAATCCACCTTCTTTTCCGTATAGGCTATAGGGTAATATAACTGCCCGGGTTTTATGTGAAAGCCATAATCCGACGGATTCTCCATTATCAGCTTTATGGCAAGCATCCGGAATATATACCGCGAGGTCTCCTGATTGAGGTAAAGGTCGAACGCATTGTTTTCCTGCTGCTTGTCCAATTCCGTACCGATACGCCCCATACCGGCGTTGTACGACGAAGCCACAGTCATCCAGCAACCGTATTTCCGATACCCTTGCTTCAAGTACTTGCAGGCCGCCTTCGTGGCCTTCTCGCAATTGTAACGCTCGTCGACATAATCGTTGACCTCCAATCCGAACTGCCGGGCAGTGGCTGGCATAAATTGCCATATGCCTCCGGCCCGGGCCACTGACACCGCCCTGTTGTCGAAACAGCTCTCTATCGCCGCAAGATAAAAGAAATCGGCCGGGACTCCCTGCTCTTTCAGAATCGGAAGGATTTCAGAATAGTATCTGTTTGCGCGCTTTATCGTAAGCATCGTGTTCGTATGGCTGTAAATCAAGGAAATCATTTCCCTGTCCATACGTTCGTACATATCTACACGGTCAAAGGATATGTCCGTATCGGCAAAACGCATTGTTTCCGGAAATTCAGGACTCAAAGCCGCCGCATGGCGTCCATCTCCGCCGATATTATAAAGAGTCTGTGCCATCATCGATACCGACATCGACAGCACTATTGAAAATATCGCCGCCCTTTTCATCATTTCGAACTTTTTAAAATATTAATATCCCCTTTCATCTTAT
>UMFR01066052.1_pt1 | contig 12889 bp, 14 predicted proteins | sample 1965041 | NCBI WGS metagenome assembly UMFR01 (sample SAMEA4836049, study PRJEB28245) | human gut metagenome | biome: gut microbiome; material: fecal sample | place: Denmark | collected 2008
GAAGTAGATTCATTTCAACTACAGGACCTTCAAAAGGCATATCCACAACCTTAAGGGAGTCTTCAGAAAAAGGACCTTGAATTTTCGTCTTACGCATCTCCGTCCAAAATTTACGATAATCGTTAAAATCGAACTTAATACATGCTTTATCATCAAAATTTTCATCTGTACGATTCGGAATACCAACTAAAGCATTATGAAGATTCATTTGTTTTAAAATTTCTTCTAAACAGTCTTGTTCTGGGAACACATCATCATCCATAATCCACACATAATCATAATCTAACTCAGAAATAAGACGGATGCCATTAGCAAAACCACCGGCTCCTCCCAAATTCTGATCGTTATGATAATAATAAAAATTTGTCTCATTTTTCTCTATTTGGTAAAGTTTATTTTGTTGAATTGCTTCATTGTTCGGCTTTATATAACCTAAATCTCTCAGCATTTCTTCAGTATCATCCGTAGCATCATTATTAAAAATCAGCACACCGGATACTTTTTGTTCTTGGTTCAAAATCCCTTGTAACGCTTTTTGTAAATATTTTGAACGATTGTATGTCACAACAAGTGCACAAACCGACGGCATAATGGTTCCTCTTTCTAAATTTCAAAATGACTTTTATCAGGTAAAACTTTGTCCATAGCAGCAATAAAATCCGTCATAACAGCTTCTTCATCCTGAATACTAAAACCATCATTGATACACATAATTTTATACTTTTGAGAAGTTAAGATATTCCAAAATTCTGGACCTGCATCATCTAAAGAAAATAATCCACCCAAATGACTATCACCTATAGCGTATTTCCCGCTTGCAATCTGCCAATATTTAAATAACCACATTGGTGTCTGAAACATTTCTCTACATTAAAATCAGTTATGCAAACGACTGTTTCAAATTATCACTCTTTTTAAATCCTTTAACTAAAGGGCACATTTTAATTGCTTCAGGTCGGATTCCAAAAACTAGCATTATTTTTTTCATCTATACATTTCCTCTCATAGTTCAACATTTATCTTAATCCCATAATCCATTGTCTATTTTTCAAAAGAAGACTTTTCAGGGTATCTAGTTTGAAATGCGTTTAAAATTGTTTTCTTAGATTTTTGAAAATCCTTTATTTTCCCATCGTTAAGACAAATTAACCCATGCTTTTCAAAAAGGATATCTTGTACAATATTATCTAGTTTATCTGATATGTTGTAATACTTACCAGATTTTTCCATTTTTGGCACAAAATTTCCTTCACAAATTTGCCAATAGCGCATCAACCAATGATTAACATCTTCCTTCGTTCTAAACTTGTTTGCTGAGGTTGCATAAAGAATTTCGGGTTCTTTTTCCCAAACTTTGTTAAAAATTGATTTTTTATAGCTAATCGGAATATGAGAATCATAAAATCCTAGTATATTTTTCCATGGTAATATACAAATATTTTTTATAATATGTTTTCCATATTTTAAATTAAATATCTTAAAAAAATTATTTTTAATTAATTCTCTAGCTTCAAAATAATCATTGATAATTTCAACATTATTAAGAACAATACTTGTTATAGTTCCTCGACTGGGAACAAGAGGGCTTAACACACCGATATCTTTTGGTAAATTATTTTCAAAAAAAGCAGTTTCCCCCATTTTTTTATTAACAAACATATCGTCATTAAAAAGAACAAAGTTTTCTGATAACTCCTTAATCCTATGTAAGTTAAGTTCAATAACATTAGAATTGAAAGTGGGCAAATATTCGTTAGGAATATAATCAGAATGTCTAACAATGGAGAGTTTTGGATGTTTAGTATCTAACCAATCAGGTATGTGTCCTTGAGTAATAAAAAATATCTTATTTACCCAAGGTGTATTCTTCTCAATTGCTCTGAACCAGTAAGGCATAAACTCCCAATCCCTAAAGCGATCACTCGTATTCAAGATATCCTCTTTTTTATCCTGCCAATGCTCTTTTTCTTTTTGCCACTCAATATCATTTCCATCTACCCAAGTAACTACAAAGTCAATTTTCGCTGTCATTTAATCTCCATTCTCTAAAGATCTATTCTAATACTAATCTGTCAATTAATGATTTTGAAGTATATACTGAATTGTAAAGACTCTCCGCCTTATTAATTTTTTCAATGTCTACTTTAAAAGATTTTAATATGTTTGATAATTGCTCTGCATTTTTAGACTGATAGAAAGTAACCATACTTTCATCTACATAATCTCGGACTGCTGGAATATCATTTACAATAATTGGAACTCTTAACTTCATAGCTTGGAGCATAACCATATGACCTGCTGATAACTCCGTATCCTTTAAAGATAATACTAAAACCTGCGATTTTTGCATTACATTTCCAAAATTTTCAATGACAACATCTGATTTAACTATAATATTTTTATTATTATGATAAGGAACTCTCCAAGGCTGAGTAGCTATTACTAATTTATTATCAGTATTAGATAGCTCCATTGCTTTTACTAATGTTTCATAATCTCGATTACTGCCTCCACCTGAAAAAATAAATTTTTCTGGCAGAACACCATCGTATTCAGATGAATTTCTATAATCTAGTCCATAATGAACAAACTTAAATTTATCCTTATAGTTATCAAATATATTTGAATAATACTCAACTTCTTTGTTGCTATACACCACTACACGATTTACATTCTTTAAGGTCCTATTCACCAAATACTTTCTCAAATTATAATAAATTTTATTTCTTTTTGGCTCAAAAAGAAAACCAGCTAGCGTAATATCAATTCCTTTATCATTAAACAAACCTAAAAATATGCCTACCAGAGGATTTAAACAAACAATTTTTTTTACATCTTTTTCAATTAATTTCTTAGCATAATTATAAGACTTTTTCCACATTAGAAAATGATAAAAAGGACTACCAACAATTTTGAAATTTCTAACTTTTCGAATCAATGGAGTTTCATAAGTAGTAATAACTACTTCACTGCCTCCTTCTAAAGATTCATAAAATTCTTTCAAGTCTCTTCGAATTTCACTATCCAATATTATTAAATTTTTCATTAGTTAATTACCTTCCTCAAAATTTATACTAAATTTAGAATCGTTTTATACTTATCTTTAACTTCTTATAGCAATCAACAAACTTATTTTCATTAGCTAAGATGATTTTTTCATCTTTAAAACAATACTATACAAAGCTACCTCCCATTTTTGTTACAAAGATGTGGTATAAGTAACATTGTTTTAGTATAAATCTTTTCTAAAACTACTGCTGTCGCATATGAAATAAAAACTAATAATAGAAATACTAACAATGCAATTCTTGGTGAATATATTAAACTTGGTATTAGTTTATAACAGTAAAAACTGTGTGTCAACCACATGAACATACTACGATTACCAAGTTCCCTTAGAAATTTTTTTGCACGCTTTCTATTAGAAAGGGCATATTTAAAATATAAAATAAAAACTGGACATGTCAAACTCATAGAACTAGGTATTCGTGCCCCGATTATTAAGAGAAAGAAAAATATGAATAGTAAAAATAATAGTCCAATTATATTATCAAATTTTTTACAAAAATAATCTATTCTTTCCATTACTATCGTTTCATATCTAGTGACTATAAAACCTATACCAAATGCAGTAACAGGGGTGAAATTAGGAACAAAACTAAAAAAAGAATTTGAAGCAAATAATCTATATCCGACAAAATGAAATACTGATAAAGTAACAGTTAGTAATAAAATTTTTATAGAAGATATTTTATAAAGAAAAGGTGTTATTAATAATAAAAATATATATAAGGTAACAAACCACCATTCTCCATTATAGCTTGTTTTTAAAGCAGTTAGATTAAAAAATAGGCTTAGGGGGGTGATCTCTACTTTCCCAACTAAGAAAGTAATTGGAATAAAAAGAGCAAAAACTAGCCAATATCGTAGATAAAAATCTTTGATTCTATTAAAAAAGTCATTAACTGTTTTTTTCTTTGTTTTAGCAAGCCCATATCCACTAATAAACAAAAAAATTGGAACACAAACATTACCAAATTTTGCTAACGTAACCGTAAAGTTGGAATAGTGTAAACCATTCGGAATTCTATCTGAAAATGCAAAAAGATGATGAAATAGCATTAGCAAAATTGCAATCCCTTTAATTTCTTGACTTTCCTCACGAGTTAAAAACACAGTTATTTTACCTACTTTCCCAAACTCTTTCCACCTTTGTTCAACTAATATACAATATTGAAGTGCCTATATTTATACTAATCTTCTGTCTGTGTCGATTCAACCATTCTTTAAACTTTAAATAATTAATAAATTTTTATAAAGAACAAAATAAACTATACTTAACAATTAAATTATTTTTAATCGTTTCGTTATTCCGATAATTTTTCATATTGATTTGAAAAATTATTTATATAGCTCTCCAAAGAAAACATCTCTTTCTGACGTTTCATCGAAGCTTGTCCAAATTCGCTGATTTTTTCTGGATTATCTATTAAATTCTGAATAAGTCGAGATAAAGCTTCAGAATCATTTGGCTTCGCTAACAAACCATTGATATCCTCTTCTACCATTTCACAAACACCACCATGTCGATAGCCTACAATCGGCTTTCCACATGCCATTGCTTCTAGCACTACTGTTGGTAGCGGATCTGGATTGGTACTTGGAAGCACAAAAATGTCAAACATATTATATAGCTCATTCGTATTAGCGTAATAGTCAATACGCTTAATTTGTTCAGCTACTGGTAAGGAAGCAATTCTTACATCCAACTCTTGCACGCGCCATTCTTCACCCTCAAACGCACTCCCTGCTAAGAAAGCTACTATGTTAGAGTTACGTTTCAAAATCGGAATTACTGCATCTAAAAAATCATTCTGACCTTTCCATGCATTCACGCGTCCTATCATTCCAATAACCATGGAAGTCTGATCAATCCCAAATTGTTCCCGAATAGACTGATTATCTTTTGGATAATAAGTAGCATTATCCACTCCATTGTAAATGACAGAAATTTGCTCTTTATTCACAAAACGAGATGTCAATACATGATTTGCAACTGCTTCTGAAACTGTGATAATTTTATCAGCATATCGTCCCATTAGCATATTAATAAAATCAGAAACAAATTTGGGTCTAACAATGATTTCATGAACATGCCATAAAAGAGGCAACTTCAACTTCCGTTTGAGGTAAATTCCTTCCAAAACAGCCGTTGTGTTATTATGGACAAGGTTAATCTGATGTTGTTTCGCATAAGTGGCAATCCTTTTAGCATAGCGATGATAGGAGCGGATATAGTCAATCATCCCTTTGGGATTAAAATATTTCCGTCGAAGAATAGGATATTCTATCACTTCAACTTTAGCACCTACTTGACGCAAAGCTTCAACTAAAACACCTTTGTTTGGTAAAATCACATATGCTTCAAATTCTCGCTTATCCAGTCCTTTAATTAACTCTAATAAGACCTTATCTGCTCCATACATTTCTGCACCAGCATGTAAGTATAAAATCCTCTTCATTACCTATCCCTTAAACACCTTTTCATACTCACTAACAATCTTCTCCCAAGTAAAAGATTGATTGATTCGTTGGCTTGATTGGTGATCTAATTTTTCGATTGCTATCTCATCCAACTGCTCTGCTTTATCAATAATCTGAGCTAGTTCATCCTTCTTCCAATACATTGCCCCATCTTCTCCGACCTCACGATTAAATCCGACATCAAGTAAGAGGTTTAGTTTCGTAGAAGCTAATGCCTCTAAAAGAGAGGGATTAGTCCCACCAACTTCATGACCATGAAGGTAAGCAAAAGCATGCTCACGGATATACTTGAGCAACTCTTGGTCATAAACCGTCCCAACAAACTTGACACGTGGGTCTTTGTCAAAACCAGTCTCTTGACGCAGTTTCTCATAAAACTTATTTTGCTCAACATTGGTAATCAAGACAAAATCTTTCTTAGAGTTAGACTTCATAAAGCCACGAATCATGGCTTCATAATTATTTTCAGGGACAAAGCGACCAACTACAAGATAATACTCATTCTCACGGATATTCTTTTCTCCATACCAAGATCGCACTTTTTCATCTGAGGATGTCAGTTGTGATCTAGTTGTGTCAGTCCCATAAGCAATATAAGTTGTATTCGGTTGATAACGAGCGTAAGCTTTTTGGATATACTTTTCGATATTCTTACTATCACAAATCAAAAGGTCTGCATGCTTCACCATAAGTCGTTCGGAATATTTCCAATATTTACGAACAGGCAAGCTCCATTTAGCACGCAACCACTCATGTCCATCTGGATTAACCATCAAAGTGCCCCCAAGAGCTTTGATTTTCTTTTTTAGATTTGAAATAAATGGACCAATTCGACAGGCTAAAATGTAAAATACCGGTGCTTCGTCCTTATTTTTCTTTGCTATTTCAATTGCCTTGTTAAGGGCAGCAATATCATAAGCGATTGCACGAGCCGGTCCAATATTCGGAACATCAATGTTAAAGCATGTGGCACTATTATGTTCAAAAATATCTTCTGTGACTCCAGACTTAGCTGAGTTTTCACGCATACAAGCGACATAATATTGAATGTCTTTATCCTTTTGAAACTCTGTTAATTTCTCTACAAAAGTTTCAAAACCGCCATATTTAGCTGGTATTCCTTTAGAACCGATAATATAAACTGTTTTTCCCATTCTCTCTTCCATCATAAATAGAGAGGAGGAAGTAAGACTACTTCGCTCCGTCTTTCATTAACACAACTTTAATTGTTTTAAGTAAGATTTTAATATCAGACCAAATGGTCCAACCGTCAATATAAGCGACATCTAATTTGACAACTTCGTTAAAATCCGTGATGCTACTGCGGCCGCTGATTTGCCATAAGCCAGTAATTCCTGGTTTAAAGCTCAACCTCCGCTTTTGCTCTGGTGTGTATTGCTCATATTCGTCTTTAGTTGGTGGTCGTGTTCCGACAAGACTCATATCGCCTTTGAGGACATTGTAAAATTGTGGTAACTCATCCAAGCTTGTCTTCCGAATAAATTTTCCAATAGGCGTAATCCGTGGGTCATCATCCATTTTGAACATCCCGCCACTCATGGTATTATGTGCCATCAGCTCTTTTTTGCGCTCCTCGGCATCTACGTACATAGAGCGAAATTTGTAAAATTTAAAAATCCGACCGTTCTTTCCAACACGTTCTTGAACAAAAATTGCTGGTCCACCATCCTTACGAATCATTGGAACTAGGAAAATAGCTGCAATTCCACATATAAGAAGTCCAAAGAGAGAACCAATGACATCCAAAACTCTTTTGGCAATGATATGGCTATAATTGTAGAAATTTGTTGAAAAAGTGACCACGCTAAAGCCAGCAATTTCTTGAAGCTTCTTCTCACCAATTTGAAAATCCAAGGCGTTAATATTCACATTAACGGTGATTCCCATATTCTCAAACTGAATAACCAAATCTTCAATGGAATAGTAATCGCTCGGCAAGCTAATAAAAACTTCATCTACAACAGAGCGAGTTGCAAATTCGATGAGACGTTCTCTTGGTATCGTTTGGATTGTCGGATGTTGGTAACGCGAGTTATCAAATACTGAGATTGCTACTATACATTCATTAAATGTGCGCGCTTCGGTTAATTGCTCTAAAATTCTGTTTAAACGATTGGAAACCGTAATGATGAGTACTTTTTTACTACTTTTTAATCTTGGATGTACTTGTGCATAATATTGCTTGATCAATAGATTAATGCAATAAACACCCAAAGCATTCAACAAGATAAAAAAGATGAGATTGCTACGGGATAATGAAAAGTTGCCTCCCAGCATAAAAGAAGAGAATGTGATAATGACTGCATAAAAAGCACTGTATTTCAGTGTCTCGGTAAGTTCAATTAAATAGCCACGTTGAAAAAAATAATAGTTATAATTGCTAATATAAAAAGCAACAATATGTAGCAACATTAACATCACAATATCTTTATTAGTTAGACTAAAGTTTGAAATTAAATTTATGATCGTAATCACAACAAAAACTGCAATTAGTTGAATAAAAGCAATTCCTGTTTTTTGCAACTCATTTCTATTTTCAAACATCCCTACTCCTAAATGCTAATCTCTACTTTTTCTTTCCGTAATTTCCGTAATTGCCATAATTTCCGTAAGAGCCATATTTTTCTAACTGTATATCATATTTATTTAGAATAACTCCCAAAAATGGCGTCCCGGTTTGTTCTAATTGTTCTTTTGCCTTTTGCAATGTTTTCCGTTTTACATTTCCTGACTCAACGACTAAAACGCTAGCATCACATTTTTGAGCAATGATAGCCGCATCAATGACCAGTCCAATCGGTGGTGTATCAACAACGATATAATCATAATGGTTTCTGAGAATATCAATCATGATTCCAAAGTTTTTACTTTGCAATAAAGCTGTTGGATTGGGTGAGACTTGTCCAGCTTCAATCACAAATAGATTGTCAATATTTGTTTCGCATAAACCATTTGACAAATCTGTCGCACCAGCTAGATAATCTGTCAGGCCTGTGATTTTATCACGCGTTTTAAAAATTCCTGACATGACAGAGTTACGAATATCTGCGTCAATTAGTAAGGTATTATAGCCTGAACGTGCAAAAGCAATGGCTAGATTTGTAGAAGTCGTTGACTTCCCTTCACCAGACTGTACAGAAGTGACAGCAATGACCTTAATATTATCCCCACTAAGCTGAATATTGGTTCTTAAGGCATTGTAGTATTCTTCTGTTTTCTTTATCGTTTTTTCTTTATTTTTAGCTAATTCTAAACTCGGCATTGTTTTCCTCTCTTATAGTTTATTCATATTTGGCACAACTCCAAGAAGAGTAATTCCCAACGCTTCTTCTACATCTTCTGGCTTTTTCACTCGGTCATCTAACACTTCAACGACAAGAATCACAACTGAGATTAAAACCCCGCCTGCAAGGAAACCAATCAAGGTATTACGTCTAATATTTGGTGAAGAAGGGGAATTAGGTACCTCTGCCTCTTCTAACGTTGTTACATCGGCTACTTTGGTAACAGCAATAATTTTTTCAGCTGCAACTTGGCGTAAACTATTAGCAATGCGCGCAGCTTCTTTGGCATCCCCATCTGAAACAGCGATAGACACAATACGCGTATCCGTTGGTACGGTGACATTGATTTTTTTAGCTAATGCGCTTGGTTGTACATTTAACTTCAAGTCATCAATCACTTTTGCTAACACATCTTGAGATAAAATGATTTCTTTGTAGTCTTTTACCAAGTATGTTCCAGCTTGAAGGTCTTGATTGGTAAGAGTAGAGTTTTCATTGGCTTGTCGATTTACAACGTAAATACGAGTTGTACTAGTATAATTCGGTTTTATAATAAAGGTACTATAGCCTAAAGCAACAATAGCCATTGCAAAAGCGGTCACAATGATGAGAAATTTTCGTCTCCACAGGGTCTTAACTAATGATAGAACATCAATTTCCACCGTCTGATTATCTTGATTTTTCATTTCTTCTCCTAAATTAATTCGTCTTTTAATAATATTTCTTGATTTTCGCGAAATAGTGCATCAGCATATGCTTTGCCATACTTTTTAGAGATGATTTGGTACGCTTCTTGCATATAAGGAGGTCGTGGACCTAAATTGTGCATATCACTCGCCACAAAGTGCACTAAATCCTGTTCCATAAAGAATTGTGCCCGCTTCTTCATGAATTTATATTTTTCACCAAATAACTTCGGTTTGAGGACGCTGGAGCTGTTGATTTGCATATAACAACCCATATTAATCAAATCCTGCACTTTTTTCGTTTCATTCTCCAAGCAATGATAACGCTCAATATGAGCTACAACTGGTGTAATTCCTAAACGGAGCACATTGTTTAAAGCGCTGTGGATTTCCCTATATGGTGTCGTCATACTAAATTCAATTAAAGCATAACTCGTTCCGCCTAAAGTTGGGATGATTTTTTTATCGAGTTTTTCTAAAATATCGCTGGTATAATAAATTTCAGCACCATACAAAATAGTGAGATCGTCTGCTACTTCTTTAGCGATTTGCTGAACTTCATGAAAGTTTGCTGCGATTTTTTCTTCAGGCGTTTCAAACATCCCTTTTCTACGATGAGACGTTGAAACAATCGTTCGAACTCCTTGACGATAACTCTCTGTCAAAAGCTCTCGTGTGTCCTGACGTGTCTTGGGACCGTCATCCACATCAAACACAATATGCGAATGAATATCGATCAATCTTATTTTCCTTCCATTACTTTCTGAATTGCCACTTTGGCTGCATTCAAGCTATCTTGATTTAACTCCATCATGTAAAGATTGGCATCTGGCATGGCATAAGACGGAAGTCCCGTACGACCTTCTCCCGTAACTGCCTGAGAAGTCACAGTATAACTACCACCAGATTCCAGTTGCGTGTTGATTAGGCTCATCATGGTTTCAAGACTCATATTGGTTTGAACTGAATCTTGTAGTCCTGAAATAATAGCATTGTAATTCTTCAAAGCGCGTGTTGAAGTCAATTTTTTAATAATAGCCGCAATGACCTTTTCTTGGTTTTTACCACGGTCATTATCACCACCACTCAATGAATAGCGTTCTCGCACAAAGCCTAGAGCCTGCTCAGAATTTAGATGAACATCTCCTACGCCAAAATGATAATTCCCGTGCAGACTTGTAAATTCTTGGTCATTATAAACATCAATTCCACCTAGCAGGTCCACCAATTTGAGGAAAGAAGTGAAATTAAGTCGGATGTAATAGTTGGTTTTGATGCCGTAGAGATTTTCCAATGTGTGAATGGACGCTTCCACACCATAAATACCAGCGTGCGTCAATTTATCGTTTTGATTGTTGCCGCCATCAGCAATCGGTACGTAAGCATCACGCGGTGTTGTTGTTAACAACACTTTTTTCGTCTTGCGATTCACCGTCATGATGATATTTACATCCGAGCGAGATACAGACGAAACAGGGCCATAGGTGTCAATACCACTAACATAAATATTGAATACATCGTTATTTGTCGCTGGTGATTGAGCATTATCTATTTTTTTACTAATCTTGTAGGTATAGATTTTCTTAATTTTTGAAGCGTAATCTGGATATTCATTTTCGATCATACTTTCAAAGACACTATTTAACACCATTGCCTTCACTTCGCCATTCATCAAAGACTTATAAGCCGCTAGATAAGACGAAGACTGATCAACCGTTAGATTGACTTTCTTGGTTTGCGCTAAGTTATCTGTCAATGCTTCAATATTTTTTCCGTCATTCGCTGTCGGAGCGAGGATATTTTTGACCTGACTAATATCTTTGATATCGCTATTTTTCGGTACTACCACACTCATTTCATATTCAGAGTAGTTGGAAGTTGAATTTAAGCCATTAGACAAATCTAGCACTTCTTTAACCGCATACATCGCACCTGAACTTGCCAGAATCGCTAAAATCAGTATAATCGTCGTTGTGACACGCGCTTTGTTTTTAAAAATTAAAAAGCCAGTCCCTAGTGCTACAACTGCTAGCAAGATTGATACCAAAACATTCATGTACCGAAAGGCTAAAATGTTATATCGGAACATTGAAAAAATCAACAAGGTTGCTAATAATGCAAAAATGATTAGCAAAGCAATGTTTAAGATTCGATAACCTCTCTTCTTAGAAGAGCGCAATCTTTTTTGGGCCATTTGAAACTCCTATGCAAAAATATCCATTTTATTATCCCATTATAGCATAAAATAACTGAAAGTTAAACATTCTTTAAGAATTACAAAAACTTTAAATGATAAATGCGTTTTCTCTAAGCGCTTTAGTTATTATGCAAGCAAAAGAAAGTGAGAGAGAACTCAAAAACATTAAAAGAAGCGTTTCTCACTTTCTTATTTCTGGTCAAACCATCGTCAATCGTACTCTCACACAATTGCCTAGATGTCTATGAAGTATAAAATACGAGCAAAGATACCAAGCAACCATTGATATTTTTTACTAACTCAAAAAGAGGCTGGAATCAAGTCCAACCTCTCACTTGTTCATTATTCTGTTTTATCTCGATTAACTTGTTCAAAACTTTCTGTGCCATCATTCAGTCTATCCCAAATGATCACTTTTCCAGCTTTGAGAGACTTTTGTACATCAATGATTCGTTGGTTGGAAGAACCTCGAAATTGCAGCATGAGATTTTTCTTGGCTTTATCAAAACGATCATCAACAAGGATATCAATAAGACTCAGCAGTTCCAGCTTATCGGGTGTTTCCAACATCATTTCTTCCCATGTGTAGCCCGTCCAAGACCAAATATCTTTATTTGGCAATTCCTTACGAATCCGCTTAACCAAGGGAATGAGAATACCTGTATTGAGAAAAGGCTCTCCGCCAAGCAAGGTCAAACCTTGAACATAGGGCTCTGCCAAATCTTTCATGATTTGCTCTTCAAGCTCCTGCGTATAAGGAATCCCTGCATTAAAAGACCAAGTTGCTACATTGTAGCAGCCCTCGCAATGGAACATGCAGCCGCTGACATAGAGGGAATTACGCACCCCTTCGCCATCTACAAAATTAAAGGCTTTGTAGTCAATAATGCGACCCTTGCTTAACTCTTCGCTTTTCCACTCACCTGGCTTCGGCGTATTCCATGTCATTTTTCTACCCCAAATCTATCCAATAGCGCTCTTTCCCAGCTCGTACATCTTCCAACACTCCACCATTGGCCAAAATCACTGCTCGACTAGCAGCATTATCCATATCGCAAGTAATCAGAATAGGAGAAAGCGCTAGTTTTTGGGCTTCAAGTAAAGCCAAAGCTAATTGTTGTTGACCATATCCCTTTCCCTGCTCACTAGGTCGAATG
>UMFR01009903.1_pt1 | contig 12870 bp, 6 predicted proteins | sample 1965041 | NCBI WGS metagenome assembly UMFR01 (sample SAMEA4836049, study PRJEB28245) | human gut metagenome | biome: gut microbiome; material: fecal sample | place: Denmark | collected 2008
TGTACCCACTGTAACCACCTTAATCAGATTTGTACTGCCCGGAGTACCGATAGGCACGCCGGCAGTTATAACAACAGATGCGCCGTCCTTGATTACGGAGTGATGCAAAGCACACTGCAAAGACAGCTCAATCATTTCATCAGTATTTGTGGAGTATGGCCCCAAAAGCGGCAGCACACCCCAATAAAGCTGCATCGCACGCACACGCTCAGGCAAGCGTGATACAGCAACAACAGTACATTGAGGCTTATATTTGGCAATCATACGTGCCGTAAAGCCTGATTCGGTAATCGTAAGAATAGTATCGGCCTTTATTTCCTGAGAAATCTGTACGGTAGCATGGCTGATAGCGTCGGTAGAATGGATGCGCTCGCTGATGCCCTTCTTTTGGAAGATATGCACATAATCAAGCGCATTTTCCGTGCGAACGGCAATCTTAGCCATCGTCTGCACCGCCTCCAGCGGATATTTGCCGCTGGCAGTTTCGCCGCTCAGCATAATAACGTCGCTGCCGTCGAAAATAGAGTTGGCAACGTCGCTGGCCTCGGCACGCGTTGCACGATAGCTGTTAATCATGCTTTCCAGCATCTGCGTAGCCGTGATAACTGGCTTTCCAGCCTTATTGCAGCGTGCAATAATATCCTTCTGCACCAGCGGCACATCCTCGGTCGGAATCTCTACGCCCAGGTCGCCTCTGGCAACCATTATACCGTCGGATACGCCGATAATCTCATCGATATGCTGCACACCGGCTTCGTTTTCGATTTTGGAAATAATCCCGATGGAAGAGCCTGCTTCCTCAAGCACTTTACGGATAGCGATAACATCATCGGCCTTCTGCACGAAGGATGCCGCAATGTAATCCATATCATGCTCGACAGCAAAAAGAATATCTGCCTTGTCCTGCTCCGACAAAAACGGCAGCTTCAGCTCGATACCGGGGCAGGCCACACGCTTACGCGAGCTCAGCTCACCGCCGTTGACTACCTTGGTATAAATTTTGCAGCCGTCAATGCGTACAACCTTTAGGGAAAGCAGTCCGTCGGCCAGCAGAATATTGCTGCCGATTTCTACCTCCTGCGGCAGACCTGCATAATTAACGTGTGCCATATGGCGGTCGCCCAGATAATCCTCGGTAGTCAGGCAGAAATCATCGCCCTCGTTCAGCTCGATTTTGCTTTCGGCAAACATGCCCAGGCGCATTTCAGGGCCCTTGGTATCGGCAATCGTAGCGATTACCTTACCGGCCTCTTCTGCTGCCTGACGCACCAGCTGCAGCCTTTTGCCATGGTCCTCATGATTACCATGCGAAAAGTTGAAGCGTGCCAAGTCCATGCCTGCAAGCATCATCTTACGCAGCAGCTCTACGTTGTCCGTGCTGGGACCTACTGTACAGATAATCTTCGTTTTCTTCATCAGGACTGCGCCTCCTCAGTACTGAAACTTATTCTCACACAAAACCTCATAGGCATCCTCTGCCTCCGAAACCGGCAGGCAGATTTCATAAGCCTTGTTATGCTTGCCGCCGGCGCTTTTCAGCTGTACCAAAAAGCCGTTTTCCGTCAGTATTTGCTTTATTTTTTTGGCTTGTTCCTCAGTGTGGGCAATATAAATTGTTTTCCACATTCTAGAATGCCTCCTGTAAATCAGGTAATTGAATTATGCCTTGTAAGCTTTGATTTTTTCAATCAGCTTCGGCAGGATTACGTTTACATCACCTACGATGCCATAATGAGCAACGGTGAAAATCGGTGCCTCTGCATCCTTGTTGATAGCGATGATGATATCGCTGTCCTTCATGCCGGACAGATGCTGGATTGCACCGCTGATGCCGCAGGCAAAGTAGATATGCGGAGTAACGGATTTACCGGATTGGCCAACCTGTTGGGAATGAGTCAGCCAGCCCTCATCAATAGCGGCACGGGTGCCTGCTACTGCGGAATTTTCAAAGAGAGCAGCCAGCTGTTCCAGCACGTCGAATTTCTCCTTGCTGCCGAAGCCACGGCCGCCTGCTGCAATCATATCGGCTTCATCGATCTTAACAGCGTTTTCACTGCTCAGAGCTTCTTTTTTGACCAGTTCAACACGGCTTACAGCGCCTGCTTCCGGAGTGAAGGCAATAACCTCACCGGTGCGGGTGTTGTCCAACTCAGCCGGTTTGAATACTTTGGGACGAACGGTACCCATTTGCGGACGGTTAACGTCGCAGATAATGGTAGCGCAGATATTGCCGCCCAATGCGGGACGAGTCCAGGCAACGAGCTTATCATCGGTTACATCCAGAGCGGTACAGTCAGCGCACAGGCCGGTATGCAGACGTGCTGCAACACGCGGAGCCAGGTCGCGGCCGTCATCGGTAGCACCGAACATAATGGAAGCCGGATCATATTTCTTGGACAGCTGGCAGATAGCATCGGTATATAACTCGGTATCGTAATCTGCATATTTAGCATCCTCAATAACATAAACAATATCAGCACCGGCAGCAATCAGCTGCTGCGGCAGCTCGCCTGCAGCAGCGGTCACCAGTACCGCACAGCATTTTTCCTCCAGCTTGGCACACAGCTCTTTGGCAGCGCCCAACAGCTCAAAGGTAACATTCATCAGCTGACCATTTTCCTGTTCAGCAATAACCCACATATTTACACACTCCTATTCGTTATCTTCAGTATCGTCAGTTTCGGCAATAGCTATAGCCTCCATGGGACATTCGCGGATGCAGGCACCGCAGCAGACACACTGCTGCATATCAATCTGCGCCTTGCCCTCACGCAGCGTCGCAGCACCCATCGGGCATACTGCCACACATTCCTCACAGCCACAGCAAAGCTGCCTGTTTACTTTTATCAGCATGGTTCACCTTAGCGGGTAATAACCTCTGCCTTAACCAGCTTTTCAAACAGCATATCTACTGCTGCATCAGCATCTTCTTCGGTAATGATTTCGCCATTGATTTCAGGCGGGGTCGGGGTGAAGGCTTTTTTAACCTTAGTCGGAGAGCCTTTCAGGCCTACGGTTGCAGGATCAAGATCCAGGTCAGCAACGGTAAGAGTAGGAATCTGTGCCTTACGTGCTTTCATTTTGCCCTTAATGCTGGCAAAACGCGGCTCTTTTTCGGATTTGGTTACGGTAACCAGCAGCGGTGCAGCACAAGCCAGAGTCAGCTGGTAGTTTTCGTTTTCACGGACAACAACAAAATTACCGTCTTCATAGCTCAGGCTCAGAGCGCCGGTAATCTGAGGAATTCCCAGATGTTCTGCCATTTCCGGGCCAACCTGTGCGGTATCGCCGTCTACTGCCTGCTTGCCGCAGAGTACGAGGTCGAACTCGCCCAGATGTTTTACAGCAGCAGCCAGAGCCAGGCTGGTTGCCAGAGTATCACTGCCTCCCAGAACGCGGTCGCTCAGCAGAACGCCGTCATCAGCGCCCATAGCGATTGCTTCCTTCAGAATATCGGTTGCCTGGGGCAGGCCCATGGTCAGTACAGTTACCTTAGCGCCTTCCTTATCCTTCAGGCACAGTGCTACCTCCAATGCCTGACGGTCATAGGGGTTCATAATATTTTCTACACCCGTACGATCCAAGGTATTGGTTTCGCGGTTAAATTTTACTTTTGCCGTATCCGGCACTTGTTTTAAACAAACGAGAATATTCATTTGCTGCCTCCTTAAGCTTATTACAGGAGCTGCTGCTCCGGCTTTTTTACATTCTTCTCTTTATTTTAGCATTTTTATACTTAAACTTGCAAGTATATCATGAAAGTTTATGAAAAACAGCTCAAATAATTAAATCAGCCTTTCTTTACTACGCAGTTTTCGCCCAGTATTTTGACCACATCCTCGGCGAAACCCGGCGCTTCGCTGTTTACCCAGAAGTTAGGTGTTGTCTTGATAAGCTTGCGCGAGCCCATCAGCTGCAGATATACACAATCATCGCCCTTATATTTTTGGAACAGCTGCATCAGCTCACGCTGCACCAGCGGATTTTCCAGATGCGCCTCGATACGCAGACGAATTTCCGTAGGCGGCTTAGATGGCAGGGCGCGCACGCTGTTGGCAATAATCTTGCTTTCGCGCTCATCAACGCTGAAGCGTCCTTCAATCGCCACAATGCTGTCTTCATAGATATCCTTGACATTTGTATGATAAGCCTGCGGGAAAACGATAACCTGGAAGCGTCCGCTGAAATCCTCCAGCGTCAGAAGAGCCATCGTATCGCCGCGCTTGGTATTTTTTATCACACAATCCGTAATAATACCGGCCACACGCACAAACTGTCCGTCCTGCACCTGCGTTTCGCCGCCGAACTGGTGCAGCGGCATGAAGCGCTGCAGCATCTGCTTATAATCGCTCAGCGGATGGTCAGTAACGTAAAAGCCGATGATTTCCTTTTCGTTCTGCAGAATAAGCTGCTTGGGGATTTCCGGCAGCGGCGGCAGCTTGATTTCCGTCACGCCGAAGCTATCGTCACCGAACAGCCCCAGCTGGCCGTTGGCCTTGTCCCTCTGGCAGGCGGCACCCAAATCAATCGCCTGGTCCATAATAGCCAGCATCTGCGAGCGTCTGGCGCCGAAGGAATCCATCGCACCGCATTTAATCATATTTTCGATAACGCGCTTATTGACCACGCGCATATTCACACGGCAGCAGAAATCCGTCAGGCTCTTGAACGGACCGCCCTCGTTGCGGGCGCTGATAATGGCATCGACTGCGGCATCACCGGTATTTTTGATGCCTGCCAGGCCGAAGCGGATGGATGCATTCTGATGTACCGTAAAGTTATGACCGCTCTCGTTGACATCAGGCGGCAGGATTTTGACATTATCATTACGGCAGACGTTGATATACCAGCTCACCTTATCCGCATCACCGATAATGCTGTTGAGGAAGGCCGCATAGAATTGCGGACGCCAGTGCGCCTTCAGATAAGCGGTTTCATAGGCTACCAGCGCATAGGCTACGGAGTGGGATTTGTTGAAGCCGTAACCGGCGAAGTGCTGCAAGAGCGAGAAAATCTGGTCGCTGAGCTCTTCGGGGATATCATGCAGCTTTTTGGCACCGTCGATAAAGGACTGGCGCATAGAATCTAGCTCCTTGGCCTTCTTCTTGCCCATCGCACGGCGCAGAATATCTGCCTGACCGAGCGTAAAGCCTGCCAGTGCGGAGGTTATCTGCATAACCTGCTCCTGATACAGAATAACGCCGTAGGTATCCTTCAAAATAGGCTCCATCAGCGGATGCAGCACCTTGGCTGTGCGCTGTCCGTGACGGCCGGCGATAAAGTCCTCAGCCATACCGGTACCCAAAGGACCGGGGCGGTACAGAGCCACCAACGGAATCAGATCCTCAAAGCTTTCGGGTGCCAAATCCATAACCAGCTTGGTGATGCCGGCCGACTCCAGCTGAAAAACGCAGGCCGTTTCACCGCGGCGCAACATTGCGCAGGTCGCCTCATCTGCCAGCGGAATGTTATCAATATCAACTTCTTCACCCGTAGTTTCGCGGATAAAGCGAATGCAGTCACCGATAACAGTCAGCGTGCGCAGCCCCAAAAAGTCCATCTTCAGCAAGCCAAGCTCTTCTACTTTATTTTTATCGTACTGGGTGATGACGCCACCCTCACTGCCCTGCTGCAGCGGTACGTAATTTTTCATATTATGCGGCGCGATAATAACACCGGCGGCATGCGTGCCTGCGTTACGCGGCAGGCCCTCCACGCTTTGCGCAAGGTCAATCAGCTTTTTGACCTCCGGGCGCGAGTCATATGCCTGACGGAAGTCCTTGCTGCCGTTCAGCGCCTTCTCCAACGTAATGCCCAGCTCACGCGGAATCAGCTTGGCGATTTCGTCGACCTCACCATAGCTCATGCCCAACGCCTTGCCGACGTCGCGCACTGCCGCGCGCGCCTGCAGTGTACCGAAGGTAATAATCTGCGCTACACGCTCCTGTCCGTAACGGCGTACTACATAATCCAGCACCTGATTGCGCTTTACATAGCAGAAGTCGGTATCAATATCAGGCATACTTACACGTTCAGGATTCAGGAAGCGTTCGAACAGCAGATGATAACGCAAAGGTTCAATATTCGTTATACGCAGCAGATAGGCCACGATACTGCCTGCGGCACTGCCACGACCCGGCCCAACCGGAATATCATGGCTGCGGCAATAATTGATAAAATCCCAGACAATGAGGAAGTAGCAGGCGTAGCCCATCGTATTGATGATGTCCAGCTCAAAGTCCAGACGCTTGCGGACCTTCTCATCCACAACCTCATAGCGCTTAGGCAAAGCCTCCTCGCACAGGTGACGCAGATAGCTCACAGCGTCAAAGCCCTCCGGCACCGGGAACTCCGGCAGCAGCAGATGGCCGAACTCCATCTTCACGTTGCAGCGGTCAGCAATTTTATTGGTATTGCTCAAAGCCTCCGGACAATCGCCGAACAGCGCCTCCATCTCATCATAGCTTTTCAGATAATAGCTGTCGTTGTTAAAGCGCATACGGTCCGGCTCATCAACCGTGCTGGTCGTCTGAATGCACAGCAGAATATCCTGCGCTGCGGCATCCTTTTGCTGCACATAATGCAAATCATTTGTCGCTACCAGGCCAAGACCGAACTCCTGCGCCAGCTGCTTCAGCTCCGCGCTGACCTTGTGCTCCTCATCAAGATCATGGTCCTGAATTTCCAAAAAGTAATTTTCTTTGCCGAAAATATCAATATATTCCTGAATACAGCGGCGTGCTCCCTCCAGGTTGTCCTGCAGAATCATCTGCGGCACCTCGCCGGCAACGCAGGCACTGAGGCAGATAACGCCCTCGTGATAGGTGCGCAGTACATCCTTGTCTACACGCGGCTTATAATAAAAGCCCTCCAGCTGACCGATGCTGACGATTTTCATCAGGTTATGGTAGCCTGTATCATTCTCCGCCAGCAGGATTAAATGGTACATGCCGCGGTTATTCTTTTCCAGATGCGAGCCCTTTGCAAGATACACCTCGCAGCCGATAATCGGCTTGATACCTGCCTTGGTGCACTCCTGATAAAATTCCACTGCGCCGTACATTGCGCCATGGTCGGTAATCGCCAGGCTGTCCATGCCCAGCTCCTTGGCATAGGCCACCAGCTCGGGGATTTTCGAAGCGCCGTCCAGCAGGCTGTATTCCGTATGTACATGTAAATGAGTAAAGCGTTTTGTCATCTCTTGCTCCTTAAATTAAAAGACCGCTGCCGCGCAAATCCGCGGCAAATGTATGTAAAAATATTCTAGCATTACAGATAAAATTCCTGCCTAAAACTGAAAAAACATACAACCGTGAATTCACAATTCGTTCGTTGTATGTTCTCTTAACATATGTTACAATAAGGCAAGACACTGACAACCGTGTTGCAGGGTGGTGTTGCCGACATTCTCTTGTAGAATGGAGGTGATGCTTATGAAGAACTATGACTTTAAGGACCTGATGGCCTTCGGCATGTTTCTCCTGGCATTACTGACATTTATTTTTCAATATAACAAGTAATCCAGACATAAGAAAACCACTCCTACACATTGCCCGGTGGCGGAGTGGCTTCTTGAGCTAATTTTCCACTAAGGCAACTCACCGTGTGGGCGGTTGTCCTTTGTCTATAATATAGCACATCAAGCTGCTTTTTGCAAGCAAACCGCTTGCTGTAAAAGCAGCTTTTTTCTTACTAACCCAGACATAGGAAAACCGCCCTTAATCTTTGCCTAGTGACAGGGCAGTTCTTCCGCAATAAAAGCTTTGGCAACCCACCGACGTTGGCAGTTCCCTCTTCCCTATAACATAGCATATCACGCTGCTTTTTGCAAGCAACAGCTTGCTGCAAAAGCAGCTTTTTCTTTTCTATTCCCCTTTTTTACCCCACGCCAAACCAATGAGCAAAAAGAACAGATTATACACGAGCGCCGGCAACAGGCTGTTGATTTCCCAAGGACTGATATACTTCCAGAAAAGTGCCGCAAAAATACCTGCGCCCATAGCAGCCACGCCCATTGAAGCGCGTACCCTCCCCGGGAAGAAAATGCAGAACGTCAGCGGCAGAAAGATACCGCTGCCCCGCAGCGCCATGGAGAGATAATTCCACTCCAGCACCGACGAATCAAGGTGCATAAAGACAAACACCATCGCAGCGACAGAAACGGCCAGCACGCTCAGGCGGCTTGCCCACAGCTGGCCTGCAGACGTAGCCTTCAGCCAGATTTTGCTGACGATATCACGTGAAATCATCGTACCTACGCCCAGCGCCAGACCGGCGATTGAGCCCAGGGCCGAAAGCAGCACAGCACCCAGGCCGATACCGCCAAGCCATTGCGGCAGATAGGTAACGAGATACAGCGGCAGTGCGTCAATAGAATTTATCTCCGGATGATGCAGATGCATGAACATACCGATCATTACTGACGGCAATCCCACGGGAATTACTATCAGCGCGGCAGCACAGCAGCCAACAGCTGCAGTTTTGGTATCGCGCGCCGAAAACAGCGCCTGCACATAGGTCTGCGTAGAAATAACACCCACAATCATCGAACCGAGGCTGACAAGACCATCCTCCACGCCGCGTCCGAAAAGGCTGAACCAGGGATACGCAGCGAAGCTCTGCGTCAGGCCCTGCCAATGTCCCATATCGACGTAAGCCAGAAAGCCGCCGACGAAAATGCTGGCGAAAATCAGCACAATCTTAAAAATGCCGGCCATACCGCTGCTGCTGAGGCCGCCGAAAAACACCAGCAGCAAAGTAACAGCGATAACAATTGCCGCTGCAGCCAAAAGCGGTACACCGAACAAGCCGGCAATCAGATGCAGCGCGGTAAGCGTGCTCGCCACGATGCTGAAAAAAATACCGGCGCAGGCGCTGAAGGTCGCCAGCCACCCCGCAGGCTTGCCGTAATCCGTAACGAGATACTCCGCTACTGTGGTCAGTGAGCTGCGGCGCAATGGCACAGCATAAAACGCCGCCATCAGCAAAAGCGCAATGCCGCTGCCAAGCGTAAACCACCAGGCCGTCAGCCCCAGCTTGAAGCCAAGCTGCGCCGTACCAACGGTAGCAGCGCCGCCGACAATCGTACCGATAATCGTGCCCGCGACAAGGCCTACGCCCGAGCTGCGGCCGCCTACGTTATAATCATCAGCTGACTTCACCCTCCGGGCTGCCCAAATTCCCGGCAAAAGCGTCACTAAAAGCGTTACAGCCAAGCTGATATAATGTGTAGCAGTAAGCTGCATAATGCACCTCCTCCAATATTTTAAGCTGCCGGATGCAAACGTTCTGCCGACAGCATTAATGCTAAAAAGCTCAGTATTAGTATAACACAAAAAATACGGCAAAAAAAGCATAGCCCCCGCAAGAATGCTTTGCTGCGGCAGCAGACGAAACAAGCGCTTGCGAGCTTGTTTTGCTCAGATTGTTACACAAAAACTATCTTCTTTATTATTGCGAAATTCAGCTTTTTTCTGTATAATATAGTTTATACCTTTATATATTTAGTGTATGCTTTTTGGAGGAAAATTATGAGCCGTTTAAGAATCGAAACACCCGACCAGGCCCAGCTTACGGTCGAGCGCTTGTACAAGGACCTGGAACGACACATCATCGCCAGCCCCCCGGGACTGTGCCCTGTTGATCTGCAGCTGTCGTTCCTCAAAGTCTGCCACGCACAAACCTGTGGCAAATGCGTACCCTGCCGTGTAGGCCTCGCGCAGCTGCAGAATCTTATGGAAGACGTGCTCGCCGGCAAGGCTGACATGCACACTCTGGATTTAATCGAAAGCACCGCGCAAAACGTTGCCAACAGCGCTGGCTGCGCCATCGGCTTCGAAGCAGCCAAAATGGTTTTGGCCGGTCTGGAAGGCTTCCGTGAAGATTACATTAACCACATAAAGAAGGGCAAATGCTCTGTCAACGTCCATCATTCTATCCCCTGCGTTGCTTTGTGCCCGGCACAGGTTGATATCCCCGGCTACATTGCATTAGTTGGCGCAGGCCGTTATGCCGACGCTGTTAAGCTCATCCGCAAGGATAACCCCTTCCCTACTGCCTGCGGTCTTATCTGCGAGCATCCCTGCGAAGCACGCTGCCGCCGCAGCATGATTGATGCTCCCATCAACATCCGCGGTCTGAAGCGTATGGCTGTCGACAATGCGCCCAGCAACACCGTGCCGCTGCCCGAAAAGCAGCCTGCTACCAACAAACGTATCGCCATCATCGGTGGCGGCCCCAGCGGTATGTCCGCAGCCTACTATCTGGAGCTGATGGGCCATCATGCTGTTGTGTTTGAAGAAAAGAGCAAGCTCGGCGGCATGCTGCGCTACGGCATTCCTGCTTACCGCTTCCCGCGTGAACGTCTGCAGGAGGATTTGGACGCTATTTTGTCCACCGGAGTAGAAGTACATCTCAACACCAGAATCGGCAATGAGGAGGGTGATATCCCCTTCGAAAAGCTGCGTGAGGAATTTGACGCAGTTTATATTGCCATCGGTGCCCACACCGACAAGAAAATCGGTATTGAAGGCGAGAATTCCCACGGTGTTATCAGTGCGGTAGAAATGCTGCGCAACATCGGCGAAGAAAAAATGCCTGACTTTAAGGATAAAACCGTTGTCGTTATTGGCGGCGGCAACGTTGCTATGGACTGCACCCGCAGCTCCATCCGTCTCGGTGCCAAAAAGGTTATCATCGCCTATCGCCGTCGTCAGGACGACATGACCGCGCTGCCCGAGGAAATCGAAGGCGCTATTGCCGAAGGCGCTGAGCTGTACGGCCTGAAGGCTCCGCATCACATTGAGGCGGATGCCGAAGGTAATGTGGCCGCTCTCTGGGCTGAACCGCAAATCATCGGTCCTATCGATGCCTGGGGACGTGCACGTCCGATTCACGCTGACGTAGAGCTGGAGCGCATTCCCTGCGACGTTATCGTTGTTGCTATCGGTCAGGGCATTGAGCTGCGTCCGTTCGAAGAAGCCGGCATCAAAATCAAACGCGGTACTATTTCCGCACTCTCCAGCAGTGAGCTTGCCAATAATGAAGGCGTCTTCGCCGGCGGCGACTGCGTAACCGGTCCTGCAACCGTAATCCGTGCTATTGCTGCCGGTAAGGTTGCTGCCGCTAATATTGATGAATATCTGGGCTATAACCACACCATTTCCTGTGATGTAGTTATCCCTGATCCGTCTATTGACGATAAACGTCCCTGCGGCCGTATCCAGATGCACGAAACTGAAGCAGGAGAACGCAAGCATACCTTTGAGCCTATTGAATGCGGCATGACTAAGCAGGAGGCCTGCCAGGAAGCAGGACGTTGCTTGCGCTGCGACAAATTCGGCTTCAGCACACTGAAAGGAGGCAGAACCTTAAAATGGTAAACCTGACAATCGACGGACAAAAAGTTTCCGTTCCCCAGGGGACAACAATCATGCAGGCTGCTGCCACCGTCGGCATCGAAATCCCCAGCCTGTGTTATCTCAAAGGCATCAACGAAATCAGTGCCTGCAAAGTCTGCGTAGTTGAAATCCAAGGACAGAACCGTGTAGTTACCGCCTGCACCACTCCGGTACAGGAAGGACTTGTAGTTTATACCAACTCTCCCAAGGCCCGCAGCATCCGCCGCACCAACGTGGAGCTGATTTTATCCCAGCATGACTGCATGTGCGCTACCTGCGTGCGCAGTGGCAACTGCAGCCTGCAGACTTTGGCTAATGACCTGGGCATTTACGATATTCCCTATGAGCGTGATGTTGTCGACACTCCCTGGAACCAGGAGTTCCCGCTCATCCGCGATTCCAAAAAATGCATCAAATGCATGCGCTGTGTCCAGATTTGTGACAAGGTGCAAAAGCTGCATATCTGGGATGTGCAGAATACCGGTGCCCGTACTACCGTAGACGTTGCCGGCAATGTTTCCATTGAGGACAGTGACTGCAGCCTCTGCGGTCAGTGTATCACCCACTGCCCCGTTGGCGCGCTGAAGGAGCGTAACGACGTTCCCAAAATTTATGACGTATTGGCCGATCCCAATAAGGTAACCGTAGTACAGGTTGCCCCCGCGGTACGCACCGCCTGGGCCGAAGCCTTCAACCTGCCGCCCGAGCTGGCAACCGAAGGCCGCATGGTAGCAGCACTGAAGAAAATCGGCTTTGACTATGTCTTCGACACCTGCTACGCTGCCGACGTTACCATCATGGAGGAAGCAAGCGAGCTATTAGAGCATCTGCAAAAGCCGCAGGACCACAGCTGGCCCATGTTCACCTCCTGCTGCCCCGGCTGGGTAAGCTATGTCAACAAAACTCACCCGTACTTCGTGCCTAACCTTTCCACCACTAAATCTCCGCAACAGATTTTCGGTGCGCTGGCAAAATCCTATTTTGCACAGAAGAAGGGCCTGAAGCCGAAGGAAATCTGCTCTATTTCCATCATGCCCTGCGTTTCCAAAAAACGCGAAGCTGCCCTCTTCTCTATGCGCAGCAGCGGTACCCATGATGTAGATATCGTACTCACCACGCGCGAGCTTATCCGCCTGCTGCGTGCCGAGCACATCAACCCAGCAATGCTGGGCGAACTGCCCTTTGATAATCCGCTGGGCCAGAGCACCGGCGCTGCAGTTATCTTCGGTGCCAGCGGCGGCGTTATGGAAGCAGCACTGCGTACTGCTTACCATGTAATCGAAGGCAAGGAAGCTCCCGAAGATGCCTTCACCGACGTCCGCGGCACGGAAGGCCGCAAGGTACGCGAATTCACCCTCGGCGGTGCAACACTGCGCACCTGCACGGTAAGCGGCCTGGGTAATGCAGGCAAGCTGCTCGACGAGCTCAAAGCAGGCAAGGTTCATTATGACTTTGTGGAAGTTATGGCCTG
>UMFR01002322.1_pt1 | contig 12856 bp, 15 predicted proteins | sample 1965041 | NCBI WGS metagenome assembly UMFR01 (sample SAMEA4836049, study PRJEB28245) | human gut metagenome | biome: gut microbiome; material: fecal sample | place: Denmark | collected 2008
AAAACCTTTGAGGTGTAGAGCGTATTGAGTCTGTGGCATGGGATGATCAATTTATCTGCCACGAAATTACCGCTATTATATAATGGGGTAAAAGACGCGGTTTAACATTTGAAAGCCCCGGAATCATCACGATCCCGAGGCTTCGACTCAGTGATTATGGAATGAAGCTATATGTCGAAGTCGAATGTCAACTGACGATATTTCTCATTGGTGTTATCCCAGTCGGGCATCTGCGATGCGGCAGCTTTGACCGCTTCGACTGCCTTAGTTATAGGCACTTCGGGCTTACTCTCGGATTTGCCGGGAGTGATAACCTCCGAGACGGCTGTCTTGCTGCGCATCTTACGCTGGATAAGCGGCGACTCAATCTGCTCGCAAATTGCAACCCTTTTACCGGCACGAACCAGCTTCGGCAGGTAAGTGTCGAGAGCATGATGCGGAAATCCTGCGAGTTCGACATGATTGTTTATGCCGTTGGCACGGCGTGTCAGTGTGATACCGAGTATCTCGGAGCAGACGATTGCGTCTTCGTAGAATGTCTCATAGAAGTCGCCGACACGGAAAAGCAGGATAGCATCGGGAAACTTGCGTTTCATTTCCTCGTATTGTTTCATTAACGGAGTTTGAGTGATTTTTGAAGCCATATTCGTAAGAATTTGGAGTTAAACAATCTGGATTGATTATGGGAGCCAGCCGTATGACCGGCTCCCGAACTCATATTAATCTTCCAACTCATCGTTAGGGAGTAGGCAGAAGTAAGGAACTGATGCATCGCCGCAGCAGCGCGACGCGATGTAATACTCGAAGTTGTGCTCGTTGGCCCAGTCGACGATTGACTGAGGACGATGTATGATTTGCCCGGAGGCGATGTGGATGCTCTGCGAGCATTTGCTGTGATTGATGGTCAGCTTGACCTGATCGTTGTCTTGCAAGAAGCACTCTATGAGTGAGACTGCCGATTGGATGAACTCTTGTTTAGTCATTACCGTAAATATTTGGTGTTTAATAATTTCGTTTGATTTGAACAGGAAACCTCCCCGAGGGGAGGCTCCCGGAGATGGGTGATTAGTAATTGCGGCAGAACACGTGGCCGTCCTCGAAGTAGTAGTCGTACATGAACAGTTCGCGGGCTATGCCTTTCCAGTCGATGTTGTTGCGGATAAGGTCAGATACTCCACGGAGATCATCGAAGTAGCACTCCTCGACGATGTGTTCGGCGAAGTCTTCCTCCGAGTCCCACTTGCCCTGATAGCAATCCTCGAAGCTGCTAAGCGAGTGTACATCGGCGAAAGAGATGAAAGCGTCAACCGCGTCTTTGTCATGCTTGTCGCAGGCTTCGATGTAGTCTTGGAGTGCGTTCCAGTCGCGCTGCGAGAATCCGCTTTCGCTATACAGCTCGCGGCTGAAGCATTCATAGTCTTGGAACATAGGTTCGCAGTCCGCTTCGTCGGCATGGATGGCCTGGCAGAAGTTGTTGAAGTCGGCGAGAGAGTCGAAGGTGGTGAGATCTACCCACATGCCGGCAAGTGAGCCGGAGGCATACTTGAAATAGGACCCACAGTAGACCGAGGGGTGTTCGTCGCGGTAGTCGGCGTGGTGAGCGAGCACTTCGTCCTCGAATTCGTCGGTGTTGTCGTAACCGAGCTCGCGGAGGCGTTCTACAACGCGGTCGGTGAAATGGAGATAAGAAAGTAAATTTTCCATAATCGGTGAGTTTAAAGATTAGTACTGAGTTTATTTCTGTGAAAGGGCTTTCCCTTTTACGCTGCCCGACAAAGTGCCTCAGAGCCGACAATGAGACAAGGGTGAGTCCGTTCTTGCAGGTACGAAAGGGCGGCGAACGCTGGCGCACACTTGCCCTTGACGTTCGGAAATGAGGCAATAACTTTGCGGGGGAAAAGGGAAGGGGCTTGGCTCGACAGAAATATCAGGGCTAATCCTCACCGATATGGAAAATCTTTCTCTCCAATCATAGTATGCGTGAACGACTTTGCGGCTTGCGACAATGCCATTTCGATATGGTGCTCCCATGCTGATCTGCGACAATGCCGTCTGCTGTGTCCTATAATAATGCCTGTGAAACTTGGACGTGTGGAGTTCTCACTCCCGACTCCTGATTTCAGCATCTTCGCCATCCCTATGGTAGCGGCTTGTCGACCGCCAAGATTATGATGCAGTTGCGAGTTGGTGAAAGAGGATGCAGAGCGAATGAGCCTACAAGCCGACGCCTCGTCAAGCAGATGCGGTGATTTCATCTTTGCCGGTGTTCATAATGCGGCTGTGATGATTAGAGGGATAGTGGTCGGAGGAACGCTGAATATATCGGAGTGCTGCAAGTTGACATACTCCGTGGTTGACCATATCCGCTGACTCACTGAGGCAAGCCCACATTCAATGAGCGACTACCGAGAGGCGGCTGCTCTGCCTACAATAGCAGAACGCACCCATCTCCCGACGAGTGCGCTCCTGGTCTAACTTCAAATTATACGAAATTGTACCGATATTGGTGATGACTAATCAAGATCATCGAAGCGGATTTCACGTTTGCGGTCGTCTTCCTCCATGCGGCGGCAGGTCTCGACCGACATATCACGGTATGCTTCCTTGAGCCAGTACGAGGGTGAAACATCTTTCAAGTCCTCGCAGTTGTCGAGGATGTCAATAGCCTGAGATATGGCTTTGCGTCCGTTGCGGAGCTGTTCGTCTGTCAACTCCTTGAGTTTGTGTTCATTCATTTTAATATGAGTTTGGGGGTTATATAATGCAGGGTATCAATCCTTTGATTGTTATCCAAGTTATGTTATACTCAAATCCGGCAGACTCGTCACCGGGGAAACCGCAAGTGCATCCTGTTTCCAACTTCGGGGCGGCCTCTTTGGAGCCAATGAGATATGAATTGCCGTTGACGTCCGTCACCACGAAGCCGAGATTGAGGTGTATCGGAATGAGAGTCGTCGACTCGAACTTCAATGACGTTGTGTCCTTGTTGCCGTTGTTGGAGTATTCCGTCTTGTTGGAGCACTTCGCTTCGGTGAAGTCGATCCAGGTTATCTTTGTCAAGACAGGGGTATCCATCTTGCAGATGCCACGAAGGGCAACGTGCGGCATGAGTTTGTCACAATCAATCCAGCCGACGGCTTTGATGCCGGGGAGAGTTACGGTGCATGGAGGTCTCATAGAGGCAATAGAGGCAAGCGAGTAGTTGCCGATTTTTTTGCGTTGAAAACAGTATTATTTTTTTGCTTTTTTCTTACTTTTCGCCTTTGCACTGCGGAGATTGGCCAGATAGATGTCGCGCTTGCGCTGATAACGCTTCGCTATGGCATTCCAGTTTGCCTCGGTCAGGGCGATGCCTCTTGTCTCCATAAAGTTGTAGATAAGATGGTCACGGCGTGAGCCGATGTAGCCGAACCTATGCAGGTCGTTCCACATATCAAAGTCGAAATTGTGGCGAATAACTTGTAGCAATGCAAGTTTACCATGTTTCGGCAGATAGTTAAAATACACCGGGTCGCGATGGCGGAACTGTGGAATGACTATTGCCACGTCACCTTCCTCCGGCTTTGGTATAGGCTCGCCCTCAGGTTGGCGCATCAGAGCCTTGGCGAGAACGTCCGACTCAGCGCAGCCTCTCATCAGTCTGACCGGGTAATTGCCGCCGTGCAGATTGATGAACCAATCACGCAGATACGGCTCCAGCGGTATGTAAATGCAGATTTCAGCCATGATTATAAATTGATTTTATGAACTTTCGTCACGGCAAAACTTAATTGACCATGATAACCACGAGCTCGAAGCTCATCAATAAGGTGTCCTGAGTCAAAGTCTGCCAGTGCAGGATCACATTCTAAACTATCTTTGGGGTGCAACCGACGTTGGCGAGCCGCCGCCTTTTGACAGTCTTTGCAGTAGGACTGAAGGCCGTCAGAGTTTTTGCTGCTTCGATGGAAGGCAAATGTCGGCTTCTCCATCTTGCATCTGACGCATTGTTTTAATTCTAATTCCATATTTATATACTATTTACTTCTATATGAGTCGTTGTTAAATGCAATGATTTGGAGTGTTTCTCGTAGACGGTCAGCTATGCGAACTCCATATCTTGCAGCAATTTCCTTTGCGGAAAGATTTGACGTAATGATGGTGAAGAGTTGATTGTCATACCTGTATTCCAGAATGTCTTCGAGCGGTCTGAATATGTTACCATAACTTTGCACCTCGACCGGCTCACGGCCAATATCTTCAAGAGCGAGCAGCGGCAAGCGCTTTATGCTATCAAAGTGCTTATAATCAGAAGCCAATTCAAAAACTTCTTTTGCATCGAGGATATGCATATTGTCTGACCAGTCATGCATATATCCCTGTTCTACCAAGGCATAGTATGCTTGTCGGAAAGCGTAGAGCATCGTTGTCTTCCAATTGCCGGGATTGCCGCAAATCAACAGAGTGCATTTGGGTCCCTCCTGTGTTATGAATTGTGCCACACGATGTATATGTAATCGAGTTTCATCGTCAAGAATAAATCTCCTTTTGCGAAACTCCACCTCATTTGTGTATGCGGCAAGGAGAAGTTGCTCTGCATTTTCCAATGAGAGAGGAAATCTAAAAATCTTCCTCGAACTCCTCCGGCCGGCGATTACCTGCTTCCACGCCTCGGCGTTTATCTTCCCTTCCTTTGAGAATAGTTCCATTATCTTCTGTTGTATTTAGTTTTGTTGAAATTATTTTCTTGAGCCAGTTTATGAAGTGATTTTTCAATTCAGCTACATTTGGATGTAACTTACCTCGGCACTCGTTGCTAAAGAAAAATTCGTCGAGCCGTTTAACCAACTCAGTTTCAGTAAGGTTGTATGCCTTTGCAACAGTTGATTTCCAACTATCATCCTCTATCAATTTTTCGATCAACACCTTTTCTGTTTCAGATGATAAAGATGAAAAACTCTTTTCAATAGATTTCTTTTCAGTATTATCTTCTTTTCTATGTAATAAGGTGGAAACTTCGGGGTCATGTCGCTCAATGTGCGTATCATTATGTCGTTTATTAGGGCGTGCGTTTTTAGTCGAGCCTTGATAACTGTCATAATCGCATATTGTTATCACAGTGAAAGAATGTGTCCCGGAATGTGCCTTTGAATGTGTCACATAATGTGTCGCTTCAAGACGGGATAATATCGTTCTCAGCTTGCGAAGTGACAAATTCAACGCTGCGGCAAGTTTCCGGTATGTGGTAACTACTTGACCTCTCTGTATTTGAACTTCTCTGAACACAATATCATCGGTCATCGCTCTGAACACAAGGTATATGAATACCCTTAATGTTTCACTTTCCTTAAATATATCCTGTGTTTCAAGTTCTCTGTGGATTCTAATCCACCCTTTAGGGATATAATCTATCATGGCTGTTAGTCTGAAACGAGCCATGACCCACCATCTTTGGCTCTAAGCATATCATTACGGTACTTGATCATATTGTCAATGGCTTTCATTCTGTTGAAGCCGCGAGCCACGAGTTGGCCTTTGCGAAGCGCTTTCAAGACTTCATCGAAGTCGTAATAAATAAAGCCGTTGTCCCGAACATAGTAGGGCAGATTATTTGGTGGAGGTGAGTTTCGCCAACGATAGAGCGTTGAGTCGGAAACATCCAGGACCAATTCGAGTGTCATTGAGTCAAGATGTATGTTGCCGACCAGGGCATCACGCATTACTTTCAAGTCGCTTATGATACCCTTAATTTCGGTTTGCGACTCTATTACCTGACGAAGCATTCGCATGATAGATTCATACTGGCGCGACCCGTCACTATTGATGTTATAGGTTTCTGTCATAATCAATGCTTTTTGGTTTTGTGCCGCAAAGTTACGGCCACCTAAAAGCCCAAAAAGATGACATTCCGACATCTCAATCTATTGTCATCTAAATTTTAAGATATTTTTAATCAGGTTTTTACGCAAAATAGCACCGAAGCTGTGAGCTTTTCGTAGAAGTCACCCCTTGTCGGATTTTCTATAGGCTCTATGCTTTGCAGGTAAAGTCGCGGCTTCTTCCTTTCGGATGATTTGATTAGGTATGCATTGGATGGGGATTTACCTGTCTTGGGGTTTATAAGGGCCGATGTTGAGCAAACGGTCTTCTTCCATTGATAAGGCAGAAGCCTCAATACGCCCAGCAGTGAGAGAAAGAATATGGCTCTCTGCATATTAGAGGCTTTCAACTTACAATTATTAGAGCCATCGCGTAATGCAATTAACGTATCTGCTTCGATAGGTTCCATAAAAACGCCAAAACGGTTGGCGCAATTTGCCAACCGTTCGTATATCTCCTTATCGGGGTAAAAATTTTGTTTAATATCCTGTTTCGATGACTTGGAACGAAGCTCGTAATCATCTAACAAAAGTAGGGCTGCTTCTTCGTCGAAAGTGCTCTTTCTACTGAACGCTTCAATCACCCTTTTTCGATGGCTTATAAGCACATCATAGACACGACTATATACTGCGACGAGATGATTGATTGTTGCGATTAGAACTTTCTCGTTAACCGCAAAGGTCGATCGCGATGTTAGAGACTGTTGAACGAATACTTTGTATTTGACTCCACGTTTTATATATAATTGCTGGAAGTCCTTCGATGCGTCAACCAAGAGCTGTTCAGCCGTAGGGAGATCAGCGATGGGTGTGGGTGTATCGGTAAGCCAAAAAGAGAGATTTGCCCTCGACATACTCTACGGCAAATAGCCTATCAGATAGGTCATGCTTGCTTGTAAAACGATTGTAATCCATACTTTTTGTCTTTATATTTTTTGAATAAATTAAATTCAGTGGTTAGTATTTAACAAATTGAATATTAGATAGGTTGGGTGATTATATATAATTAACGGGCATAGCAATCCCCTCCGTTTTAGGCGAAGGGGACTGCATTCGTTTGCTATATAGCTATGGCATCGAAATCACCGAGTTTTTGCGCGAGGGTTACCATATCGCACTCAATCTTTTTGTTGACTATGCGGGCATAAATTTGAGTTGTGGCAATATTGGTGTGTCCTAACATCTTTGATACTGACTCTACAGAAACACCTTTGCTTAATGCAAGTGTAGCGAAAGTGTGTCTTGCGAGGTGGCAAGAGAGTCGCTTTTCTATGCCGCACAAGTCGGCAATCTCCTTTAGGTAGGCGTTTAGCTTCTGATTGGAGCATACCGGCAGGAGGTGTCCTTCGGGATCATCCTTCATCTGGTCTTTATACTTCTTTATTATCTTAGCCGGGATGTCGAGAAGTAAAATATTAGAGGGCACATTCGTTTTTTGACGGCGTTTGATTATCCACATTTGGCCATCAAGTTTTACAAGATGCTCCGAAGTTAGCTGAGCGAGGTCTATATAGGCAAGCCCTGTAAAGCATGAGAATACAAATATATCTCTGACTTGTTCAAGACGTTTTACTGAGAATTGTTTCGACATTAGAGTCGATATTTCTTCATCGGTTAGGAAGCCTCGGTCTGTCTTAGACATCTGAAACTTGTAGTTGGCAAACGGGTCTCTGCGAATGTAACCAAGTTTGATGGCTCTCAGTACCACCGTGCGAAGGTTCTTCATTATACGCATGGCTGTATTGTGCTTATAATGGCACTCCGTAATTAGGTAGTGCTCAAACTCGCTGATGTGTTTATAGCTCAATTCTCCCATCAGCAAATCAGTGCGAAGGAAACGAGTTTTAAGGAAGTTCGAGAACCGGCGGCGAATAACATCGTATTTATTGAACGATGCCTTAGTACGACTGATGCCTACTTCGGCCTCCGTCTTCTTCAAGAAGTCGTCGAAGAAGCCGAGGAACGACTCGCTCTCTTCACCCTTGCCGAGATACTGTGCTTTCAAGAAATCGAGCGAGAGGGTGTCGGAGAACTCGTATTTACGAAACAGATATACGAGATCTGCCTCAATGCGTTCGAGGTGATTGTTGACCTGTAAAGCCTCGGGGTTACGCCCTTTAACACGGCCTTTCTTACTATCCCACTTGTTGGCGTCTACCGCGCATGAGGCAGAGCCAAGCGTAATCCTCTCCTTTTGGAGGTACAGGCGAATGAGCACCGGGGTCTTGCCGTCATTCGTCTTGTAGTTGCTTCTTAGGTAGAAGCAGACCCTGAAATTTTTAATCATAAATAGTAGAAGTTTTAGCTGTCGGGACTATGGTGACCCAGGGTTGGATTGCCATTGGAACCCGAACTTTTGTTGGTGTACTGACTGCTTTTTCTCGGTTACAAAGTTCATCACAAATTTTCGATGTAACTCCGTCAGTAACACTTCTTTAAGCCGTCTGTGGCTACAATGAAATTAAAAAAATTTAATGTGTAACCAATGGATAGCCACCTACGGCTTGTTTATGGAATTATACCCATTTCCGAGGGGGTTCCGAACGCTTTGTGATTACGTTGGCTAAAACTTAACTATATAGTTGATTGATAGGCTATTGCGCTTTAGTGGCGCTTAAAATTGGGCGTTAAAAAAGCCTCTCAGAATTGCTTCTGAAAGGCTCTTGGCGGAAAGACAGGGATTCGAACCCTGGGTGCCCGCAAGGGCACAACGGTTTTCGAGACCGCCCCGATCGACCACTCCGGCATCTTTCCGTATATCACACGCGGTCGCACGTGTCGTTTTGTGGGTGCAAAGGTACTAAATGATTTTGATGTGTGCAATATTCGGACGTGCATTTCAAAATTATTTTTTTCTTACAGCAACCCCAAACGGACCAATGCTTGCATTGTTTGCTTGCTTACGCATGCCGCTGTATGATTACCTCATAAGGGGTCATGTAACTATTACCCCCCCCGCCACAGCATTTTGTGACAGGGGGGGGGTAAGCGTTATGTTCGAAACTTATCACACATCCTTTCGGATATGTGTGATTCGATTAGTTGACGCGAAAGCGGTCGGTACCGTCGGCAAAGTAAGCCACTATCTGACGTGCAGCGGCAATGCCGGCGTTGATATTGGCTTCGGCAGTCTGTGCACCCATTTTCTTGGGAGTAAAGAACACACGTCCGGGGAATCGTTGGCGCAGCTCGTCAGCATTGGAGGGGGCGATATCGGCCACATACTTGATATCAGGGCGCTGTTCGAGGGCCTCGGCCAACGATGGCTCGTCAATGACTTCGCGACGCGCAGTATTAATCAGTAGTCCGCCCTTGGGCATAAGTTCGATAAGGTGCTTATTCACGCTGTTGCGTGTCTCATCGGTGGCTGGTATATGCAGCGACACTACATCATTGTTTGCATATAGTTCTTCGATGGAATGTACCGGGTGTACTCCGGCATCTTCGATGACCTTGTCCGGGCAATACGGATCAAGAGCGCTCACCTCCATACCAAATCCTTTGGCGATACGGGCAACGTTACGGCCTACCTGACCAAAAGCATGTATGCCAAGGCGTTTGCCTTTAAGCTCGGTACCCGACGTGCCGGCGTACATATTGCGCACTGCCATTACAGCAAGCCCGAAGACCAATTCGGCCACGGCATTGGAATTTTGTCCGGGGGTGTTTTCGACCACAATATTATGGGCTGTAGCAGCTTTGAGATCGATATTGTCGTATCCGGCGCCGGCTCGTACTACAATTTTCAGCTGCGGTGCGACATCCATAAGCGCACCATCGACAATGTCGCTGCGCACGATGAGCGCATCGGCATCTTTGACAGCCTCAAGCAATTGGGCGCGGTCTGTATATTTTTCGAGAATGGCGAGCGTGTGTCCGCCTTCTTCGATGGCCTTGCGGATGCCTTGGACTGCGGCTGCCGCAAAGGGCTTTTCGGTGGCTAATAATACTTTCATTGTACTGTTGTCTTTGGTTGAACGACTACATCGTATCAATGTACGGCTTGGAAGTCGGCCATAGCGTCCACGAGCACCTTGACGCTGTCGATGGGGAGGGCGTTGTACAGCGAGGCGCGGAAGCCGCCGACGCTGCGGTGACCTTTGATACCTACGATACCGCGTTGTGTGGCAAATTCCACAAAATCCTTTTCGAGTTCCTTGTATTCGGGTTTCATCACGAAGCATACGTTCATAATCGAACGGTCAGCCGGATCGGTGACCGTGCCGGTGAACATGCGACTACTGTCTATGGCCTCGTAGAGCATGGCAGCCTTCTCAAGGTCACGGCGCTCGAGCTCCTTGATGCCGCCGAGGTCTTTATAGTAGCGCAGGGTCTGCAGAGCAGAGAATATGGGAAGTACGGGAGGGGTGTTGAACATCGAGCCCTTGGCCACATGTGTGCGATAGTCAAGCATCGTGGGGATGGGACGATCTACATGTCCGAGAGCATCATCGCGTACAATAACAATGGTGACACCGGCGGGAGCGAGGTTCTTCTGCGCCCCGGCATATATTGCATCATATTTGGAGACATCTACGGCGCGCGAGAAGATGTCCGAGCTCATATCGGCCACCATACGACAAGGCACATCGGGATCTTTGCGTATCTCGGTACCATATATAGTGTTGTTGGACGTATAGTGGAAGTAGTCGCTATCGGCAGGTACGACGAAGTCCTTGGGTATACGAGTGTAGTTGTCGCCTTCGCCTGAGGCCACGACATTTACTTCACCAAAGAGGCGCGCTTCTTTGATGGCCTTGTGTGCCCATGTGCCGGTGTCAAGATAGCTGGCGCGCTTGCGCAACAGATTGAAAGGAATCATGCAGAACTGCATCGAGGCGCCGCCGCCAAGCCACAGCACGCTGTAACCTCCGGGGATTTCGAGAAGCTCTTTGACAAGAGCCGAGGCTTCGTCAATAACAGCCTGGAATTCCTTGCTGCGGTGCGATATTTCCAAGATGGACAATCCGGTGTCAGCAAAATTGATGATTGCATCTGCCGTGTTCTGAATAGTGTACTGGCTCAGAATCGAAGGACCGGCATAGAAGTTGTGCTTCTTCATACTCATAGTGTTTGTATTGTTATAGGTTTATCTTTCGCGTTGTATCCGTGCACTGCACAGTCGACCCGGTTGTATGTAGCGACGGAGTGCTTGCACGGGGCAAATATAGTTATATTTTTTGTGATGCACAGCCATTGGCACAAAAAAACGCACAAAAAAAACGAGAGACCCATCATATGATGAACCTCTCGATATGATGAACCTCTCGATGTTTGGTGGCGGAGGCAGGACTCGAACCTACGACCTTCGGGTTATGAGCCCGATGAGCTACCACTGCTCTACTCCGCGATGTTTCAGTGGTGCAAAGGTATACACTTCTCACGAGACAGCCAAATGATTTAACTAACTTTAACCCCCCCCAATCATTCACAATTCTCCCGTCAGCTTACATTCCAAAGCCCTACCCCACTTATTATCAATACTCATAAGGGCAATTTGTCACAACAAACGGCACAAGCAGAAAATAATCCGCCACCGCCATATGCACGAGACATGTATCCAACTTTTAGCGTTTTTTTGCTAAGTTGTTAAGCCGATAAGTATTAACTTTGTCGTATGGAAAAGACCGGTCAAAGCGCAACGACAAACGATGCACCACATAAAGAGGAATTTTTGAAAGGCAAGACGGCAAAAGGCACGCGCCGCCGCAAGGTTCTACTATATACTGCCGCAGCCATAACTGCGCTTATCGTCCTCGTCGGCGCATGGGCATGGGTCACCGTAGCACGCACCTACGATGGCGCACAACCTGTGCGCATATACATACCGCGAGGTGCCGACTCGGAAGCCGTCTCCAAAATACTTACTGACAGCCTCGGCAGCTACGGTGCCACTGTAGCACGGATTTGGAGATGGCGTGACGGAAACCCGGAAGTCGCCGCCGGCTCGTACGTCATCACCGAAGGAGACCGCGCGTGGTCGGTAGTCAACCGCTTGCGCTTTGGCGCTCAGACGCCCATAAGGCTAACATTCAATAATATACGGACGCTCGGCGACTTAGCTTCGCGCATCAGTGCCAAAATGATTTGGGACTCCTTAGCTTTCATCAATGGATGCGCCGAAGTGCTTCCGGTCATGGGCTACGACACGCCCGAGCAATACATCGCCGCATTTGTACCTGATACCTACGAGGCATTTTGGACCGACAGTCCGGCCAAGCTCATCAAGCGTCTAACCACAGTGCGCGATGCCTTTTGGACCTCGGAACGATGCCGGCAGGCTAAGGCCTTGAACCTCACGCCCACACAAGTAACCACCCTGGCGTCCATAGTTGAGGAAGAAACCGCCAAAGACGACGAAAGGCCCAAGGTAGCACGCCTATATCTCAACCGTCTGGCAATAGATATGCCGCTGCAAGCCGACCCTACCGTCAAATTCGCCATGGGCGACCCCACCCTACGCCGCATCACCGGACCGATGCTCCGCACACCATCTCCCTACAACACTTATCTCAAAAAAGGCCTTCCGCCGGGTCCTATACGTATGCCGGAACGTGCCACCATCGATGCAGTCCTGTATGCACCGGAACACAACTACATATATATGTGCGCACGCGAGGACTTCAGCGGATACCACAATTTCACCGCCGATTACGCCGTACACAAGGCCAACGGCGCTCGATACCGCACCGCCCTTGATGCTCGCGGCATCAAGTGATTTTCCTCTCTTCCGGATACACACCATCGCATAACACGCCTATTGCGGCCGCCAACGACGGTCCGAAAAACTACGTTGCATCCAATGCAAAAGCTATCGATTTTTCAGGACGAATGACATGGCCGTGTCTTCATGCACGTTTTACGACGATTATATCGAACACGCTATAGAAGACATGTTCATATTTGGCCAAATCGCACTTTGTTACAATATTGTCCTAAATAAAATCGGAAAAAAGGAAAAGGAAGTAGTCACTAAGGCAGAAAATAACTACCTTAGT
>UMFR01010052.1_pt1 | contig 12825 bp, 8 predicted proteins | sample 1965041 | NCBI WGS metagenome assembly UMFR01 (sample SAMEA4836049, study PRJEB28245) | human gut metagenome | biome: gut microbiome; material: fecal sample | place: Denmark | collected 2008
CCTGAATACGATGTTACCACACGATTATCCGTACGGGGATCGGCATTCGCAACAGCCGGACGCCACGAAGGATCATTATACGACTGCGTAGAGTGCATCTTGAAGCAACCCTCGTTGTTGGTGGTAGCCTTATCGAAGAAGTCGCCCGAGAGTGTCATCTCGTCAGGATTCTTGTAATCCCAAGTCAAGGCAACCCATGTACCCCAGCCACCGGTAACGGCATCACCGACAGCATAGACAGGCAACGTGCAATAGCGGCCGACATAGCAGTTACCCGTCGGTACATCGGCCTCATCATTATAATCAACGCTGACGGCAAACGTATTGGCCGTGCCGAGAGCACCGCTGACATAGGCACCTTGAGTCGTGAACTGACTGTACTGCGCAGCCTCAGTCTCCGAGGTCACATATACCATCTCGCTGTCACCATTGCGGACGAATGCCGGATACATGGCATCGGGCTGAGTGGTTATGATGAAAGACGAATTAGGATTCAGTACCCCAATCTTCTGATAGAAGAGGTTCTTGTTGTGACTGGTTATCTCCACAGCACTCTCCAAGCCGCTGCCCGCAGGATTGGCGTCTCCTACAATATAGAGGCGCTGCAACGGAATGTCGTAGCCCATAGCCATCATCGTCTTTTCCGAGATCGTAGGCTTGTAATAGAAGGTACCGCCCTCGATGTAAGCCAAAACCTTGGCCTGCAACTCAACCTCCACATCGGGAGCAAGAGCGCAATCCTGTATCAGGAAGCGGTTCAGGGCTCGCTTCGTAATGGTGAACGAAGTGACATCCGAAGTCAGGTCACCACTTGTAAGTGCCGGTGTATAGTTCTGGCCCTGAATGCCGAGTTTGAACACGTAACGTATCGTGTACTCCTCCGTCGGCGGATTGATCGCATTCCACGAGAAAGTCAACGACTCTCCGGAGTTCTCCTCCGTCAAGATCAACTCCTCACCCGGAAGAATCAGCTCCATATTGCGATCTGCCTCCGGTTTGTCGAACCAGTTGTCCAAACCGTCCGGATCTTCGCAAGCCGAGAAGCCGATAACGCCGACGAGCAACATTAATTTCATTATGTTTTTCATAATCATCATTTTTTTGCGTTAATCAAAACTATTCGCCATCATCGGTAGCGGCAACCTCCCAGAAGGGAAGCTGCACGAGATTCTCGTTCTTATCGATCTCTGTCTGGAAGATAGGCATCCAATAGTACTCCTCCTTCCATACGCGCGGAAGACCGTTAGCGGTACGCACGTAGAAGGCACGAGGATCGTTCTTGTCGGTCGAACGCTTCGTTCCGGTGAAATTCATACCACCGTGGTAGTAATCCTGACCGTCGCAAACCTCCTCCATCATCATCCAACGACGGAGATCCGACCAACGGATGTTCGAATCATCGACGCAAAGCTCCACGCGGCGCTCACGCTTGATCAAACGATCCATCGACTCCTGATCCGACGGCACCTGTATCTCATCCTCGCCTGCGGCTCCCCACGTATACTTGGGCACACCTGCACGCTCACGAATAAGGTTCAAGTACTTCAGAATATCCGAGTTTCCGGGCTCGACCTGATTCAGACACTCTACATAGTTGAGATAGAACTCGGCCAGACCGTAGAACTTACCCTGCTGGTATACGAAGCTGCCGTTCAGGTTATCATCACCCGGCTTGACGGCCTTATTGGCAAGATAACCGTTGTTGGGCGCATCGTGCGTACCATTGTTATCGTTAGACGTATGGCCTACCAGATCCTCGAAAGTCTGACCGGCATCAAGGTAGGCACTGTTATAGAAGCAGCACTTACGCTTGCCCGGAACAAACCACATCTCGTTATACTTCGTGGTAAGGTAGAAACGAGGCTCACGATTGACATACATCATATAGGTATTGGCATCGGTGATCATAGCCGTACCGTCGTCACGCACATCCTGCGAACCCGACCACTTCGTCTTGCGATATACGGGATCCGTGGCAAATGCAGTCTCCGAATATCCGGCCTGAGTAGCATCGGGATTGATAACGGGAATGGTCTTGTAACCGTTGGCATCCTTCTGATAATAGTCACCCTCATACTCGCCGTCAAGAGGATCGAACGGATAGATACCGTTACTCAAGGCAAAGGCGTCGACCAACGACTGCGATACGCTCATACCGCCATTACCCTTGTATCCGTAAGGAGTGTTGTATGCAACCCACGTGGTGTAAGAGACCGAAGGACGAGCGAACAGAACCTCGCGGTTGTTACCGCCCTGCGGGTTGAACGGAGTGGTTGCACCACCCAGCAGCGACATGAAGGGATCGATCGTACCGTCGTCGTTATAAGCCTTGAACAGCTCATATCCATACTCCTCGGCCAGATCGATGACGGCCTTGTTGGCCTCCAACGCACGCTGCCACTTGTTGGCATCGTAGCTCTGCGGGAAGAGTTTCACACCCTCGTGGTTAACGTGATCGTAATACATCGGGTTGCCGTTCACCAGCGGGCTGGCGTTGAAGAGCAACATACGGGCACGCGTACAGTAGCAGAAGAAGCGGTTGATGCGGCCGAACTTATCACCCTCCGAGTACTCTACCGGAAGCAAGTCGCCTACGGTCTTGAGCTCGTTGTCGAGCCAATCAACAACCGTATCCCAAGGCTCCTGACCATACTTCAACTCGTCGATAGGCGTCGACGAAGGCACCGAAGGCGATTCGGGATCAAACGGGCACGGTCCGTACCAGTAGAGGAACCACCAATAGTAGTATGCGATAAGCGCACGGCACTCGAGTTTCATATTGTCCACATCGCTCTGATATACGTTATCCGAGTCGATGGTGTGGACATTCTCCATAAAGATCTTGGCCTCACGGATCTTTCGGGGCATATTGGCCCAAACGTCACCGTTCCAGCTGGTGTTGGTAGCCCACATACCGATGGCACGCTGGTTGCAGTCCCAACTCCACTGATACCACAGATATGAGGGGCGCAGGTCATCGGCCAACGCAGCACAGCCGTACTTGTTGGTGTAGCCCCACAGGGGATCCGGCAGACCCGAATAGACATAGGCCAACCAACCCTCCATACGGACCTTATCGTCGAATACCATATCCAACGTAAGCTCGGTATCGGGCTCCTTATCGAGGTAGTTGCACGAGGTCATCGTCGACATCGCCACTACCAGAACCAAAATATATTTATATATTCTCATAATCCTTGAATTGTTACCGATTAGAAGTTCAAATCAATACCGAACACAACCGATTTCATTCCCGGGTAACGAAGACCGGTATTCGTATCGATCTCGGGATCCCAGAGTTTGAATCCTGAGAAGGTCAACAGGTCATTGCCGCTTACGTATATGCGGAGCTTCTTCAGACGCACCTTCTCTACCCACGACTTGGGAAGGCTGTAACCGATCTCGACGTTCTTCAGACGCAAGAACGACATGTTCTTGAGCCACCACGTCGAAGACAGGTTATTGATAGTAGAGGTGTAGTGCAGACGCGGCCAGAAGACATCCTGCGAAGGATTATCCACGGTCCAGCGATCCTGATAGTTCGAATAGGGGTTACCAAGAATACCCTGACCCGAGCCGGGCAGGAAGTAGTTCGAACCACCGCCGATAACCTTGTATGCATCGCCTACGCCCTGGAAGAAGACGTTGAAATCGAAGTTCTTGTAGATGAAGTTACCGCCGAAACCGTATACGAAGCGCGGAGCAGTCGTATGACCCATATAGGTCTGGTCCATGGCCGTAATCACACCGTCGCCGTTAAGGTCCTGATACATGATATCTCCCGGCATGGGATCGGCACCGAGCTCAGGCTGCGGCAGCGACGGATCGAGCGCGCCGTTGATGAAATCGCTGTCCTCATAGAGGCGCAATGCAACGTATCCGTAGTGCTCGTTCACCGAACGGTTCGTGGCGCTACGATAGGTTCCCTTCAGAGACTCAGCCTCGTCACGCTCGCGAACCCAGTTCTTGGCGTAAGATGCCGTACCGCGCAACTGCAGATAGAAGTCCTTGTTGAAACGGTGGCTCCACGAAAGCGATGCCTCGAATCCCTTGTTGTCCACGATACCGTAGTTGGCATACGGAGTGTTGATGAAACCGTTCTGCGTAGGTATCGACGAACGCTGGATGAAGATATCGGTACGGTACTCGTCGAACACATCGAACTGCAGGTTGAACTCGTTGAACAGACCGATCTCGATACCGACATTGGCCTTGCGTACGGTCTCCCATGACAGGTCGCTGACGCCCGGATCACCCTCGGTGACACCGTTGCGCGAGTAACCGCCCGTGTAGCCCCACGTATAGCCGTCCTGACCCTCGTTGATGGTGGTGATGTATGCGAAACGGCGACCTCCGATCTGGTCATTACCGGCCAGACCCAACGATGCACGCAGCTTCAACGTCGAGAAGATATGCTTGGCGGGCTTGAAGAAAGGCTCCTCCGAGATGATCCAGCCGATTGCTCCCGACGGGAAGAATCCGTAACGCTTGCCCTTGGCGAAGTTCTCCGATCCGTTGTAACCGAAGTTGAACTCGGCTACGTAACGGTTGTCATAGTTGTATGACAGACGGCCCGAGAAACCCTGATGACGATAGGGCTGGTAGCTGCCGCTGTCGTAGCTGTCCTGCATGTAGAGCAACAGTCCCTCCACATTGTGCTTCTCACCGAAGGTGCGGTTGTAGTGGATGCTGCCCTCGAGGTAGGTACGGTTGTTTCCGTAGGTACCGCTTGCCGAGGTGCCGAGGAACTCCTGACCGTAGTTCTCGATGTCGAGGATCAGCTCTCCATTCTCGTCACGCGTCGTGGCTACATTATAATAATCGGGAGTCTTGCTACGGGTAAGAGTCTTGCTCTGGTAGTTATCGAATGCGAACTTCACGTTCAGCGACAGGCCGTCGGTGATGAAGTCCAGCTTCTGGTCGAGCGTAACGAGAGTCTCGAGTTTCGAGTCGGTCACACGCGAGTAACCCTTCTGGGTCTGCTCGGCCCACGGGTTGTTACGGCCCGAGCGGATAGGAATTGCACCGTTCTCATAGATGGGCGGGTGCACGAAGCTCGGAGTCTGGAATGCTATATCGAATGCCGTATCGGTCGACTGGGCACTCTTGCGAAGCTGCTGCAAGTAACCGCCGATGCTGATACCGAGCAACGTGGTCTTGGTGATGTTCACATCGACGTTCGAACGTACCGTGAACTTGTTCAGACGAGTAGCCGTATCGAAGTCCACATTCGGATCGACGGCCATGATGCCATGCTCGCGGAAATAGGTCGCAACCAACGAGTAACGCAGGATTTCGCTACCGCCGTTCACATTCAGCGTGGCGCGCGTATTCTCGGCAAGGTTGGTTGTGATGGCCTCAAGCCAGTTCACGTCGGGATAGAGCTCGGGGTCATAACCCGTACGCGTACGCTCGATAACCGTAGGTGCGTAAACATACGAACCGGCACCCTTCTCCTCGGCATAAAGTTCGTTCAAGAGATCCATGTAGTCGGCCGCTCCAGCGAACTCGGGAAGCTGCGTCGGCGTCTGGATAGACTGCTCGATACGAAAGTTTACACTCGGCTTACCGATCTTACCGCGCTTGGTCGTGATGACGATAACACCGTTGGCACCGCGCACACCGTACATGGCGCTCGCCGATGCATCCTTCAGCACCGAGAACGACTCGATCTGCTCGACATCGAGGTCATCGAGCGTACGCTCGATACCGTCGACAAGCACAAGCGGCGTGGTGGTACCCTGATAAGACGAAATACCGCGGATCCAGAAGCTCGAAGCATCATATCCCGGCTCACCCGAAGGCTTGTAGGCAATGATACCCGCAATCTGACCGGCAAGGGTGTTACTGATGTTAGCAGTAGTACCCACATCGAGGTTCTCAGGCTCCACAGTCTGAATGGCACCTACGATCGAGGCTCGCTTCTGGGTACCGTAAGCAGTAACCACAACGTCGTCCAGACGCTGCGCGCTCTCTTCCATCTTGACATTGATCACGGTCTTCGATCCGACCTTGATCGTCTGCGATTGATATCCGAGGCTCTCGAATACAATCTCGGCAGAGGCGGGAACCTGAATTGAATATTTACCGTCGACATCGGTAGCGACACCATTGGTTTCGTTACCCTTCTCGATTACGGCAACTCCGACCATCGGGCCGTTAGCGTCAGTAACGGTACCCGTAACGGTTATATTCTGCGCATTGGCATTTACCGAAAAGCATAACAATACAATGGTAAATACTGAAATCACAGAATTTCGGAATTTCCCCCCCCCTACATTCTTTGAGAATGAGTAGAAATTGACCATAATTTAATAATTAGGTTAAAAAAAGGTTAGTGTCGAGACTTTTTTTTACAAACGGGCTCGACAACCGTTTCCCCATTAACATAAACACGACATGCACTCCACAAGCAAAACGAACATCAATTTTTTGCTCTTACGAGTACTATGTCGGTTGAAGTTTCGGTATTGCAAATTTAATATTTAATTTTATGGTTGCAAATTTTTCTTACTTCTGACGGTAACATTTTTTTCGTTAGCAAATTTATTAAAAGGTCCTCTTTCGTGCGTTACACATTGATTTCCAGCACTAAACGCATGATATGATTTTTATTTTTAAATAATTTCAACAACGAAAGTCCGTTTTGCCCCGAAAAATACGATTACAACAAAAAAAGGACGCAAATAATAATCGCGACCCAGAATAGATAAAATATTTAATAATGAAAGTGTTTTTGGTTGCCTGCTCGAATCACGCACCAATGTAATCTCAGAAAAAAAGTTCCCTTTTATCCACATCAAACAACGAAGTCGACAAACATCCTCCAAAGCCGACGACACCAGCCGTTCCCAACCGTAATGCCGGCATCTGAATCGCCCGAGTTACGCTATCTTCACATCCTTTTCAGGCAAAACATGGCGACCTATGGCCTCACCGCCGACGTAAAAAATATCCTCGCCGCGCACATATTCAAAAAAAAAGCGTATCTTTGCACGCTATGTTTAACTAAATTAACTTTTTCGAAAAATGCCAAAAATGAAAACTAATGCCGCTGCAAAGAAACGCTTTACTTTCACCGGCACAGGTAAGATCAAGCGCAAGCACGCTTATCACAGTCACATCCTGACCAAAAAGACTAAGAAACAGAAGCGCAATCTCTGCTACGCTTCGACCGTGTCGGCTGCCGACGAGGCCAAGATCAAGAGCCTGCTCGTAAAGTAACCGACCGCCGGAAACTTTTTTATTAACCATTTAATGCGGGACAAAGCAGCCCCAAAGAGTACGAGAGAATCGTGCCGCTGCGAGTTCCATCAAAAACTTATTTACTATGCCACGTTCAGTTAACGCTGTTGCGTCACGCGCAAGGAGAAAAAAGGTTTTGAAGCTTGCCAAGGGTAACTTTGGTTCAAGGGGAAACGTTTGGACAGTAGCCAAAAATACTGTCGAGAAAGGTCTGCAGTTTGCATACGCACACCGCCAGATCAAAAAGAGGACTTACCGTTCACTGTGGATCACGCGTATCAACGCCGCCGCTCGTACATACGGTATGACCTATTCTGAATTCATGGGTAAGGTTAACGCCAAAGGCGTCGCCCTGAACCGCAAGGTTCTGGCAGATCTGGCGCTCAACGAGCCCAAGGCTTTCGAAGCAATAGTTAACGCAGTTAAATAGCCTGTCCGCAGGGGGGGGGCAACTCCTCCGTCGGCAGACGATCGCTACGTTGTCCCTTGTGGACGCCGAGACGGTCGAAGCAAAGCGGGATGCAAATGCATCCCGCTTTTTTCATACCCACACCTTCCATTCCACATGGATTCATAATTCGTACCCGCTTTCCCGGCAAACGACACCACCCTTCCCATTTCTGTCTCCTACTTCTGCTTCCACACCCGCTCTCTGTCCCTCAGACATTTCCCATCCACGTCTTCAACACACGCCTCCGACTATCTTCCAGACTCGTTAGACACACGTCACCTACCCCCCCCCGCCAACAACCATCCCCAACAATCATCTTCAACTATCATATTCAACACATAATACTCACATATCTTCGGTTCTCATCTCAACCACGTATATTCCGGCCGCTTCTCGAATCGCAAGATACGCCCTTCGCACAACCGACCGACATATACACAAAGTAATATCGGTAATACGGCCGTCTCGGAAACTCATGGGAATTCATACACACCATACATACCATACACTTCTTACTCTCGGAGCCGACCTTACAAAAAAAAGGAGGCGAATTTTCATTCGCCTCCCCGATTGTTTTGCCGCAGCGTTACTCCTTGTACGTAAACGTCCAGAAGTTAATGTTGTATGCGGCATTGCTCATGTAGAACTTGATCTTGTGCATGCCCTCGGTCAACTCAAGCTCGAACGGAGCATTGGGCTGGTAATCGCCCCATCCGCCCGGCGTAGCGTTAAGCGTAAGATCACCGGTGACATTCACGCCGTCTACCTCAACATAGTATGTACCGCCATTACCCGAGGCACTTACAACCACTGAGTAGGTTCCGGCATCCTGCACATCAACCGTGTAGAGGAGCCACTCGCCCGAAGCCGTGTAACCGATATTGCCGGCACCCTCGATATCCACATCGGCACTGTTGGTGTCGCCACCGTCCGAACGATAGGTGCTGCCGCCGCTGTTGCCCGACGAGTTGTCAAAGAAGGCCACATTCTTGCCGCCCATATCGAAATCACGGAACCACAACTCCAGAGGAGCCTCGGCACTCAGGATATGCGGGCCGTTGAACGGAAGCGTCGTCGATACGTAAACCGAAACCGTCTTCTCGATCGTACCCTTGCGATAATGTACCGTGGTGCTGCCCTCGCCTACACCGGTAATCTCACCGGCAAGGTTCACACGGGCCACAGCCTCGTCATCCGACCACCACTCGAAATCCGAGAGTGATACGTCATTTGCATCGATGGGCACCATCTCGACCGACATTTCGAAGGTACTGCCGATGGTAAGCTGCAAATCATACGAATTGAGCTTTATATCGGTAAGCACGATCTTGTTCTGGACCGTCACGTCCACATAGAAGGTCATGCCGTCACGCTCGGCATATATCGTGGTTGCGCCCTCGCCCACGGCCGTCACAAGTCCGTTCTCGACAGTTGCTATCTCGGCGTCATCGGTATACCAGTTGAACGTACCGCCGTCGGCGGGACTCGCAACCAACTGGGTCTGCTCGCCTACGAACATCGTGACAGACTGCTGATTGACAAATATAGCGTAATCAACCTCCGTTCTGTCATAGTTGTCGCACGCCGTAAAGGTCAATGCGCCAGCGGCGAACAGAGCAGCTAAACTAAATATGTATCTTTTCATTGTACTCGGTTGTTAAGTTATTCTTCAACAGGGGTATCTTCATAGTCTTCCTCATCGTCGGGATTGAACTGCAGACGCAACTCCTCCTTCATCACGTAGGTGACACCCTCGAACGTGTACTGATAGCACAGCAGGAAGGTCTTGTAGGTGTTGAATCCGTCGTCCTCGATAAAGAACTTGTTGGGATACTCGGGATCCTCATTGTCGAGCTGCACGACCTCGACGTCGCGATACGGAAGGATCTTAACCTTGCCGTTGTCGGCGATTTCGAGAATCATGGCTCCGCGATAGAGCGTCTCCTCGTCGGCCGCATAGGCCTCATTGCCGACCATCGTGCGCACACGGTTGTCCGTCAGCGGGAAGAGAATCTTTGTTCCGGGCATCGAGAGCTCCGACTGGTCGCCCAGAATGCGGCGCTTGCCGCGGAGCGTATAACTCGTAGTTCCGTCACCGACGGCCCAACGGTTCTCGATAAGAACCTTATAGAGAAGGTAACTCTTCTCGGGATTGATCTCACAACGATCGTAGGTATCAACACGCACCGGGATCAGATAGGTCGTGTCGGGCGAAAGACCCGCAGGACGAATCTTAACGGGGATAACGCCTCCCGTCTCTCCGGCCTTGATGACACATTGCATCGACGTGATCTCATACTTGTCCTTGGGCATGGGCTTGGCATACTTGGCAACCTCCTGATCGTAGTTGTTGCGGTTGTATGTCTCGATCAGCTCGGGATCTTCGACGATGTTCACCGTCACATCCTCCGTAATGTTGTTCGTGCCGCCCATCGAAAAGGCCAGATAACCTTCCGACTCGGTCTTGTGAAGACTGAAAACCTTGCTGTTCATGTTTTCGGTGTCACTGATGAAACCGAAGACATTCTTATACTGCTCCTTCTCGAAAACCTTGTTCTCGTTGCACGCGACAAGACCGAGAAGAGCCGCAGCAGTCATTATATATCTGAATTTCATAATCTCAACTTTTTATCCGTGAAACAATTAGTCTTCCCATCCCGGGTTCTGGTCCACTGACGGGAGTTTGCGGATCTCGCTCAGAGGCAGCGGCAGGAACATGAGTTTCTTGTTCACAAGACGCGAGCCGATACGAGAGGTATTGGGGATAACGCGGGTATAGAATCCGGCCTTGCCGCTGTCGACATTCATGCCGGTAACGGGTTCGCTCTCGACCTCCTCGTATATACCCCAGCGGCGTACGTCGAAGTAACGATGGTTCTCGTGCAGAAGCTCGATCATACGCTCACGCTCGATCAACTCCTGCATGTGGTCGACGCTTGCCAGATCGCTGTCCGACAGGCCCGGCAGACCGGCACGGTGACGCACCTGATCGAAGGCGTTGCGGATCTCCTGAATGTCGCGCGATACGGTATAGGTCTGCTCGCCCAACTGTACGGTATGGGTCGTGGTCAGGTTGTTCAGCGCCTCGGCATACATCAGAAGAATGTCTGCATAGCGGATTATCGGGAAGGCCTTGTCCATACGGCGGGCATTCGTTCCGTCCCATGCATCCGACGGGTGGATGAACTTCTTGATCACATAGCCCGTAGGCGTATAGTCGGTAGCACTGTTCAGCTTACCGTTGGCCGAATCGTAGTAGTAGGTAATGGTCAGGTTGTAGAGTCCCGACGTGGTGCTCGAGCTGCAGGGCCAGTAGCACTCGCTGAAACCTACCGAAGCGTAGAAACGCATCTCACGGTTGTTGTACATGTTGAATACGCCGCTGTTGAGACGGTAACCCGAGAAGTTCTTCTGCTGCGTGGTGAAACCGCTCTCCGAGTAGGGATACTTCTCGCTCGAGTTGTCAATCGAACGGCCGTCAACCATTGCGAAGTTGTCGATAATCTTCTGCGGGAGAGCCATACCGCTCCAACCGCCGGCCTTCAGCGGGAATGCCATCTGCGTATTGGCAACGAGCGTACCGCTGTTGCGGGCCCATACATACTCGGGGTTGGTTGCAAGCACGGCCTCGCCGTTGAAACCCTCCGAATACGAACGATAGGGGTCGATACCTGCAGCTCCGACAGGCCACGGCTCATAGTAGTTGGGATCGCTCGTCACGCCCTCCGGAAGAGCTGGCGTATCCGAGTCGGCCTCAACCGTATAGAGACGGTACATGGGGGCTCCGCCGTTGGTCATGTCCATCACGCGCTTGGCAGCAGCTGCAGCCAAAGCCCAACGCGACTCGTCATAGGTCTGAGATACATAGTATGCGTCATCCGAGCTGCGCTTCCACGTACCGAAGCAACGCTTGGCTGCGGCTCCGCCATTGAACAGCGGGCTGGCGTGATAGAGGCGTATACGGGCGATAAGTCCATAGGCGGCACCCTTCGTCGGACGGCCGAACTCCATGATCGGACGCGTCGCGGGCAGAGATACGGCCGCAGCCTCAAGCTCCGAGCAGATATACTCCACAGCCTCGTCATAGGTCGAACGCGTGCAGTCGTATGCGACGAGCTCCTCGTTCGAGGGGATAACCTCGTCACCGACGATGATCGGGGGACCGAAGACTGTCAGGATCTTATAGTAGGCGTATGCACGCAGGAAGCGCGTCGTCGCCATGATCTCGGCACGGTCGATGGCCGTCATGTCGGCAGCCTCGTCAATGCGCTGGAACAGAGTATTACACTTACGGATGGCAATGTATGAGTTTCGGTACATCGTCTCGAAAGAGTAGAGGTTGCTGGCGTTGATCTCGTTCAACACCAGACGCAGACCGTTATAGCCGTGCAGAGTCTCGTACATGGTGAAAGCCTCGTCGGTAGCCAACGGACCCGGAGTGTCGGCATTCTGATGGATCGAACCCTCGTCGCCGAAATAGTTCGTGATACCCCACATGTAGGCCTCAACATTTCGCGTACTGTTGAATACCGAGTCGATCTTTATCTCATCGGAAAAATATCTGTCTACATCAAGGAAGTTGCAAGACCCGAACATCGAAGCAACCGCCAGCGACAGAACTATCATATATAATCGCTTCATCTTAAATCTCATTTTTAAGGTTAGAAATGGACATACATCTGGAAGGTTATCGTCATCGGGAGAGGATATACCTTACCGTTGCTGGTAGCCTGCTCGGGATCGAATATCTTGACCTTGTCCCAAACGCAGAGGTTGTTGCCCACCAACTGGAAGTCGATCGACGAGATACCGACCTTCTTCAGCGCATTGGCCTTGTAGTTGTAGTTGAGCGTAATCTCCTGCAGACGCAGATAGCGTGCATCACCCTTCCAGAAGTCCGACGTCTGTGAATTGTTGTTGTTCAGACCATACTGCAAACGGGGATAAAGAGCATTCGGGTTCTCTGCAAGACTCGGGTCGATACCGTTTGCCACAGCGTATTCCATCGGGATCCAACGGTTGCGCGGGTCAGCCGCCTGAGTCAGCACGTTACCCGTACGTCCCTCGTAGAAGGGGGTGTAACCCGTACCGCCGCGGAAATAATCCGTACGTCCCGTACCCTTGAAGAG
>UMFR01017738.1_pt1 | contig 12784 bp, 4 predicted proteins | sample 1965041 | NCBI WGS metagenome assembly UMFR01 (sample SAMEA4836049, study PRJEB28245) | human gut metagenome | biome: gut microbiome; material: fecal sample | place: Denmark | collected 2008
GGGTTATTGCCGCTGTGGCGCAGCCACACGCTATAGCGCGAATTTCACTGCCTTGGCTTCGCCTCCGGCTATGGCTTTCACCACATATACGCCGCCCGGGTAGCCCGCGCAGTCGATTTCGGCCTGCGGGTCGGAGGTGCGGACTATTTCCATCACCTGCCCCTGCATAGACACTATGTAGAGCGTGGCCTCGTCGCCGTCGTTCCATCCCGACAGCATCAGGTTGCCGCCGTTGTTGACCACGCGCAACTGCCACTCGCCGTCGTTGTAGTCGCGCAACTCGGTTACGCCTCCTGCTCCTTCCTCGCAAACGATGGTAGCCTCTGCCGTCAGTCTGGAGCCGTCGAGAGCCGTGGCGCGTACCACCACGTTGCCCGAACCCTCGCCTGTGGCTGTCAGCAAGCCGTTGGCGTCGATGGTAGCCAATCCGTCGCCTTCAACAATTTCCCACGCCACGCGGTTGAACGTTGCCGACAGCGGTTGCATCTCCGTGAACAGGTGCAATGCGCCTTGCCCGTAGGTCAGTCTCATTTCCGGCTCTACGGAAAGTATCTGCATGCTTGTAGCGTAGGTAGCGGCTATGGCCTCGCTTGTCGATACCACGTTGGAGCTTACTGCCACGCCTGTCCTGCCCGCGGCTTTGGCGCGCTGCATCTCGGCGGCGGTCGGGGTGAACGTAACGGCGTAGAACATTTCGCCCTGCGGCGCGTTCATATCCGTATAGTTCTGCTGGCTTCCCGCTATCTGCGTCAGCTCCGTCAGATTGTCGGCCGACGGCCCGCGCATGATGGTGTAGTAGTCCACCTCCATACCCTCGTAGCTGTTCCACATCAGGTTGTAGCCTCCTGCGGCAGCCAAGTTAATCATCACGTGGAGTGGCTTGTGCGGGTCGCTCGCGTAGCTCTTCTGTCCGTTATCGGCCGCAAGGTTGATTATGTAGCGTTCCGACTTTAATGCCGGGTCGGATTCCGGGTCGGTGAACGCTCCTTCCGACAGGTCGGCTTCTCCGATTACCGAGTATTTGTCCACGCGGTTGGTTTCCTTGCTTATCACAACCTTGCCCACCTGCTGCGGCATGCCAGCTGTGTTCCAGCTTACGGTGTAATGTCCGGCAGCGTCGGCTGTGACGCCTGCTATCTCGGCCAACGGCATCGTTTCCGCCACAACAGCCTCGCGACGGCAGGTGTTGCCCTGAATATCGTCCTCGACATACGACTCTATGGTGTATGTCCCTGTTTCCGCAAAGGTGATTACCGCAATCTCATCGCCGCGCTTCCACTCTATCGCCACGCGATCGTCGTCGCAGCGGAATCCGCATTCGCGTGAGTTGTTGAGCATCGCTTCCGGCACTTCCACCTCTACCGGCGCGCCAGCAAGCGGATTCTCCGGCAATGTGAAGTCAACGTCCAGCAAATCCACAACGGTTATCGCCGAATTGATTGTGATTCCGCCGACGGTGAGGGTGATGTCCTTCACACCCGGCTCGTCCCACTTAGCCGTTATCTCGCCGTTGCCATTGTCGGCAACCAATGTCCCGCCGTCGAGGTCGTAGCTGAACGACGAGGCTTGCGTTCCCACGTATTTCAGCGTGGTTTCCGCTCCTTTGGCAACCTTGTCGGCAGCGTCGATATATCCGGCGGCATTGATTGCCACTTCCACCGGCGCTGTCATCGGCGAATGCTCGTTGAAAGCGTCGATTGCCTGTATCTGCACCTCGTAGGTCTGTCCGGCCTCCAAGAATTCCGAGGGCACGGTCATCCGTGTGGATTTCTTGTACATATAGCTCGGCACTACGGCAGCCTCGTCGGAAAGGGCGTTCATCGGCGAGATTACGAAGCTGTTCTCCCCGGTCGCGCCTTTCTTCTTCACGCTCACGTTGTACTGCATCTGCACAGCCGGGGTGTGGTCGTCCTTAGCGTCGCTCCACGTTATCAGCATGCCGTCGGCTGTCTGCTTAGCCATCACGTCGGCCGGACGTTCCGGGGCTTGGTTGCCGCTCTTGCCCAAAGTCTTGTTGTAACCGCCGATTTGCGGATATGCGCCGTCGCTAAGGGCGATGAATGGCGATGCGTCGTTGCTAACGCCGTTGGTACGGCAAAGCTCAGCCTTGAAATCCGGCTGCATCAGCAAGATTGCGTATGATGGCATAGCGTCGGTGCCTGCCGGGTCTTCCGCCTTTATCGGGATGTCGGGATAACCGTTGTTGTCGAAGTCGTAAAGCCTGAAATAGTCGTCTTTACTGCTAAGCAGAGAGAAATTATAGTCGCCGACAAGCGGTATCCGCACCTCTTCCTTGCACGGCCATTCGCTTTCCGGCTTTCCGGGAATCACGCGGATAAAGTTTTCGCCTGATTTGCGGTAGAACAAATCTAAATAGCCGTCGCTGTTGAGATCGCCGAACAGTGCCGGGAAATTCCACGAATCAAAACTTACCTCGAACATCGGCTTCTCGTCCTCGAACGAGAAATCGCCTGTCTGATCTTTAAGCAAAGCGTACATCGTCCATATGTCGTTGTCACTGTCGCGTTTCGACGCTATCGCGTCGATAAAGCCGTCGCGGTTTATGTCGTGATAATATTCAGCGTCCAGCCGAACTGTCTTTTCCGGATTTTCCTTGTCGGGAATCTCGAAAGATTCCACTTGCGTGAACGTGAGGTTGTCGCCTCCGTTCAGATAGCTTGGGTTGGCCGTGTGACTTGTGTCATAGAACCATTCCGGATAGCCGTCGTTGTTCATGTCGCCGAGCAGCAATCCTCGCGGTATATTTCTGTCTGCGTTTATCATCATAAGCTCTTTTGTGCTGTACTCGAAGCTGAAATCGTCGAAGCCGCTGTTGATAAACACGTTGCCTTTCTCCTCGTCGGACATGAAATCCAAATAGCCGTCCTTGTTGAAGTCGAGGATGCCGTATGGAGTCGTGCTCAAATCCGTATTGAACAATTTGCCGACTTTTGTGAATGTCCCGTCGCCATCGTTCGACCACATCCCTTTATGTGCTGATGCAGCAAATGAAGAAACAATGGCATCCACATATCCGTCGCCATTGAAGTCGGCGAAACCTGCGTGATCCCAATCATAATAAATATCCTCAGGCACAAAATCATAGCTGCTGCCTATGCTGAACATCAGCACATCGACGGTCTTCGTGTCGGCGGTCAGCGTGCTGCCGTCGGCGAGGGTAATGGTCAGTCCTATCTCACGCTCGCCGTAGCTGCTGAACGTCACATCGATGCGGTTGCCTTCTTCGCTGATTACAGTGCCGTCGGCAATGTCCCATTTGTAGGTCGCGCCGTCGATTTTGCGTGCCGCAAGCTGCAAGGTGTCGGCGGTGGTCATCTCCGAATGGCTGATGGAGAAGTCGGCCGCGGCTTTTTTGTGCTGATAGACAGCATCGTCCGACCATGCTCCTCCTAATCCTCCGGCATCGACGGCCTGCACGGCTATGTAGTATGTGCCTTCAGCCATTGCCGACGGGTTGAACAGGTTGTAGAGGTTGCGCCCCATATTGCCTTCTTCCAGCGTGCGGCGACGTCCGTCGGCAAGCGAGTTGGTGGCAAGAATGTCGGCCTTTCCGGGAGCCGTACCGATGCGCAGCTCGTAGGTGAGGTCGCAGGTCGAAGTCTCGGCATCGCTTCCCTCCTCCCACGTTATGCGCAGCTTGCCGGAAGCATCGTCGTAGTAGGCCACCGGCGCAGCCATCTTCTCCGGCGCGGTGTTCTGCTTTGGACTGTTTATCATAACGTAGCCGGTGGAGAAGAAAAATTCCGTATGGCCGTCGTTGTCGATGTCGCCTATGATTGTCCCTGTAAGAGCCTTGTCTGCCAATATCTCAGGCTCAGAAACAGAAAGGTCGTTTTCGCAATTGAGTAGCACGGTGCGGTATTTATATCCGTTATCTCCATGTTCCTCTGTGGCGAGTACTTCATACAATCCGTCGCCGTCCAAATCCTTGCAATCGGTAAACTCATAACTGTTTTCGAATGAATTTTCCCTACGGGTGAATTTACCGCCGTCGTTGCGGAAGAAAGCGAGGAAACTGAAGCCGACATTACCATTTTTGTTGTCGACAGTCAGAAGAATGTCAATGTCGCCGTCGTGGTCGAAGTCCTTGCACCACACGTTGCTCACGCTACTGTTCTCGATAAGCAACTGCTGCGAATAGCTGCCGTCCTGCTGGTATATCATCAGATATACCTTGCTCTCGTCGTCGTCAAACAGCACATAGTCGAGTACACCGTCGTCGTTGAGGTCGCACTGGTGGATTTCGCCTTTCTCGGGGCTTGTGTAGTAGTCGTTGCCACCTATGTTATACAATATGCCGCCCACGTTGTTGTCGACAAGGTCGGGTATGCCGTCCTTGTTCAAGTCGGCGGCAAGGGTTATATTGATGTATGAATCCGGTATTGAACTGCCGTTAATCATCCAACCGTCGCTGAGCGAGGGGATATTGTCGCCCCAGTTGCCCGACAGTTCGTAGGTGGCGTTGTAGACATCCTCACGGTTGGTTGTAAACCGCAGCTTAGTTTTCAGATAGTCGCCGTCGGTCTGACGGTAATTGATGAAAAGGTCTGCATCTTCTGCCGTAAGAATGTCGGTCAGGCCGTTGTTGTCGGCATCGAGCAGCAAATATCCTTCAGGAATTTCCGTCTGGGAGAATCCGTCCTGTCCGTTCCATTTCAATACTCTTTCGCTGCCGATTACCAATGAGGGAGTGCTGGAATTGTCGAGATCCAACGTGCGCCATATCTCTTTCCCTGTTTCACCCTCAAATTGCGGATAGGCAGCCTCTGCCTCGAAGTTCTGATTGTAAATCGCAGAATTTCCTATCAATGACATTTCTCCGTCTCCGTCGAAGTCGTAGCTGCAATCCTTGAAAGATATAGAATAATAGTTTCCATAGTTATACGACCTTAGCGATGCGCCTTCTACTTTGTCTGGTAATATGGATGTTTGGCTGCTGTTACCATATTTGGTGAAAGTGTAAGTAGCTATGTCGTCGCCTACGAATAGTGTCTCGCACTGTTTCATCACAAGCGGGAACGACAGTCGTTCCGACACATCCAACCAGCCGACAGTTGCGCCTTTAAAGGCCAATGTGCTTGTTCCGCTGTTCACTTTTATCCGCGGTATGTATGCGCCGCCGAAAGCGTATTCGTCGATGTCCTCGAACTCCTCCGGCATATCGAGATTCTCCGCTGCGGAGTAGATTGTGCTGGCAGTGCTGCTCGTGAGTATATGCTTGACGTTGCTGGTCAGCGTAAGGGTGCCTATTGTGCCGTCATAGGCAATACCGCCGGCATATTCGCTGTCGAATGTCAGATTTTCGATCCTGCTTCCGTTGTCGAGATTTACCCGTAGCCCGTTGCCCTTTACTGTTAGATTGTCGATTTCGGTTTCAGAGAATGTCAGCATTGCATAAGTGCCATTGCTGCTTTGGTAAGGTTCTCCTGTAAAGTTGATTTCCTCGATTGCCGGGCAGCTTGATGTTAGGGTGATTGTTCTGATTGCCGTTGTCAAGGATTTCATTTCAGCGGCATTTAAAGAGTATTTCGATCCTCCTATAGTGCTGACTGAATAAGTGGTACCGTCGTATGTGACCTGGTTTGGTATATACACGTCAGTGCCGGTGGCTGAAATGGGCAAAACGGTTGTCAGGTTGGGTGATCTCGACGAGTTGTAATAAGTAACACCGTCGATTGTGAATTCAACCGTCTCTGCCGAGAGCGGCAGGGCGGAGCCTAATATGAAAATCAGGCTCAAAAACCATTTTAATTTTAAGTTTTTCATATCTATATGTTTTATTATTGATAATTCATTCTTCGACAGAACAACTGCTCTGTAGTTGCCGTGCCTGTGGCTTGGTTGCTTCAAGCGCGACCTCTACGAGGCCGGTGCTTTGCCGCTCTATGACCCACGGCTGAAGCCGTGGGTTACGCATCAACAGCCTCTACGAGGCTGTACTGCACTGCTGTCTGCTCTCCTGCGCCGTCGCCCGCCTCCTATGAGGCCTGCATCCTTGATTATCTCCCTCTGTTTGCGGAGCAAATAGGGGGAGTGGCACGGAGTGCCGAGGGGGTTTATACCTGCGGCCTCTGCCGCTATAACCTATAACCCTTAACCTCTAACCTGCAGCGCAAGCTGCAATAACCTGTAACCTGTGGCGGAGCCACAATAAAGAACCCCTCCGGGTCTTCGACCCACTTCCCCTATTAACTCCGCTCCGCTTCGTGAACAGGGGAGGACACTTTTCTGCTGCTTCAAATTTAGAAATAAAAGATTGTGTGTAACAAGTTTTAAACCTTAAAAAATCTTTTTGCGCTAAAAAACTACGGTTTTCCGTAGGATGTCAGTGGCCGCAGCATCGCTTTAACCATAGTTAAATTTGCGGCGGAGGCGAAATTTTTTGGAGGAAATTAAAACTTTTCCAAAAATTAGTTGCATATTTGCACCGCAGACTATTGTTGTTGTTGTTATCATACCTTATGATTCCTGCCCCTCGGTCGTAGAGAGGGTGACACGTGTTCATATATATGATTGATAATACCAATAAATCTGAAAAAACTTGAGTGAGAAAAAATTAGTGAGTATTAATACCAAGTAAAACTAAAATCAATTTTAATGAAGAGTTTTTGCTTAAAACCGAATCGCAGGGCGCTTCTTACGCTGCTTATGGCGTGCTGTCTCGTGCTTCCTGCATTCGCGCAGACGTTGACCGTACAAGGTACTGTGGTCGACGCCAAGACTGGCGAGCCTATCATAGGCGCCAATGTGATTGCCAAAGGTACTGCTGCCGGAGCGGCGACAGACTTTGACGGAAAATTCCAGTTGTCAGTATCGAAAGATGCCGTGCTTACCGTTTCCTACATCGGCTACGAGTCGCAGGAAGTGGCTGTCAACGGACAGACCAAGCTGACTGTCCGCCTCAAGGAGAACAGCGTGATGCTTGAAGAGGTGGTGGCCATCGGTTACGGTACGGTGAAGAAAGAGGACGCTACCGGTTCGGTGGCTATGGTGAAGCCCGACGAAATCGAGGCCGGGCTTGCTACATCGGCGCAGGACCTGTTGGTCGGTAAATCGCCGGGTGTCACGGTAACATCGGGCGGCGGTGACCCGCAAGCGGGAGCAACAATCCGTATTCGCGGCGGCTCGTCGCTTAACGCCTCGAACGACCCTTTGATCGTCATCGACGGTGTGCCTATCGACAACACCGGGGTGCAAGGTATGTCGAACCCGCTGGCAATGGTCAGCCCGGACAACATCGAGAACATGTCAATCCTGAAGGATGCCTCGGCTACCGCCATCTACGGTTCGCGCGCGTCGAACGGTGTCATCATCATCACTACCAAGAAGGGACAGGCCGGCAAGCCGCAGGTCAACTTCTCGGCTAACATGTATATCAACAAGGCACGCAACACGTGGGACGTGCTCGACGCAGCAACCTACCGCACGATGCTTACCAACTACTGGGGAGCGGAGTCGGCTGCTGTAGCGGCTATGGGCAACGCCAACACCAACTGGCAGGACGAAGTGCTCCGCACGACTATCTCCCATGACTATAACCTGAGCGTAGGCGGAACCGTAGGATTCCTTCCCTACCGCGTTTCGGCAAGCTTCACGCAGAACAACGGTATCGTGAAAGGCTCGCGGATGAACCGTGTGACCGCCGGCATCAACCTCACGCCGAAGTTCTTCGACGACCATCTGAGCGTGCAGTTGAACGCCAAAGGCTACTATTTCCATAACAACTTCACCGACGGCGGTGGCGCTGTAGGAGCGGCTGTGGCTTTCGACCCGACACATCCGGTGTATGCCGACTACAAAGTTGCCGACGGTTCTGTCGGTAAGCCTTTCGGCGGCTATTTCGTATGGACTGGCACTAACGATGCCGGAGAAACAATCTATAACATCAACTCTACGCAAAACCCGGTTTCAATCGTCAACGACCGCGACAACTATGCCGACGTGCAACGTTCTAACGGCAATTTGCAGTTGGACTATGCCGTTCACGGTTTGGAAGACCTCCATTTCAACCTCAATTTGGGTTACGACTGGTCGCGCTCGCGCGAGCATAACAACATCGCGGGCAACACCCCGACGGCGTGGAACAGCTACGACCGCTACGGTGCTCCGATGTCGCTGTTCACCTATCAATTGAAGCAGAACACTCTGCTCGATTTCTATGCTAACTATAAGAAGGACATCGACGCTATCGACTCGAATATCGACGTTACGGTAGGTTATTCTTGGCAGCACTTCAAGAACCGCGGCTGGAACGACAACGGTATCTACGCAGGTCTCGCCTACAACGGCTTGAAGCTTAATTCGGAAGGCCAGTATGTAGTAACTCCGAACACGGAAAGCGAAGGCAATGTCGGCAAGACTTACCAGAATATGGCAATCGTTCCTTGGATAAACGAGTTGCAGCTCATTTCGTTCTTCGGACGTTTGAACTACTCGTTGAAAGACACCTATTTGCTTACTTTTACTCTCCGCGACGACGCTTCATCGCGTTTCAGCAAGGACAACCGCTGGGGATTGTTCCCGTCGGTGGCTTTGGCATGGAAAATCAACAATATGAGCTTCTTCGAGGGAGCGCGCGACGTGATGAACGAGTTTAAGTTGCGTATGGGCTGGGGTGTTACCGGTCAGCAGGATTTGGGCGACCTCTACTTCCCCTACCTTGCAATCTACAACTTGGCCACACAGCCTTCCTACTATCCTTGGGTGAACGAGAACGGCGAGGTTGAATACCGTCCGACCCTCTATCCGGGAGCGTACAACGAAGACCTGAAGTGGGAGGAGACCACGACTTGGAACGTCGGCGTGGACATGGCGTTCCTCAACAACCGGATCACTGCATCTTTGGACTGGTATCTGCGTAACACCGAGGACTTGCTTTCGACAGTGACCATCCCGCCGGGCTCGGCAACTTCAAACGAGATGAGCCGCAACATCGGCTCGATGCGCAACATCGGTGTGGAATTCGCCATCGAGGCGCGTCCGGTAGTGACCAGGGACTTCACTTGGACAATCGGCTACAATGTGGCATGGAACAAGAACGAGATAACCGAGCTCAACAACTCCGACGACCCGAACGCGGTAGTAGAGGTTGGAGGCATCTCCGGTGGTGCGGGCAACCGCGTACAGGTACACAAGGTGGGCTATCCGGCTTATTCATACTATATGTACGAGCAGGTATATGATGCCAACGGACTGCCAATCGAGGGCGAGTACGTCGATCAGGACGGCGACGGAGTGATTACTCCAAACGACCGCGTGGTCCGTTATCAGAAAGACCCGAAAGTGACGATGACGATGAACAACACCTTCAATTGGAAGAACTGGGATTTCGGATTCGTATTGCGCGCGAACTTCGGGGCTAAGGTTTACAACAACGTGCTTTCCCAGCGCAACGTGCTAAACCGCACCTATCAGAACAACAACCTTTCGAATATGGTTGTGAACGACTTCTATTTCGACGGAAGCACGGGTGCCGACCTCTATCACAGCGACTACTATTTGCGCAACGGCAACTTCCTGCGCTGCGACAACATCACTCTCGGCTACACTTGGGACAACTTGCTGAAGAACCAGTTGCGCCTGCGTCTTTACGGAGCCGTTCAGAATCCGTTCGTAATCACGAAGTACAACGGACTAGACCCGGAAGTGTTCGGCGGTATCGACAACAATGTGTATCCGCGTCCTACTACCTATTCAATCGGTTTAGTAGCAACATTCTAACCTAACAAATTTAATATTCGGAAATTATGAAAAGTATAAATAAGATATTTGTAGCGGGAGCGGTGGCACTCAGCCTCGGATTGGGGGCTACGTCGTGCGTCGACGATTTGAATGTCACCCCGGAATACCCTACGGCAAAGACTTGGGAAGACGTGATGAACGACCCTGACCAGTATCTTCCGCAAGCGTTCTCTAAATGTTATTCCTGCCTTGCCGTTTCCGGCCAGTCGGGCGAGGGTTCTACCGACCTTAGCGGTGTGGATGCCGGTAAGAGTAATTATCTGCGCGCCATGTTCCAATTGAACGAGAAGACAACCGACGAATGTGCATGGATATGGACAGAGGACGGTATCGAGAATATGGTGCGCGGCACTTGGAACAGCGGTAACTCGTATATCTACGGCGCATACTCGCGCCTCTACGTGAACATTGCAATCTGCAACGACTTCCTCCGCCAGTTGGCACAGACCGGCGTTGACATGCAGGCACAGAAAACAGCTTACAACTGCGCCGCGCAGTATGCACTTGAAGTGCGCGCCATCCGCGCTTTGCTTTATTGGAACGTGCTCGACAACTTCGGCAACGGAGGATGGGTTGACGAGACGGTGGACTATGGTACTCCGGCTGAACCGATACTTCGCGCCGACCTTTATGAGAAGTTGGTGGCAGAGTTGCAGGACATTATCGCCAAATGGCCGGCTGAGAACGCCGACCACGTGGCTTACGGCCGTGTGGGCTTGGACGGCGTGAAGATGCTTCTTGCAAAGGTGTATCTTAATGCCGAGGTTTACACCAACGGAGCAAAGACGGCTTACAACGAATGTGCCGCACTCTGCAATGAAATCGTGGCCAACCATCAGGGCGGCGGTTTCCAAGGCTCCGGTTTGGCAAACCATTATCTTGCATTGTTTGCCGGCAATAACGACCGTTACGCTCCGGGCGGAAGCGCGGCAGCGGAAAACGAGATTCTGTGGAACGTTCCGTTCGACGGGATTTACGTACAGTCGTACGGCGGCTCGCGCTATCTGATTGCCGCGGCTGTAATCAATGCCAATATGGCTGATAACGGCTATACGATGAGTTGCAACGATTATGGGTTGAACGACCAGTGGGGATGTATGCACGCCCGCCAGCAGTTCTCCGAGAAATTCGACAATGCAGGCAATGATGTGCGTGACGATTTCTGGAGCAAGGATGCAGAAGGGTTTAAAAAGGAAAATACCGAGTATTCTGCTTTCAACAACGGTTATGCGGCTATCAAGTTCACTAACCTTAACACAAAGGACGACGGTACATTCTACTTGAAGGATGCTACGAAAGGCACTGTGATTTCTAACATAGCCGATGAGTCGAAGCCCTATAACGCAAGCGGGCAATTCGAGGTTCACCCGAATACCGATGTTCCTATCTTCCGTTTGGCCGACACTTATCTGATGCTTGCTGAATGCTATTTGAGAGGAGCGAACAACGTTACGGCGGCAGATGCCTTGAAATATGTGAACTATGTGCGCGAACGCGCCGGTGCAGCTGCTTGGCCGTCGTCGATGCTCACTTACGACAATCTGCTCGACGAGCGCGCACGTGAGCTTTACTGGGAGCTTCACCGCCGCAGCGACCTTATCCGCTACGGCAAGTTCGTGAGCGGTTACAATTGGGCTTGGAAAGGCTATGTGCTCGAAGGCACTGACTTGAATCCTAACTTTACGGTATTCCCGATTCCTGCCAACGTGATTGCGGCACAGCCGGAATTCGCGGCGATACAGAACCCGGGTTATTAATCGACTTAAAATTTAGAAATCTATGAAACTGAAATATTTATTGATGGCGGTTGCCGGTCTGGGTCTGTTCTCGTCGTGCGAGTCCGACGAGCCTTCGGTGGCCATCGCAGAGTACAAGAAGCCGACAGAATTTGTGCTCAACACTCCGCAATTCGCCAACGGAGTATATGATTTGGTAAATGCGGAGACCGTGAACCTGACATTCTCGCAGCCCGACTACGGCTATGCGGCGGCTTGCGACTATACAATCGAGGTGGCTAAGAGCGAAGCCTTCGCAGAAGGTGAGGTGGGTACAGTGTCGACTGTTTTCCATGTGTGTGACGTTCAGATAGATGCCAACGAGTTTGCCGTTGCCGTATGTACCGCATACGGCTGGGAAACCCAAGAAGAAATCGATGCTGCCCTTGCCACAACAGGCGGGACGGTGCCGGTGTATGTGCGTGTGAAATCAAAATTGACAAACACTGTGGTTGCCGACAGCGAAATCACGTCGAACACGATAGTAATCACGGCGATTCCTTATTTTGCCCTTCTTCCGGTAGTGATGCCAGAGAATGTATTTATGATTGGCAGCTTCTGCGGAGGCGACTGGGCTAAGGCGGCTAAGATGGCCAAAGTGTTCAACACCGACAATATGTTCTGGTGCGTCCGCTACGTAGACACTGCAGCTAACGGAGGCTGGTTCAAGTTCAACACCAACAACAGTTGGGACGGCAACCAAGTAGGGTTCGACGATGCAGTCCATACTTACAACTCTCGTGTTGACGGATTGACTGTATCGGGAGCTGACGACGGCAGCGGCGGCATGAACATCGTTGTCGACAAGGCTGGATGGTACATCTTCGGTGTCACTATCGCAATCGACGGACGCGACTATGTCTACACTGTAGATGTCATGCCGGCTGAAATCTATATCTATGGCGACTGCGCAGGCGGCGTATGGGCCAACGACCCGGCTTGGATGTTCACCGTTCCGGAAACAGCCGACGGCGTGTTCACATCACCGGCTCTTGCAGGCTCGGGAGAAGTGCGTATGTGCATCAACCCGAATCCGCAATGGGGCGGCGACTGGTGGGCACACGAGTTCACCCTGAAAGGCGGCACGGAGATATACTACCGTGACAAGGATATGCCTAATAATTGGGCAGAGACTTACGGTGACGAATATTCTCTGAAAGGAGCTCCGGGCAATGTGATTACCCTTGATTTCAACAACGGTACAGGCGAAATAAAATAGAACCTTAAAACGGCCGATGGCGGGCGGC
>UMFR01067350.1_pt1 | contig 12698 bp, 10 predicted proteins | sample 1965041 | NCBI WGS metagenome assembly UMFR01 (sample SAMEA4836049, study PRJEB28245) | human gut metagenome | biome: gut microbiome; material: fecal sample | place: Denmark | collected 2008
TTCATGGTTGATGGTAAATCTCAGGTGTTGTACCTGTTTCCTTTTCAGTAAAAACGATACGCCAGGGGTTATCCCACCAGACTATATATAATGGTAACGGCTCCGGCGATGGCACAATATACGCCGAACCACACCAGTTTGCCTTTCTTGACAATGTTGATCATCCATTTGCAGGCAGCACATCCGGACAGAAAAGCAGCCAGGAAGCCTACAATCAGTGCTGAAGCGCTGATCTCTGCATTTGCTTCGGATGCTCCTTTCATGATTTCCATTCCAGAGAGCAATGCCTCACCCAAAATAGGTGGTATTACCATCAGGAAAGAGAACTGTGCAAGGGTTTCTTTCTTATTACCCAGAATCAGTCCTGTAGCGATGGTACTTCCGGAACGGGAAAGTCCCGGCATAACAGCGCAGGCCTGGGCCAGTCCGATAATGAAGGCATCACGCTTGCTGATCTTTTCTTTCTGCCGTGGTTTGGCATAATAAGAATAGGTAAGTAAAGCCGCTGTCACCAGCAACATGCAGCCGACGATCAGCAATCCGGAATCGAACACTTCTTCTACATAATCTTTGAAGAAGACTCCTACAATACCGATCGGGATCATAGAGATCAGAATGTTGATCACGTATTTGGTTTCTTCATTCATCTGCCATTTGAACAAACCCTTGAAAATCCAGTCTATTTCTTTCCACAGAATAACCAGGGTGCTCAGTACGGTTGCAACGTGTACCACGATGGTGAAAGTCAGGTTTTCCTCTCCCTCAATGCCGAACAGTGCTGAACCGATAGCCAGATGTCCGCTACTGCTGACAGGAAGGTATTCTGTCAGTCCCTGTAAAAGTCCTAAAATTAAAGCCTCCAGCCAACTCATTCTTTGATATCCTCTTTATTGTTATTGATGTTGATGTCACTAGTTTCTTTGGGCTTACGCAAAATTCCGTAGATCATGAAAATGAATCCCAGGAAGCATACTGCCGGAGCAACCTTGATGCGGCGTGCGCTGAAGATGTCCGGATTGAATGCAGATTCGGTCGATCCCGGACCGCTCATCAGCAGGAATCCCAGGATGATGACCACCATACCAATACCCAATAAGGTGAAGTTGGTCTTGTCAAAAGCGAAACTCTTTCTATCCATATTCTTTGATTTTAATTGATTGCGGTTTATTTGTAAAGTTCTTCTGTCTTTAATCCCAGATATTTGTTAATGGAAATCCATGCACACAATGTTGTGATGAGGATACCGAATATCAGTACAACTCCCATTACGGTCAGCATGACAGAAGGTGTGATGACTTGCAGTAATCCCGGCTCATAACCTACCAACAGCCATGCCATTACCATCAATGCGGCATCAGCCAGTGCTGCTGCCAGTAGTCCGATCCAGACATTACGGGCCAGAAATGGCTTCCGGATGAATGAACGACTGGCTCCGACCAGCTTCATGGTATGAATCAGGAAACGCTTGGAGTATACAGTCAGACGGATGGTATTGTTGATCAGTGCAAAGGATATAAGTGTCAGCAAGGCAGCCAGACCGAGCAGAAAGAGACTGGCTTTGCGCAAATTGCGGTTCACCGAGTCTATAAGATCCTGCGGATAGTTGACTTCCAGAATGTTCTTTTTGCCCATCAGTTCCTGTTCGATGATATGAATACTGTCCGAATTGGCGTAGTCAGCATTCAGCTTGATTTCAATGGATGCACTGAAAGGATTATATCCCAGGAACTCAGCCGGATCGGTTCCCATAGCTTCTGTCTGCTCTTTCAAAGCCTGATCCTTGGAGATATAGTTCGTTTGTTTCACATACGGTTCCTTGTTCAGCTGCTTTTGAAGCGCCAGAATGTCTGCTTCCCGCATATCGTCACTGAGTACCACTGAGAAAGCAATGTTTTCACGTACATAGACTGACAGGTTGTTGGCTGTCAGGACGAGAAACACCACCAGTCCCAGCAACAACAGGACCAACATGGTGCTGATGCTGGACGTGACAAACTGCATGTCAAAAAAGGATCCGGATTTTTTGCTCATAATTGTTTCTTTCTGAAGACGTAAATCATTGAACTGCTTTGTTCCTTACGGGTCAGGGTAGCCATCCAGGCTTCGAACCCGATCAGTAAACCCTTGAAAAAAGGACTTCGGCTTTGTTTGTACTTTTCTGTCAGCATGGATACATAAAAAGCATCAAAAGGCATGGGGTGGCGTTCAGCCAGCACAAAACCATGCTTTGCTCCGAACTGCTGCATGGCAGAAGGCGTGAAATGCCATAAGTGACGTGGTACATCCCATGCAGCCCACATCGCTCCGTATTTGCGTGCATCAAACGAAGAAGGATTGGGCACTGCAATCACCAATATTCCTCTGTCCTGAAGAATCCGGCTAAGGGTTTCCCAGGTTTCGTTCAAGTGTTCCAGATGTTCCATTACGTGCCACAGTGTGATCACATCGAATGAAGCATCCTCATATGTTGCGAGTTTCTCGGGAGCATCTACTTCCAGACCGAAATATGTCTGTGCGAAGGTGCGTGCCTGCGGGCTTTTCTCGATAGCTGTTACTCTCCATCCTTTTTCCTTCATAAAGTGAGGAAAGTATCCGGTTCCTGTACCGATATCAAGCAACCGTCCGCGGCTTAATCCGCTGTTGTGCTTGATCAGTCTTGCCTTGCTGGCCAGCATATAGCGTCGTACCCAGTGATAAACACGGTTCATCAAGCCGTGATGAGTATCACTGTGAGAGATATAGTCGGGTGATTCGTAATATCTTCCGATTTCAGCTTCCACGGGAATTCCCTGTGTGAACAGGAAACCACATGACTCACACTTGTATACGTCGAACGTTTCGCCCGTCGCATAGTGGTCTTTGCAGGTCATTTCCTTGTGGAAAGCACTTTTTCCGCAGAGCGGACATTTATCTATATTGAGTATATTCACTTTAATCCCTAATTTGCTGCAAAATAACAAATAAAACGATTATAGAGGGACTTTCTTTAAGGGTTTTTAAGAGATGTGACGCTTTTTAAGCCAGAAAGGTCAGACTTTATCTGAAAAAAGTCATTACCTTTGGGGATGTAATCAATTTTGAAAAAATGGAAAACAGAAGATTAACTCGCTCAAATGACCGCATGATAGCCGGTGTGTGCAGCGGCATTGCAGAATATTTCGGTTGGGATATAACTTTGGTCCGCATTCTTTATGTGCTGGCCACAGTCTGTACGGCTTTTTCCGGAACGATTGTTTATCTGATTTTGTGGATTGTCATGCCGGAATACAGAAGAAGATAATTTTGCAGATGAGATTCGAACTTTATTGGGAAGAAGAAAAATGATAAAAGCCAAAGAACTGTTCTTTGGCTTTTATTATATGATAATCAGAGGGCGGTTCCTTTCAGGGTTGCTGAACTGGAGTCTGTGATCCGTACCTGAACAAAATCTCCGATACGGTGAGTTCCCCGGTCAAACACCACTACCTTATTTTGTTCCGTACGTCCGAAGAGCTGATCTTTCGAGCGTTTGGACACTCCTTCCACCAGCACTTCAAATGTTTTTCCGACATCCCTGGCATTGCTTTCTGCCGACAGCTGGTTCTGTAATTCGATCATTTCGTTCAGACGACGTATTTTTATTTCTTCAGGAACATCGTCAGGAAGATGCTTGGAGGCATAGGTACCCGGACGTTCCGAATATTTGAACATGAAAGCAGAGTCGTAAGCACATTCGCGCATCAAGGAGAGAGACATCTGGTGATCTTCTTCCGTTTCGGAATGGAAACCGGAGAAAATATCCGTACTCAAGCCGCAGTCGGGGATGATACGGCGGATTGCTTCAACTCGTTCCAGATACCATTCGCGGGTATATTTCCGGTTCATCAGTTTCAGAATGCGTGAACTTCCGCTTTGCACCGGCAGGTGAATATGCTTGCATACGTTGGGCACTTCGGCAATCACGTGCAGGGTTTCATCGCTCATGTCTTTAGGATGTGAGGTGGTGAAACGGATTCGCATGCCCGGTACTGACTCGGCAACGAGGCGCAGCAGCATAGGGAAAGTTACCGTCTGTCCGTCACGTTCGAAGCGGTACGAATTGACATTCTGTCCCAGCAGAGTCACTTCCTTATAGCCTTTCCGCTCCAGGTCATGCACTTCGTTGAGGATACTTTCCACATCACGGCTCCGTTCGCGTCCGCGGGTATAAGGCACGATGCAATAATGACAGAAGTTGTTGCAGCCTCGCATGATGGAGACATAACCGGAGATATGGTTTCCGCAGATGCGGGAAGGAATCACATCCCGATAGGTTTCTGTCGTGGAAAGTTCCACATTAATAGCTTTCTCTCCAGCTTCAACGGCACTGATCAGTTCCGGAAGTGTCAGGTAAGCATCCGGTCCGGCAACCAGATCTACGTGGTGATGTTCGATCAGGTCATTTTTTACACGTTCAGCCATACATCCCAGCACACCTACGATCAGGTGCTTGCGTTTCTTGCGCAGAGAATGGAAAAACTCCAGCCGGTTCAGGATCTTCTGCTCTGCGTTGTCGCGGATGGAACAGGTGTTCATGAATACAGCATCTGCTTCTTCCAGCGTTTCGCAGGGAGAATAGCCGGCCATTTGCATGATGGAAGCGATGACTTCACTGTCGGCCACGTTCATCTGACAGCCGTAAGTTTCGATGAATAGTTTTTTGTTCTCGTGTTCAGTTGCAGATTTAAAGTCTGCTCCTGTGCTTTCTTTTGTCATAGTTTTCTGAAAATTAGTAATTCAGTTGCAAAGATATGGCTTTTCGGGTTAACTTCCATAAAAGGGTTAGGATATATGGAAATAATTTGTATCTTTACCGGACACTTAACATACTTTGATTAACGATGGATCTGAGTTCACTGATGGAAACCGTCTTTTCGGTGGGGATTGTTGTTGCCATGGTAGCCCTGGTGGCTTGGCGGCGATACAAAGAAGGGCAGGGCAAGCCTGCTTCGGGGAAACGTGCCGTATCTGCCGGGACAGGAAAACGGCCTGTCATGCAGAGACCTGCTGAGAGGGAACCTGTTGAGAAACGTGAACCGATGCCGTCTCAAAAAAAGAAAAGAAATACCCGTCCGGCCTTTCATGAACCGGAAGCAGTTCCGTCAGCTTCCCGGAAGGCTGAGCCTGAAGATGCGGAGATTCGCCTGAAAACACCGGCAGATGCCCGGAAGGCTTTCCTCTATTCGGAGATATTCCGTCGGAAATATTGAATGCAACTACTGAAATAACCAAATACTAATACCTTAAATACCATGAGTTTCAATTTTATTACAGCAGCTGAAGCTGCCAGTCTGATCAAAGATGGAGAGATTATCGGCCTGAGCGGTTTTACACCGGCAGGCAGTCCGAAAGCAGTTACCGCCGAACTGGCGAAGATCGCAGAAGAAAAGCACGCTCGCGGAGAACAGTTTCAGGTTGGAGTGATTACCGGTGCTTCAACGGGAGATTCCTGTGACGGTGTCCTGACCCGTGCTCATGCATTGAAGTTTCGTGCTCCTTATACAACCAATACTGACTTTCGTAAAGCAGTTAATAGTGGAGAAATAAATTATACGGATATTCACCTGTCTCAGGTTGCCCAGCGTTTACGTTCCGGTTTCCTGGGACATGTAAGTACAGCCATTGTCGAGGCATGTGAAATTACGGAAGACGGACGTATTTACCTGACGGCGGGAGTTGGTATTACCCCGACCATTGCCCGGCTGGCAGACAAGGTTATCGTAGAATTGAATGCGGCTCACAGCAAAGCGCTGATCGGTATGCATGACCTGTATGAGATGGAACGCCCGCCTTTCCGCCGTCCGGTTCCCATTGTACATCCAAGTGACCGGATCGGGCTGCCTTACATTCAGGTTGATCCTTCGAAGATTGTTGGTGTTGTAGAAGTAAACATTCCCGATGAGGCCCGCGGTTTTCATGATCCGGACCCGATTACAGACCGTATCGGCCAGAATGTTGCCGAATTCCTGGCATCGGATCTGAAGAAAGGAATCATTCCTTCTACCTTCCTTCCCTTGCAGTCCGGAGTGGGAAATATTGCCAATGCAGTGTTGAGTGCACTGGGAAAGGACTCCAGTATTCCGCCGTTTGAAATGTATACGGAGGTGATTCAGAATTCCGTGATCAAGCTGATCAAGGAAGGACGCATCAAGTTTGGAAGTACCTGCTCGCTGAGTGTAACAAACGATTGCCTGCAGGATATCTATGATCACATGGATTTCTTCCGCCACAAGCTGGTACTCCGTCCGTCGGAGATATCCAACTGTCCTGAAGTCGTGCGTCGTCTGGGAGTTATTACCATGAATACCGCCATTGAAGCCGATATCTATGGAAATGTGAACTCCACTCACATTTGCGGAACAAAGATGATGAACGGTATCGGCGGTTCGGGAGACTTTACCCGCAGTGCTTATATCTCTATCTTCTCTTGTCCGTCGACAGCGAAGGGAGGATGCATCAGTTCTATCGTGCCGATGGTTTCCCATCTGGATCACAGCGAACATTCCGTGAACGTCATCATTACCGAACAGGGTATTGCAGATTTGCGTGGAAAGAGCCCGATGGAACGCGCACAGGCAGTCATTGAAAACTGCGCACATCCTGACTATAAGCAATTGTTGTGGGATTATCTGAAGATTTCCACCAAGGGACAGACCAGCCATTGCCTGTCGGCTGCGCTGGGCATGCACCAGGTATTCCTTGAAAAAGGCGATATGCGTCTGACTGACTGGGCAGACCTTCACCGGTAAAGATATTCCGTAAAATAAACAAGCCCTGCGTTCCCGGATTGGGTTTCCTTGAAACGCAGGGCTTTATTTTTCACTTGAGAGAGAGGATTATTTCTCTTGCTCTGTAGTAATGGTCAGTGTCTGTTTCTTCAGGCCTTTAGCCGTAGCTTCCAGCGTAATGGTTCCTGCTTCTTCCGTTGACTGGACGATAGCCGTCATCATTCCGTTGAATACTTTCATGCGTGGCGTCTGGAATGATTCCAGAGAAGTCGGGTCTCCGTTTGCTCCGGCACGGTAAGTACCCTTTCCTTTTACCCGGAACGAGATCTGATTGTCTGCATGCGGGCAGAGGTTGCCGTCTTTATCCACAACCTTTACGGTTACGAATGAAAGGTCTTTTCCGTCAGCCTTGATTGTGCTGCGGTCGGCAACGAGTTCAATGTGATGAGGCTTGCCGGCTGTATGGATTTCTTTTTCAGCCACTGCCTTGCCATTCTTGTCGTAAGCTACAACCTTTACGGTACCCGGTTCATACTTGGTATCCATCCACATCAGGCGGTAACGTTTCTGGCGTTTAAGGCTGGCCATGGAAGCAGAGTCAGCACTGTTTTCGATGGTAACCGAGAGATCTTTCGTACGTTTTCCCTGGCTCTTGCCGTTGATGAACAGCTCTGCCGAAGGATAGTTGGTATAGACAAAGACCGGAGTAACTTCTCCTTCGCGTCCTTCCCAGTTCCAGTGGGGCAGGATATGCAGGGTTTCTGCATTCTTGTTCCAGTGGCTGCGGTAGAGGTAGTAGCGGTCTTTCGGGAGTCCTGCCAGGTCAATGATACCGAAGAGAGAAGAATGGCTGGGCCAGTCTGAATAGTAAGGAGTCGGTTCACCCAGATAATCGAATCCGGTCCATACGAATTCACCGATGCAATAAGGAAGGTCGTCATGCTGGATGAAGTCGTCTTCGGGCAGGTTTGACCAGCTGCAGTGTTCCACGTCATAAGAAGAAGCCTGATGGTCGTCATACTTAGCCATCGAACGTCTTTCTACGGGGAACTTGTACACACCGCGTGAGCTGAGGGTAGATGCAGTTTCGCTTCCCAGAATGATTTCCTGCGGAAGTTTCTTATAATTCTCCAGATATTTGTGCGGACGATAGTTGAATCCCGGTACATCGAGCACGGCAGCCATGTTGTTGTTGACTACAGCGTCGGGTACATCCATACCCTGTGTGACCGGACGTGTCGGGTCTTCGCGGTGGCAGATGTCCTGAAGCATGCGTGTCAGTTTCGGGCCGCGGTTGCCGTTCCATTGGTCGGGTACCTCGTTACCGATGCACCACATGACGATACTCGGGTTGTTGCGGAAGTGACGGAGCAGGTTTGTCAGGTCACGTTCCACCCATTCGTCGAACACTTTGTGGTAACCGTTTTCCACTTTTGCTGATTTCCATTCGTCGAATGATTCAGCCATTACCATCATACCCATTTCGTCGCAGGCAGCGATCAGTTCGTTGGACGGCATGTTGTGCGACGTACGGATGGCGTTACATCCCATGTCTTTCAGCATGCGGATCTGGCGGCGTATGCCTGCCTCGTTGGAAACACCTCCCAACGGTCCGAGGTCGTGATGGTTACATACTCCGCGGAACTTCAGCGGTTCTCCATTCAGGAAGAAGCCTTTTCCGGCAATGATTTCCACGGAACGGACACCGAAACGGGTTGTATAAGTATCTTTCAGTGTTTCGCCTTCGTAGATTTTGGATTCGGCAGTATAGAGTGCGGGAGTATCCGGAGTCCAGAGAGACGGATGCTCGATGATGAATTCCTGTTCAAACTGTTTTCCGGTGAAAGTTGTGCCCTGCTGTTTTCCCTGAGCCACCACTTTGCCGTCGGCATCCTTCAGCTCGGTAACGATGGTATAGTCAGTCAGCTTCTTTCCTTCCGGCATTTCCAGACTGGTTGCCAGACATACTTTCGCATATTCCTTCTTGACAACGGGAGTTGTCAGGTGAGTTCCCCATACGGGAACATAAGCATCTCCGGTCACGATGACACGTACGTTGCGGTAAAGTCCCGCACCCGGATACCAGCGTGAGGATTCTGTTTCGTTTTCAAGGCGTACGGCCAGTACATTCTTTCCGTCCGCATTCAGGTAAGGCGTTGCGTCAATCTGGAAAGCATTGTAACCGTAGGGCCAGTAACCTGCTTCTTTTCCGTTGACATAAACGCGTGCATGACTCATGGCTCCGTCGAAAAGCAGGATACATTTACCGCCTTTCGTCATCTGAGGTGTGCTGAAGGTTGTACGATACCATCCTACACCTACAAACGGAAGTCCTCCGGTTCGTCCGGCATGTTCCATGGCTGCTGTCTGTCCGTCCTGAGCAATGGCTGTGTGCTGTTTGTCATTTTCAATGCTGAACGGTCCGTAAATCGCCCAGTCGTGAGGTACGGTCACATTCTGCCATTTTTTATCATCCCATTGAGACTGACTGAAACCTTTGTTGTCTTCACGGGTGAATTTCCATCCTTTTTCCAGTAACATTTCCTGTCGCTGTTGTGCGTTTCCTGCGGCGGGGAGCAGCATGGAAAGCATGAAAAGGCAAGCTAGTCGGTTAATTTTCATCTGATAAGTATTGAGGTTAATGATATATTTTTCACAAATATAGCGATATTCTTTTAATAATGAAAAGATAGATGGCTTATCTCTTGTCTGGAAGAGCCATGGTGTCCTTTTTCCTTTGTCCGGTCGTCTGGCGGGGAAGACCGGTCCGTTTGCCTGAATACCACGAGAGAAAACAGCTGTTTTGGGCTGACGAAACAAGTGTTTCCCCTCGTGGAATTTTTTGTTTTATCCTGGAGAAACTTTTGTTTCTTGCTGATGAAACTCTTGTTTTGTCTAGAAGAAACTTTTGTTTTGTCTAGAAGAAACTTTTGTTTTCTGCTGGTGGAACTTTTATTTTCACTAAGTGGAACTCTTATTTTCACCAGGTGGATCTTTTGTTTTTACCGGATGAAACGTCTCTTTTCTCCTGACGTTGCAGCCTGAATGACCTGAGGAAAAGGCTTCATCCTTTCGGACAATCCTGTTACTTTAATAGTCTTGTTGCGGAAATTAAGCTGTTTCTCTGAGGTTTTATTCCCGAACTCTTGCTATCTTTGCGAATGTTTTGTAAAGACAATAGAAATCAAATAAATATATTATTAAGCCGCTATGGAGTATAATTTCAGAGAGATTGAAAAGAAATGGCAGCAGAAGTGGGTTGACAGCAAGACCTACAAGGTTGTCGAAGACGAATCAAAGCAGAAATTCTATGTGTTGAACATGTTCCCTTATCCGTCGGGAGCCGGCCTTCATGTAGGCCATCCGCTGGGATATATTGCGAGCGACATTTATGCCCGCTACAAACGTCTGCAGGGATTCAACGTCCTGAATCCGATGGGATATGATGCATACGGACTGCCCGCCGAGCAGTATGCCATCCAGACCGGACAGCATCCTGCCGTAACTACGGCTGCCAACATTGCACGTTATCGTGAGCAGCTGGACAAGATCGGCTTCTCATTCGACTGGGATCGGGAAGTGCGTACCTGCGAACCGGGCTATTATCACTGGACACAGTGGGCTTTCCAGAAGATGTTCAACAGCTTCTATTGTAATTCCTGCCAGAAGGCACAGCCAATCAGCAAACTGGTTGCTCATTTCGAAGCATCCGGTACAGAAGGTCTGGATGTGGCTTGCAGTGAAGAACTTCATTTTACTGCTGAAGAATGGAAGTCCAAGTCAGAAAAGGAACAGCAGGAAATCCTGATGAACTACCGGATTGCCTATCTGGGCGAAACGATGGTAAACTGGTGTCCGGCACTGGGTACCGTACTGGCCAATGATGAGGTTGTGGACGGTGTGTCAGAACGCGGAGGACATCCGGTTGTACAGAAAAAGATGCGCCAGTGGTGTCTGCGTGTATCGGCATACGCACAGCGTCTGCTCGACGGACTGGAAACAGTGGACTGGACAGATTCTCTGAAAGAAACCCAGCGCAACTGGATCGGCCGTTCAGAAGGTACTGAAGTCCGTTTCAAGGTGAAAGACAGCGATCTGGAATTTACTATCTTTACTACCCGTGCCGATACGATGTTCGGTGTGACCTTCATGGTACTTGCACCGGAAAGTGAACTGGTTCCGCAGCTGACAACTGATGCACAGCGTGCAGAGGTGGAAGCTTACCTGGAACGTACCAAGAAACGTACCGAACGTGAACGTATTTCCGACCGCCGTGTGACAGGTGTATTCAGCGGTTCGTATGCCGTGAATCCGTTTACCGGAGAATCTGTTCCGGTATGGATCAGCGATTATGTACTGGCCGGATATGGTACGGGAGCGATCATGGCCGTACCTGCTCATGATAGTCGTGACTATGCTTTTGCCAAGCATTTCAATCTGCCCATCGTGCCGCTGGTAGAAGGATGTGATGTCAGCGAAGAAAGCTTCGATGCGAAGGAAGGAATTGTCTGCAACTCTCCGAAAGCCGGTGTAACTCCTTATTGCGACCTGAGTCTGAACGGACTGACCATCAAGGAAGCTATTGCTGCTACCAAGAAATATGTGAAGGAACACAACCTGGGACGCGTGAAGGTGAACTTCCGTTTGCGTGATGCCATCTTCTCCCGTCAGCGCTACTGGGGCGAACCGTTCCCGGTATATTACAAGGACGGCATGCCTTACATGATTGACGAAAGCAAGCTTCCGCTGGAACTTCCCGAAGTAGACAAGTTCCTGCCGACAGAAAGCGGCGAGCCGCCGTTGGGACATGCAACCCGTTGGGCGTGGGATGTAGAAAAGGGAGAAGTAGTGGAAAATACCCTGATCGACAATGTAACCGTTTTCCCGCTCGAACTGAACACCATGCCGGGCTTTGCCGGATCAAGTGCATATTATCTGCGTTATATGGATCCGCACAACAATCAGGCACTGGTTTCTGAAAAGGCTGACCGCTATTGGCAGAATGTCGACCTGTATGTAGGTGGAACCGAGCATGCTACCGGTCACCTGATCTATTCCCGTTTCTGGAACAAGTTCCTGTTCGACCTCAGCGTCAGCATCAAGGAAGAACCGTTCCAGAAGCTGGTCAACCAGGGAATGATTCAGGGACGAAGCAACTTTGTATATCGTATCAAAGATACCAATACCTTTGTTTCACTGGGCCTGAAGGATCAGTATGACGTGACTCCGCTTCATGTGGATGTCAACATCGTTTCCAATGATGTGCTCGACGTGGAAGCCTTCAAGAACTGGCGTCCCGAATACAACAATGCCGAATTTATTCTGGAAGACGGCAAATATATTTGCGGATGGGCGGTTGAAAAGATGAGTAAGTCCATGTACAACGTAGTAAACCCGGATATGATTGTTGAGAAATACGGAGCCGATACCCTGCGTATGTATGAAATGTTCCTGGGTCCGGTAGAGCAGTCCAAACCGTGGGATACCAACGGTATTGACGGTGTACACCGCTTCCTGAAGAAACTCTGGGGCTTGTTCTACGACCGTCAGGACAACTTCCTCCCGACAGAAGGCGAAGCAACGAAGGAAGAACTGAAATCACTTCATAAGCTGATCAAGAAGGTAACATGCGACATTGAGGTCTTCTCTTACAATACGTCAGTCAGTGCCTTTATGATCTGTGTGAACGAACTGACTTCACTGAAATGCCGTAACAAGGATGTACTGAGTGGGCTGGTTGTACTTCTTGCACCGTTTGCTCCTCACTTGGCTGAAGAATTGTGGGAAGCACTGGGTCATGCAACTTCCGTATGCGATGCACAGTGGCCGGTATGCAATGAAGAATATCTGAAGGAAGATACCGTGAAATATACGATTTCCTTCAACGGAAAAGCACGTTTCACAATGGAATTCCCGGCAGATGCCGACAACGATACGATCCAGGCTGCCGTT
>UMFR01052818.1_pt1 | contig 12553 bp, 8 predicted proteins | sample 1965041 | NCBI WGS metagenome assembly UMFR01 (sample SAMEA4836049, study PRJEB28245) | human gut metagenome | biome: gut microbiome; material: fecal sample | place: Denmark | collected 2008
CAGTGTCCGGCGAAGTCGTCCGTGCAGAGCTGGTTGGCTGGATCCAGACCGTTCTCCACAAGGTAGTCGGCCCATGCCGTCAGGGCATCCCAATGCTTGAGCGCATACTCGGCGCTTCGCTCCATCTTGCAGATCGCTCCCGTGAGGATCAGCATGTTGCCGCTCTCCTCGACAGGCATGTCGCCGCCGTAGGTCTGGCCGTTGGCCAGCGGGTAGGTGCCGACGTCGTGTGCAGGGAAGGGTTTGGTCCACTTGCCGCTCTCGGTGTAGTAGAATATGAAGTTGAGCAGGGCCTTCGCCAGCTCGGGGTTGTAGTAGAGGAACATCGGCGCCGAGGGGTAGGTGACATCGACCGTACCGATCGAGCCGTTGCTGAAGTTCTCCTTCGAGAGCCATGCCAGCTCGCCCTGAGGCGTCTCGATGAGCTTGTGTGCGGCGATAGCCTGACGGTAGGCCAGAGCGCAGAGCTCGGCATACTCTTTTCCGCCGGCGGCGTTTGCCTCCTCCATAAGCTCGGCGTCGAATGCGGCGCAGCGCTTCATGAGCGACTTGTAATCCTTGGCTGCGGCGGCGAACTGCTTGGCTATCGAGCTGTTGCCGTTGCGGTTCCAGTAGGGGCGGATGCTCTCACCGAAATACTGTATCGAATAGATGTCGTCGTAGCCGACCATGACATATCCCGACTTGCCCTTTCCGCTGACGGTGCCCAGAGGTGCGGTGATGGACATACGGTCGCCCTCGCTGCGGCCCTCGACGGTGCCGCGGTCGGCAAACTCGCGGCGCATGGCTACGGCGTTGCCCACCGAGCTGCGTGACGAGGCCTTGTCGGCGGCCATGTAGAAGTATCCCCAGTCGATGCGCACGTCGTCACCCTTGCGGCCCAGAATCTTCTGGTCGACGGTGCCGCTCTTGACATAGTTGAAGTTGTCGTCGTCGCCGCGCTCGCTCACGCACTTCTGCTCCGATGAGTTGCGCGCCCAGTCGGGTGCGGCCTCGAAGTAGATCTGCACGTCATGCTCGGCGCCGTCGTTGGACGCAACATCGTATGTGATATAGTTCACGGGGCGCGATACCAGATCGAGATCCTCCAGCAGCAGGGGCGCCGTGAAGCGCAGCGTCAGGTCGACGCCGCCGCAGGTGAACTTGTATATGGTACTGGTGGCCTGTACGTCGACCGAGGTCTGCTCGGCCGTGCGGGTCATAACCTGCGAGTTGTTGTCGCGGCGGTAGAGGCCCATGTCCACAAGCGCGCCGCCCGTGCGGTTGTTGCAGTGCGCCGCCAGCACGACCTTGCCGTCGGCGGCCGTCGCGGCCAGCTCGGCCGGTATCTCCACCCAGCGGTCCTTCTTCCACTCGTAGGGCGTGGCGACGATCTGCTCGCCGTTGAAGTAGAGCTCGAAGGTGTCGTCATGCGAATATTTCACGAAGAGCGTGCCGCCGTTGAGTTGTGCGGGGTCGATCTGTATGGTGCGGCGCACCCAGATGTCCTTCGTGGGCCAGAGCGTCTGGACGTTCGTCTCCTCGGGGGTGCCGAAGGCCGCATCGCTGCTCTTCCATGACGTATCGTTGAAGTCGCGGCCCTCCCATCCGGCGGCGGGGGCGTCGAACGTATACCGTCCCTGCCACGGCTGCTCGTACGATATGGGGGCCAGCGCATCCATCGGTATGTCTTCGGCGCCCATGAAGCGGTAGAGCTCGCCGTCGACGCGCAGTGTACCCATGAGCGGGAAGTCGCGTCCGGTCCAGTGCTTGACCTGACTGTCGTAGAGACGGTCGGTCGTAGACCACGCGCTGGTGTAGGGATCGATGGTTATGAGCGGGTATGCCGGAGCCCGCAGGTCGTTTTTCACGGCCTCGGGCGCCGAGCACGAGGCCATAATCACCGCCGCAGCGGTGGCAATGAGTATTCGGTTTGTCATAATATGAGATTTTTGATCTATATTCTATATGTCGCGACAAAGATAAAAAAACGTATGGGCAAAGTTAAATGAAAAACACACCTGTTGCGCCTCTGGCGGTGCGAATATGCGGGAGTAGGGGCGCCGTGGCGGAGGAGGTGTAATAAACCGTCATAAATATGCATCGTATGCATATTTCGGCATGCATCGGCAAATATGGCTTCCAAACGACGCTGCAGCCGTTTTATTGTGTCGGAGAGGGTTGCGTGCGAAGCCGCGTAATGCGCCTCGCTGGCATTCGGTATATGCAGCTGTGATAAGAATGTGTCGATTTGTGATATATATGTCATATGTCGTATAATATTTTTTTTTGCGCCGGGAATAACGATTTAGTGTCGATAGACACAAGTGCAAACAATCAATACATATATATTTTTTAGGAACGAACGATGACGTATTCGGATTTCCGTATGACGAGTATTTCGTCGTGCAGATCCGTGTCAGTCGTTTTTTTGCAACGTAAGAAGGTGTTTACACCATGCAAAAACCCAAATCTCTATTCATGAACATCGTACTGCTGATGTTCGCGCTGCCGGCGTTGGCGCAGAGCGGCGGGACAGTCACGGTAAGCGGTGTCGTAACATCCGCGGAGGACAAGTATCCTCTGATCGGGGCGCATGTGATTGCGGGTGACAACAACGGCGTAAGTACGCTCCTCGACGGGTCGTACTCCATAGATGTCAAGCCCGGCGATGTGCTGACCTATTATTATGTGGGATACGAGGAGGTGAAGTACACCGTCCCGGATGGAGCCGCAAGCATCAAACACAATGTCGAGCTTAAGGCCGAAACGAAATCCCTTGAGGATGTCGTGGTCATAGCCTACGGCGTGCGCAAGAAGGGCACCATAGCCGGATCGGTCTCGACGGTCAAGGCCGAGAAGATCGAGAACACCCCCACGGCGGCGTTCGATCAGGCGCTGCAGGGACAGGTCCCCGGCCTGACGGTACTGTCCAGCTCGGGAGAACCGAGTGTGGCGGCCACGCTCAGCATCCGAGGCACAAACTCGATCAACTCGGGAACGGCTCCCCTCTATATCCTCGACGGCGCCGCAATCTCGAGTGCCGACTTCAACACCATCAACCCCGCCTATATCGAGTCGATCTCGGTGCTCAAGGACGCCTCGTCGACATCGATCTACGGCGCCCGCGCCGCGAACGGCGTGGTCGTCATCACGACAAAGCGCGGACGGATGGCCTCGAAGCCCAGCATCACCTACCGCATGCAGCTCGGATTCTCGCAGCTGACGCAGAACAACTGGGACCTGATGAACACGGCCGAGCGTATCCAGTATGAGAAGGAGATAGGCCTCACCTCGGGCAAGAACTACGACCTGCTGGGCAAGACGGATGTGAACTGGCTCGATGCCGTATATAACAATGCGGCGCTGCTGCAGAACTACGAGCTCTCGGTCTCGGGCGCGAGCGACCGCACGAACTACTACATCTCGGGCGGATACTACAATCAGGACGGTATCGCGGTAGGGTCGTATTTCGACCGTTATTCGCTTCGCGCCAACGTTGAGCAGCGTGCCGCCGACTGGCTCAAGATCGGTACCAACACCATGCTCAACTACCAAGGCATCGAACAGGCTGACGAGGGTTCGTACACGCTCGTGACGCCCATCTCGGCCGCGCGCTTCATGCTCCCGTACTGGAACCCGTACCGGTCCGACGGGTCGATCGCCTCGATCGACGACGGCACGTGGAAGGGCGACGGCCAGAACCCTCTGGAGTGGCTCGAGAAGAACCGCCGCGAATACAAGAAATACAAGCTGGTGTCGAACATCTTCGCCGAGGCCACGCCTGTCGAGGGCCTGACGATACGTTCGCAGTTCAGCATAGACTACTCGCACATGACGGGCTTCGGCACCTCGACGCCGAGCTACGGGCCCAATCTGGGCGAGGGCAGCGCACAGCGCATATCGACGGACGGAATGTCGCTCTCGGTGACCAATACGGTGAACTACCAGTTCCGCAAGGGAGACAAGCACTCGTTCAACTTCCTCGTGGGTCAGGAGGGTGTGGACTACCACTATGAGGACTTCTCGATCCTGACCGAGGGCAGAACAACGACCGTCTGGTCAACATATCGACCGGTACGCGCGCCTCGTCGTGGAGCGATACCACCGACGACGACTACGGCTACCTGTCGTTCTTCGGCCGCGGCGAGTACAACTACGACAACCGTTACTATGCCGACTTCTCGGTGCGTACGGATGCCTCGTCGCGTTTCGGCGCCGACCGCCGCTGGGCGGGATTCTGGTCTGTGAGCTTCATGTGGAACCTGCGTCAGGAGCGGTTCATGGACAATGCCAGCCGCTGGCTCACCAACGCCCAGATCGCCGTCAGCACCGGTACCTCGGGTAACTCGTCGATACCCAACTACGAGCACCTCGCCCTTGTGTCGGGCGGGTCGGACTACTTCGGCAACGCCGGCATAGCCCCCTCGCAGCCGGGCAGCGACAACCTCGGCTGGGAGAAACTCTGGACGACGAACCTCGCATTCCACTTGGGATTCTGGAACCGTCTGAACGTAGACCTCGAATTCTATAACAAACGTACTTCGGATATGTTGATGCTCGTGCCCGAGTCGTATGCCAACAAGGGCTACGGATACAGCTGGGACAACATCGGCGTGATGGTCAACCGCGGTTTCGAACTCAACGTCACGGGTACGATATTCTCGAACAGGAACTTCATGTGGTCGGTAAACGCCAACGTGTCGTACAACCGCAACCGTATTCTGGAGCTTTATAACGGCGTTCAGGAGTACGAGATGTCGCAGACGTCGATGAAACTCGTCGTCGGCCACGACTCGGGCGAGTTCTACATCAACCGCTTTGCGGGCGTCAACCCCGTCAACGGCGATGCGCTGTGGTACACGCGTGACGGCGAGTTGACGAACGAGATGCGCGACGAGGACAAGGTTCTCGTGGGCAAGAGCATGACGGCGCCGTGGATCGGCGGTTTCGGCACCAATATCTCATGGAAGGGTCTGTCACTGTCGGCGCAGTTCTCATGGGTGGCCGACCGCTGGATGATAAACAACGACCGCTACTTCGACGAGTCGAACGGCCGTTACAGCTCCTACAACCAGTCGCGGCGCCTGCTCGACCGCTGGAAGGAGCCCGGCGACGTTACCGACATACCGCGTCACGGCGTATATACCGAGTTCGACGACCGCCTTCTGGAGGATGCGTCGTTCCTGCGCCTGAAGAACGTCATGCTCAGCTACAGCCTGCCGTCGGAGCTGCTGAGCCGCAGCCGCTTCATCAGCGGCATCCGCATCTATGCCCAAGCGCAGAACCTGTTTACCATAACGGGCTTCTCGGGTCTCGACCCCGAGGGCGTGGGCAATATGTATCAGGCGCAGTACCCCATGTCGCGCCAATTCACCTTTGGTCTTGATTTTATGTTCTAAACGCATGACAATGACTATGTTGAAAAATATAAAGTATTATTTTGCGGCCCTTGTCATGATGGTTGGGCCTACCTCGTGCCTCGAGAAGTTGCCCGGGTCGTCGATCCCCGAGGGCGAGGCCATGCAGACCTTCAGCGATGCCGAACAGGTGGTGACGGGCATATATGTCGGCCTTAAGAGCAGCGCGCTCTTCAGCGGCTCGCTCACCGTCATGCCCGACATACAGGCCGATCTGGTATATGCCGTCGAGAATTTCACCAACGTCTATGGCAGCGTGTGGCAGTGGGACATCCTCTCCACGGACAGCGACGTGGAGTCGGTCTATGCCGCCCTCTATACGATCATCGCCCGCTGCAACTTCTACCTCGACAGTATCGACGAGGTGATGGCAAACGAACTCGATGTGACGAATCTCGGATATCTGGAGACATATACGGGCGAGGTATATACGATCCGCGCACTCTGCTACTCGAAGCTTCTGGAGTGCTTCTGCAAGGCCTACGACCCCGCTACGGCCGAGAACGAGCTGGGCGTGGTGCTGCGTACAAAGTACAGCGAGCCCGAACCCATGAAGCGCGCTTCGCTCAAGGATTCGTATGATCTGGTCATAGACGATCTGGAGCATGCGGAGGAGTATCTGGACAACGACTTCGACCAATATAACTCGATCTACGTTACGGCCGCCGCGGCACAGGCCCTCCATGCCCGCGTGGCGCTCTACATGCAGGATTAGCAGACGGCCATCGACTACGCCACGATGCTTATCGAGAATGACGCCTTCGAGTTGGCCGACGGCACGAAGAGCTACTCTTCGACGGATACCTATCTGACATATATGTGGAACTACGACTCGAGCTACGAGATCATCTGGGAGCTGGGCTTCACGACCACCTCTTACGGCGGGGCTCTGGGTCAGGTCTTCCTCAATGCCGACCGTGACTACAAGTACACCTATCCCGACTATGTTCCGGCGCAGTGGGTGCTGGATGCCTATACCGACAACGACCTGCGTTACGATGCCTACTTCTACAACTACACCACGGGATATGCCAACGGTCTGACGTGGCCCCTGCTGATAAAGTACTTCGGCAACCGCAACCTCATTTCGTCGGCAAATATGTACATGTATTCGATGCCCAAGCTGTTCCGCCTCTCGGAGCAATACCTGATCCGTGCCGAGGCGTACTGCAATCTGCCCACGCCGAACTATTCGGCCGCGAGCAAGGATCTGACGGCGCTGCGGGCGAAGCGTTTCAGCGGCGGCGCCGGCGCCATAACCGTCAGCAGCAGCAACTGGCTCCAGACGATCTCGGAGGAGCGCGTGCGCGAGTTCTATATGGAGGGCTTCCGCCTGAATGACCTCAAGCGCTGGCACATGGGCTTCGAGCGCAAACCCCAGACCAACTCTCTGGCCGAGGGCAGCTCGCTCAAGATCGAGGCCGACGACCCGCGCTTCGTATGGCCGATCCCGCGTCACGAGCAAGACGGACTATATAATGTCGGGCGTCGAGTTCGCCTATAACGACATCACGGGCTTCGAGAACGGCAACAACGGCAAGTATCAGGGCATCAACGTCTCGACGCTGACGCTGTCGGGCAACCGGATCAAGCAGTTCCCTGCATGCCTCGCTAAGAGCGCCTCGCAGATCAATTACATCATCATGAGCGGCAATGGCATGACGGGCTTCGAGGAGGGCAGTTTCACGCCCGCCAAGGCGGAGAATCTGGCAAACCTCATATCGATAGACCTTACGTACAACCGTCTCACGGAACTGCTGGATGATTTCCACGCGGGCAATATGCCGTATCTGTACGGTGTCGACCTGTCGTACAACGCCTTTGCGTCGTTCCCGTGGAACCCGACCGACGCCTTGAGCCTTACGGTCTACGGGCTGCGCGGCCAGAGGGCCGACGACGGTTCCCGCTGCCTGCGCGAGTGGCCTACGGGAATATACAAGCATACGGGTCTGCGCGGACTCTTCTTGGGTTCGAACGACCTGCGCAAGATCGACGATACGATATCGTATATGATATACAATCTCGATATCAGCGACAACCCCAACATAACCTTCGACACCAGCGAGATATGCTACTACTGGCAGGCCGGCGCCTTCAACCTCATTTACGACAAGACGCAGAATATAGTGAATTGTCCCGAAATGCTCGAATAATACGCAACTATGAAAATACTGAATTATATCGTATTGTCGCTTCTCGTGGTATCCGCATGGGTCGGGTGCAGTAAGGACGAGAGCATCGGTTTCGACATCGACAACAACTCTATCGAGATAGATGCGGCCGGCGGCACCCGCAGCTTCAAGGTCTCTTCCGACGACAACTGGGTAACATCGGCATCGGTGCCTTGGGTGACGGTTACGCCTGCAAACGGTTTCGGATGCAGGGAGTGCAGGATCCTGATCGACTCGGCGCTGACGGCGGAGGTGCGTACCGGCGTGGTGCGTATCGCCAAGACCGCGAACAGCTCGGAATACAAGGAGATCGAGATCCGTCAGGAGGGTTTCGACTATTCGATCGTGCTGGATGAGCCCGAGGTGTCGATCGACAACTATGCTGCGCTTGAGGAGCGTCATCTGGATGTCCGGGTAAGGTCGAATGTCGATTTCGACGTCAGGATCCCGGACGACGTGGCGAGCTGGGTGCGTACCGAAGACTATGCCCTGACGCTCGACCGCGGCCTTCGTCCGCGCGAGGTTACGGTGCGTTTCAACTGGGATATCAACTCGGTGCCGCAGGAGCGTATCGCCGAGATCGAGTTTGTCCCCAAGGACGAGAGCGGCGTATCGTCGGATATGCTTGCGCGCAACGACCGTCTCACCATCCGTCAGAATGCGGCCGCGGAGATCAAGCGCGGCACGCGCGAGGGCGACTCGGTTGCGCTGCTGGGCATAGCGCGCACGCTCGGCGTCTGGGGCGACAGCTGGGAGAGTTCGGGCGAGAAGATGGACAACTGGGATAACGTCGTGCTGTGGGAAGAGGGAATGGACGGATATGTCGATTCGCTCAAGGGCCGTGCCAAGTCGGCGCGGTTCTACATGTTCTCGACCAAGGAGGGCCTGCCCTACGAGGTGCAGTATCTTACGGGTGCCGAGGAGCTGGAGTTCTACAGTAACGTCAATACGTTCCAGCTCAGCCTCAGCACGGGCGAGTATATATGCAAGCTGGAGCATCTGAAGCGTCTGACCATCGGCGCGTACGGTTTGACCGAGCTGCACGAGGACTTCAAGAACCTCCGGGAGCTGGAGTATCTCGATCTGGGCAGCAACAACTTCCAGAGGGTGCCGGATGTAATCAATCCGCAGAACTTCCCCAAGCTTCACGTGCTCAGACTGGCCAACAACCAGCGTAGGCTGATCTACGACCTGAGCAACAACATAGCGACCAATTTCGGCGGTTTCTATGACGAGACGGCGCACAACGGCGAGCAGTTCGGGCCGTTCCCATCGCGGCTGCTCAAGTGGACGGCCGACGAGGCCAACGGCGTGACGGGTCTCGACACGCTTGTACTCTCGGTGAATTACCTGCAGGGCAGCATCCCGTCGTTCGAGGATGACAACACGGTCGGTTACTATACCGAGCATGATATAATCAACAGTGCCGACACGCTGCCGCGCAAGATGCTTACGGTAAAGCGTGTTATGCCGCAGTTGAAGATGTTCACCATAAACCTGAACCGTCTGACGGGGCCTCTGCCCGAGTGGCTTCTCTACCACCCGTCGCTCGACTGGTGGGATCCCGGCACTCTGATATTTACGCAGGAGGGCAAGGACGAGCTGGGTAATCTGGCCGGATTCAGCAACCTGCCTGCGAACCTGAACTATTACTACGAGGTTTACACGAAGAAGCAAGCTGGCGTCGTCGGGGATGACGGCACCGCCTCATCGGGCAAATAATCGAATGCAGAGATGAAAACGAACAGACATATTCTAATGATTGCGATCGGCGTATTGACGTCGGTCCTCTTGGGAGCCTGCACCAAGGATGACAGTTTCGACACGACCCCTGCGGGGCCTGTCGAGCCGGCCGAGATGACGGGCGAGGTGATAGTGAAATTTGCCCCCTACGTGAGCGATATCCTTGACAGTGTGGGCGCTGCGACCACACGCTGCGGCGCGCCGGCTACGCGCAGCGGCATATTGTCGGTGGACGAGGTGCTGGATCTGCTGGGCGGTTGCGAGGTCGAGCGTATCTTCCCCGTCGATACGCGCTACGAGGAGCGTACGCGCCCGACTGCCGTCTTGACCCTCGCGGGGGAGGTTATACCCTCGACGCGGCCGACATACGCCTATCCCCATGCCAAGGGGCCGTTGCTGCTCAAGCACGACGAGGTGGCGTTCGCGGCATCGCGCCGTGGCGTCGAGAGTATCGAGTGCCTTAACGGCGGCGATGATACGCTGCGCATAAGCGTAGATACGCTTCTGCTGCCTCCGTGCGTCAGGGCGGAGTTCGTGCCTGCGGTTCTGGCTCCCGGAGGCGTGGGCGAGTTGACGGTGCGCTTCGACCCCTCTGCGGGACGGGCGCCGCGGCGCCTGCCCGTGATGTTGCGGGGGTTGGGCTTGCCGCCTGCGCAGGGCAGTGTTACGGTGCGCATAGCCCCGGAGGAGGAGTTGGAACTTGATGAGAATAAAAATTGACAATGATATGAAAAGAATCTTTACACTGATGCTCCTGTCGTTGGCTGTCGTGATGGGCGGCTGCGAGAAGGACAACACCTATGAGGACCCGGGGCTTGACGTTTCGCTCTACAATATTGCGGGCGTATGGAAGCTCGCTACGTGGAACGGCGGCACGGAGCTGGCCGAAGGCAGCTATGTATATGTCGAGTTGTCGTATCGCGACGGCAATACCTTCACGATATACCAGAATCTCGACAGTTTTGGGCCACGCCGCATCACGGGGTCGTACAGCCTCTATACGGACGATGCTCTGGGTGCCGTCATACGCGGCATGTATGACTACGAGAACGGCGACTGGGCGAGCCGCTATGTCATCCGCGACCTGTACGAGGACCGCATGACGTGGATCGCCGTCGGCGACGAGACCAACGTCTCGGAGTATGTGCGCTGCGAGGCCGTCCCCGAGGAGATACTCTTGCAGTTCGGAGGCGCGGAAGAGGAGTAGTCAGCGGATGTTTTTCGGGCGGGCCGCCTTGTCTCAGGGAAGGGCCGATACGGTATGTTGAGGCGTCGTCCCGTATGGGACGGCGCCTTGTCTGTTCTCCGAAGGCAGGGGCTTTGCGGCGATTTGCATTGTGCGGATGGCCGCCGGACGGTGCATGTGGCGGCGGTGAGGGGCGTTTAATGCCTGATATATGGTGTATTTGTTTCTTTTTGCCTATTTTTGTGGAACGTAACGAGTGAGTTATTGCGTAAGGTCATGATAATAAAAAAAGTATTGCTTGCATTTTTGCTTGCGCTGTCGGCCGTTGCAGCCCGTGCCGACGAGGGTATGTGGCTGCCGAGCCTTATCGGTTCGCGCATAAAGGATATGCGCAGCAAGGGTTTCCGTCTCTCGGCCGAGGACATATATTCGGTCAACAAGGCCTCGATGAAGGATGCCGTGGTGTTGTTCGGCGGCGGCTGTACGGGCGAGTTCGTCTCGGGGGAGGGCCTCCTGCTCACGAACCACCACTGCGGCTACGGATCGATACAGCAGCTCTCGTCCGTCGAGCACGACTATCTGACGGACGGTTTCTGGGCCGCTTCGCGTGAGGGTGAGCTTCCCGTGCCGGGACTCACGGTGAGCATCCTTGTGCGCATGGAGGATGTGACTGACCGCGTAGCTGCGGGCGAGAATCCCGAGGATATAGCGGCCGAGGCCGAGAAGGAGGGGCACCGGGCCGACGTGCAGCAGATGTACTACGGCAACCAGCAGTTCCTCTTCGTATATGATGTCTTCCGCGACGTGCGCCTTGTGGGTGCGCCGCCCTCGTCGATAGGCAAGTTCGGCGGCGATACCGACAACTGGGTGTGGCCGCGACATACGGGCGACTTCTCGATCTTCCGCGTCTATGCCGATGCGGATAACCGCCCTGCCACGTATTCGAAGGATAACGTCCCCTACCGTCCGAAGCGTCACTTTACGGTCTCGACGCGCGGTGTCGGGGAGGGTGACTTCACCATGATATACGGGTTCCCCGGCTCGACGCAGGAGTATGTCACGTCGGATGCCGTGGAGTATGTTGCCGAGGTGTCGGACCCGATGAAGATAGCGTTGCGCACGCAGCGTCTGAACATAATCTCTGCTGCGCAGGCTGAGGATGCCGCCGTGCGCATACAGTACGCCTCGAAGCACGCCTCGATCGCCAACGCTTGGAAGAAGTGGCAGGGCGAGGTGTTGGGGCTGCGCCGTCTGGGTACCGTCGGGAAGAAGCGCGCATACGAACGTGAGTTTGCGGCATGGGCCGCCTCGCGTCCCGAATATGCACATCTGCTCGACTCGATACACGCCGCATACGAGGCCGTACGTCCCGAATACTATGTTGCGGAGCTATATTCCGAGTCGATATTGGCGATCGAGGCCTTCTCTCGGGCGCGGGCGCTTGCCGGCACGCGGTCGCGTATGACCGATGACACGGCTTTTACCGATTTGGCCGTCGACACGCAGCCCGTATTCCTCAAAAACTACAACGCGGGGATCGACCGCGCCATAGCCAAGCGTATGGTTGCCGAGTTCATGGATCGCATGCCTGCGGGTGAGGTGCCTGCGGAGTTCGCGGCCGAGGTGGCGGAGCATGGCGGCGTGGATGGATATGTCGACTATTTGTTCGACAATACTGTACTGACACGCGAAAAGTTCACGGCGGCGGAGTTCGATGCCGATCCCGTGGTGCGGATGGCGACGATGCTCGCGCCCCTGACCGACCGCATGGCCGCGGTGCGTGCGCGCAACCTGAGCGACATAGAGTCCGTACGCCGCTGGTACACGCCCTACATGCGGGCGTTGATGGAGTGGGACACCGACCGCGCGTTCTTCCCCGATGCCAACCTCACGCTGCGCGTGGCGTACGGCTCGGTCGAGGGGTATGAATACGCCGACGGCGTGATACACCATCCCGTCTCTACGTTGGAGGGTGTCATCGAGAAGGATAACCCGGAAATATACGATTATGACGTTCCGCAGCGGCTGCGCGACATACACGCGGCGAAGGATTA
>UMFR01007457.1_pt1 | contig 12542 bp, 7 predicted proteins | sample 1965041 | NCBI WGS metagenome assembly UMFR01 (sample SAMEA4836049, study PRJEB28245) | human gut metagenome | biome: gut microbiome; material: fecal sample | place: Denmark | collected 2008
AATCATGGTCACCGAAGCCTCAAACGTGGAGTTTCGGAAGAATATCCAGCAGAAGCATACAAAATGGAAGGTCAGCACCACAGCAAAGAATTTACGTATTCCCCGGCTGCGATATTGCTTGGGCCGGCCCAACAGGTTGCGGAAGAACTTATGCAAGGCCAGTGCCACTCCATGCAATCCGCCCCACACCACAAAGTTCCACGAAGCACCGTGCCACAAACCACCTAAAAGCATGGTCAGTATCAGGTTGATGTAGGTACGGATTTTTCCCTTTCGGTTACCGCCCAGAGAGATATAAAGATAGTCACGCAACCAGGACGACAGGGAAATGTGCCAGCGGTGCCAGAAGTCGGTCACACTATCCGACTTATAAGGGGAGTCAAAGTTAAGCGGGAAACGGAATCCCAGCAACAAGGCAATACCGATGGCCATGTCACTATACCCCGAAAAGTCACAATATATCTGCAAGGCATATCCGTAGACACCAAACAGGTTTTCCAACCCGGAATACAATCCCGGATTATCGAAGATACGTTCTACAAAGTTCACGCTGATATAGTCTGAAATCACCGCTTTCTTGAACAAGCCGCTTACAATGAAGAAAATGCCCTGTCCGAACATTTCAGACGATACAAACAAGGGCTGACGGATTTGCGGGATAAAGTCACGTGCACGCACGATGGGTCCTGCCACCAACTGTGGAAAGAACGACACATAGAACGCGTAATCCAGCAAGTTAGTCAACGGTTTCAGGTCACGACGATACACGTCAATGGTATAACTCAGCGACTGGAAGGTAAAGAAGGAAATTCCCACCGGAAGGAATATGTCCAGCGGTTCGAACTGCCCGTGCCACAACGAAGCCAGCATCTCATAAAAGAAGTTGGTATACTTGAAATAACAAAGTAATCCGAGGTTGATGCACAAACTGCATACTACCAGCAGTTTCCGTTTCCAAGGCTGTACGGTCAGCTCCATCCTGCGAGCCAACAAAAAGTCGGACACCGTGACAATGCCTAACAGAAAGAAATAAAACCCGCTGCTCTTATAATAGAAATAATAAGAAAACAAGGTAACAAACAGCAGACGCGCCGTAGTCTTTTTCTGCAAAATCAGGTAAATCAGGCTGAATCCGAGAAAAAGCAGCAAGAAGAAGCCACTGCTGAAAATCATCGGTTGCGACGCATCGTACGTCAGCACATCCTTAAGTCTGTCCCAGTCAATTCCAAGTTCCGTCCAGTTGAGTTTCCACATAATTGTTGTATGATTTGATAATCGCTTCGTGTAATAATAATCCCTGCAAAATATATCCGTCCTGTGTAAAATGAATCTTGTCACGCTGGAAATAGTTTCCGTTACTCCAGTTCAGACAAGCATAACGTTCACCTCCTACCACGTGATACATATCCCATATAGCGAGTTCCCGCGAAGCCGCATAATCCAGTTCTGTCTTTACCACTAATTTCGTGCGAGGATTGATTACTCTTGCACCCCGTCGGCCATTGCGGACATAGGCTCCGGGAGGAGTAGTCAGCAGATATACCGCCTGCGGACATCCTTTCTTCAGTTCTCCCAACAGATTGTCCATCTGCGCCAAATGCTCCGCCGAAGAATAACGGCGACCATGTGCTTCATTGGTGCCGAACGAAAGAATAACCAAGTCCGGATTCAGTTCGATAATCTGACGAATGTTCTCAGAGGTAGCAAAAGAAGCACAAGTAGCCCCGTTTACTCCTACGATGTGGTATACAATCCCTGCGGCTCCCGTTTCCTGCGCCAGTCCCGAAGTACGGTAACTCACCTGCATATCGAGCACGGCCTCCCGTCCGAAATCGTCTTCCAGCTGACGCCGTACAATATAAGGATACACATGCCCCCGCACATGAGAATCGCCGATGTGCACGATACGTAACGGTCGGTCGAGCACGGAAAGTTTCTGCCAGAAAGGCTCCAGTTCATGCGTTGGGTCTATAATCGTATTTTCAGTTGCTCCCTTAAAGCTGGCTGGCATCGGATTGCTGACTTCCACAAAACGCATCAGCTGCTGCATGGCCTCGCTGTCGGACACATGTCCGGAATGACGGTCAGGACGCGATTTCTCCGGCAAAGCATCCTGCGCTAAAAGCGGCAATGCTCCCAAAAGGAACCCGAAGAGTATCCCCCAAAAACGTATCTCACTCCATTTCATAAGCTTTTCGTTTTTCGTACTGTTCCTTGCCGTACATCAACGTTTCAAACAAAAGTCCGGCAATGTGCTTTCCTCCTCTGAAATTGATGTGAGTATAATCATAATTGGCCATCTGAGGCTTGTGGTTCACCATCTCTACCATACTACCTTCTCCTCCCATGGCTTCGAACATATTCCAAAATGCCACCCCCGTTTCTGCCGCAAGTGCCTGCTGGTAACGAATCAGGCGCTTCACACCCGGCATGGTACGCAATTCGCCGTTTTCATCCTTGTTTTCTCTATCTCCCACACCGACAATCAGGACAGAAGCCTCTGGAAAGGCAGTTTTCAAACGCTCCACTATCGGTTTCATCGCATCCTTGTAATAGGTATAGTTCATCACTTCATCCGAAGCCACATTCAACCCATACTGCAACACAATCAAATCGTATGTACGCAAACGGTTGTACTGACGAAGTATCGACATCGGAATATTACCCAACTGCTGTCCGCTGCTTCCACGGGTACTGAAGTTATCGACTACCACACCTTGACGCGGATCCATCGTCACGGCATAGAACAAAGCCGTAGAATCCAGTTGTTCCACTTTCCAGCGCACAGAGCCGATACGTCCGTTCACAGACACAGCTTGTAATTCATCTTTTCCATCCACAGAGAATGGCTGTGCCTCTCCCCCATTGACGGATGCAGTCAGCCGTAAAGAATCGGAAGTCAGAAAATAACAAGTAGACACTTCGCAGGTGTCAATATGCGACAAGAAGCGTTTCTCACCTTTCAGGCTTACATAAGCTCCCGAAGAAGGAATAAAATAATGATTGGAAATGTCCTGACGGGAACGGTCAAAATAGGTGGAATCCGTAATAGAGTGACTGCCCCATCCACCAAACGAATGATGTACCGTAGGACGGAAACCGGCTATTTTCGTTGTGATGGGCACATATCCTACCCCGCATCCGCCAAAACGTTTCTGCAACATTTCACGTAAGTCACCGGTCAGGATGTCGGCCTCAATAAATGAATCTCCGAAATAGGCAATACGTACCGGGCGTCCTAAAGAAGAAACCTTTCCCAAAGCCTCATAAAAATACTCCATTCCACGCCCTGCAGAATCGGCATATTCTTCAATGCAGACCATTCCACTCTTACAGGTATCCACAAAAGCAGGCTTTACGGGAGGCGGCAGCACCAAGGTATCAGAATCCATAGGTTCTGCTATTTCCTTCTTTATACGAATGTCTGAAAGTAAATCAACCCTTCTCAAAGGTTCGCCACGAAAAGAAACAGACGGCAAAAAATGCATGGCAAACAGACCTGCCACCACCAGAAGGGTGAACAGAAAAGTGTATAACAATTTATTCTTCATGAACTTTCCTCTAAAATCGGGTGCAAAGATAGTGAAAGGTGAGAGCAATACCAAGCCAAAAGCTTGCTTTTGAGCGCAAGTATTGCCGAACCGCATCCTATCTTCGAGAAATCAAAGATAGTGAAAGGTGAGAGCAATACCAAGCCAAAAGCTTGCTTTTAAGTACAGATATTGCCGGACCGTATCCTATGTTCAAAGAACCAAAGATAGAGGAGTTTTAAGTAAAAAAGATTATCCGATATGCTTTTCTCGAATATTCTTCAAAAAATCATCGACCATGCGGTAACCTTTTTCTGTGGTAATCCCCCGCATGTGTAAGATAGTGATTTCGCTATAGATTTCAGCCAGCGGATAATGGTCTGTAATGTCTGAATAAATCAACAAGTCCATCTGCATGGCCATGGCCTGATTTATAATCTGAAAATTAATGTCGCTACGAAAAATACCTTGCTCTACCCCCTTTTGAAAATAAGCCAATGCATCGGCATCTCCCCTGCGACGGTCATCGTGTATATACTCCAACACCTTGGAATATCTGCGCAAGTCACGAAAAAACAAAGGGTTTACTGTACATAACTCATTGAACTTACGCTCATAAAATGTAAGGATTACTTCCAGCACATTATTCGCACTGGAAGCAATCTCTTGCATATACTCATTCATACAACGACGATAGAAACGGAAAACTTCCAGTAGAAGTTCTTCTTTATCTCCAAACAATTCATAAAGCGTACGCTTGGATATAGAAAGTGAACTTGCTATATCGTCCATGTGCACAGCCTTAATCCCCAAAGTCATAAAAGACTTGGAAGCTGTTTCCACCACACGCAACTTTAACTCTTCACGGTCGTTTTCCTTTCTTCGCCCTGCCATTATCTATATCAATGAATAATTCCTAATTTTGAAGTTTCCACAAACTGGATAATGTTTTCAATTTCCGGTCCGTTAGGAATCTGTTCACGAATACGTCCCAATGCATCATGCAAAGAAGTATTGGCCTTATAAAGGATACGATATGCTTGTGCAATGTGTTTGATAATGGTTTCAGAAAAACCGGTATGCTCCAGCACCTTTGTATTGATGCTATAGAATGCAATCGGTTCATGGGCTGCTACAATATATGGAGGAATGTCCTTGATGAAACGGCATCCACCCTGCACTACTGAGAAACTTCCCAGGCGTGTATTTCCCTGCATCAGCACATTGGAAGTAAGGATGGCATTGTCATAGATAATACAGTTGCCTGAAACCTGTGAACCATTACCGATAATGCAACGGTTACCCACTTCCACATCATGAGAAAGACGGGCCCCACTCATGATGAAGTTGCCATTACCCACTTTCGTAGCATGTGAAGCATGTGTACCGCGAATAATCACGGCATTCTCACGAATCACATTGTTATTGCCGATAATAGCCAGTGTTTCTTCACCTGTAAAGGCAAAATCCTGGGGAACTGCTGCCACAACAGCTCCCTGATAAACTGTATTTCCATTTCCCATACGTGTGCCGCTCATCAGACTGGCATAGGGCATAATCACGTTGTCATCGCCTATCTCTACATTCTTGTCGATATAGGCAAATGGATGAACCGTCACGTTCTTACCCAATTTGGCTGACGGATCTACATAAGCTAAAGGACTTATCATAGTTTTCTCATTTTAAGGTTAATCAATTTCTTCCTCCTCCCAACGCACTGTACAAGTTGATGACAGCTTGCATACGCTGGAAATTATCAGCTACCTCTGACAGCTGTGCGCTCAACAGATTCTGCTGTGCAGTCAGGATTTCCAGATAAGTGGCATCTCCACTTTGGAACAAGGCTTTGGTATAAGTCACCGCCTTATCCAACTGTTCTACCTGTCCACGGTCTTCCACCAGTTTCTTATTCTGTGTATCGAACAGATACAAAGCATCGCTCACTTCCTTTCCAGCTTCCAGAATAGTCTGCTGATAATTCATCTGAGCAATCTTTTCTTCTGCTTTTGAAACCTTCAGGTTAGCAATCAGCTTACCGTTATTGAAAATAGGCTGAGCCAATGAAGCCAAAGCCTGCAACATAAATTCACCCGGATTAGCCACTGTAACACCTGAGCCGTTTGTCCATCCAGCCAGACCTGTAATGTTCAAGCCCGGATAGAATGCTGCACGTGCGGAATTAGTTGTATAATAAGCCGCAGCAAGCGTCATTTCAGCCATCTTCACGTCCGGACGGTTTTCCAGCAACTGCATCGGTACGCCCGCAGCCAGTTCTTCCGGCATAACCTGTTCGTCCAATGTACTGCGTTCGATGGTCTGAGGAGCCTTAGCCAACAGCACAGCTAATGAATTTTCTGTTTCACGCACCTGACGTTTCAAATCCATCAATGAAGCCTCAACCTGATGGCTGGCAGCACGCATCTGTGCTACAGCAGCTTCGGTTGTCATACCGGCAATTTTCATGGCTTCCATTACTCGTACGTTTTCTTTATAGATAGCAGCCGTTTCAGTCGTAATTTCTACCTGACGGTCGAGCATCAGCAAAGAATAGTACACGTTAGCTATACCACAAATAATTTGTGAACGTACAGCCTGTTCTGCATACTGGCTCTGTTCGTAGGCAACTTTCTGACCACGTTTGGTATTCAGAATCTTTCCGAACAAATCAATTTCCCAGCTGGCAGACACTGGAAGCTGGTATGCCTTTACATAGTTTCCACCTCCCATGCTGGTTGTAGAACCTTGTGGAGCCAGATTAATAGAAGGCAAATAAGATAATTTAGCTGCAGTCAGCATCACTTTCGCTTCCTGTACACGGAGCGCAGCAGCCTGCATATCTACATTATTAGCCAATCCTTCCTCAATCAAGGCCTGCAGTTTGGCATCACGGAAAATTTCTTTCCAAGGCAAATTTCCCTTTTTAGCCGTATCGGCAGCCAGTGTATCGGTTGCCGAAGCCGGGTCACGATAGACGCCTGAGGCATCTATCGTTTCCGGACGGTCATAAGCTTTGTAAATGTGGCAACTGCTCATCATGGCAGCCAGACACATCATTCCTATTATCTGTTTTTTCATTATCAATCTTATTTATGCGTATTAGGAGAATACTGTTCAATTTCAGCTTCCACTTCACTTTCATCGAGGCTATCCCATTCCATTGGTTTGAATTTCTCCTGTAACCACTGGAATACCACGAACAATACCGGAACGATGAAAATCTGGAAAATCATACCGATTAACATACCACCGATAGCCGAAGCACCCAATGTACGGTTACCGTGAGCTCCTACACCCATAGCCAACATCAACGGAATCAAACCGACAATCATGGCCAATGAAGTCATCAAGATCGGACGAAGACGGGCTGCAGCACCCAATACGGCTGCCCAGGAAATACTCATACCTTGTTTACGACGGTCAAGGGCAAACTCAACAATCAAAATGGCATTCTTAGCCAACAGACCCATCAACATAATCAAGGCAATCTGCATGTAAATGTCATTTGACATGGTTCCCAAAATCATCTTCAATGCAGGAATACTTCCTAATGCACTAAATCCGTTGACGAAGATGAAGCTACCCATCAAACCAAACGGTACAGAAAGCAATACGGCCAACGGCAGAATGTAACTTTCATACTGGGCACTCAGCAGCAAGTAAACGAAGACGAAGCAAAGTACGAAGATAATACCTGTTGTACTGCCGCTTGACTGTGCTTCCTCACGTGCCATACCTCCCAATTCGTAACCGAATCCCATCGGAAGATTTTCCTTAGCCACTTCAGCAATAGCCTGCAATGCCTGACCTGAAGTATAACCAGAAGCAGGAGCCACCATCACCTTCATTGAAGTATACAGGTTGAAACGGTTGATAATATCCGGACCGTATACTTTCTTCATGCTTACGAACTGTGTGATAGGAGCCATTTCTCCATTGCTACCACGTACTTTCACTCCGTTCAACGATTCCATGTTCTTAGTAGCATCCGGCTCAGCCTGAATCATTACACGATACATCTTACCGAAACGGTTGAAGTTAGAAGCATACAAACCTCCAAAATATCCCTGCATGGTAGAAAGAATATCGCTCGGGCTGATGCCTGCCTTTTTACAAGCTGCTGCATCAATGTCAAGCTGATACTGCGGGAAGCTCGGGTTGAAAGTAGTCTTCGCTGAATTGATTTCCGGACGTGCTTCCAATGCAGCTGTATAGTTATTTACTACTTCAAAGAAGTGATCTAGTGAACCACCGGTCTTATCCTGCATGTTCAATTCAATATCGCTTGATACTGAATAACCCGGAATCATCGGAGGAGCAAAGAACAATACCTGTGCATCCTTAATGACTTTCTGTGCACGCAAGAACAAAGTAGAATAGATAATATCTGAATTCTGCATCATAGAACGTTCTTCCCAGTCTTTCAACTTGATGATGACAGAACCGTAAGAAGGTCCTTGTCCACCAATAAAGCTATATCCAGAAATGATAGTACGAGACTGAACGGCAGGTTCTGCAGCTACCAGGCTGTCTACCTTGGCCAACACTTCCATAGCGCGTTCCTGAGAAGTACCAGGAGGCAATGTCACAGCACCCATGATAGTACCAGTATCTTCATTCGGCACCATACCCGTCGGAGTGGTCTTCATGAAGAACATCAACAATACGATAGATGCAACCACCAGTCCGAATGAAAGCCATTTTTTATGAATGAAGAATACCACACGCTTCTTATAGCTCTTCAGCAATGAATCGTATGCAGCATTGAAAGAGGTATGGAAACGATCGACCATACTCATCTTCTTCTGCTTGTGTTCTGAATCATGCGGTTTCAGGAAAATGGCACACAAAGCCGGAGACAGTGTCAGCGCGTTCAATGCTGAGAATGCGATAGAAATCGCCATCGTAATACCAAACTGACGATAGAATGTACCGGCTGTACCTCCCATGAAACTTACCGGGATAAACACGGACATCATGACCAATGTAATAGAAACCAGTGCACCACCGAGTTCACTCATGGCATCGATAGAAGCCTCACGAGATGATTTGTATCCCTGGTCCAACTTGGCATGTACACCTTCCACCACCACAATAGCATCGTCGACCACAATCGCAATGGCAAGCACCATCGCCGAAAGTGTCAGCAAGTTCACACTAAATCCAATCAGTTTCAATACGAAGAAAGTAGCAATCAAGGCTACCGGAATGGCAATGGCCGGAATCAATGTAGAACGCATATCCTGCAAGAACACATATACTACGATGAACACCAGCACAAACGCCTCAATCAAAGTCTTGATAACTTCGTGAATAGACGCATACAAGAAGTCATTGGCATTCTGAGCCACGTTAATCTTCAATCCGGCAGGCAAGCTTTCTTCAGCCTTACTAATAACATCCAGCAAGTTGTTGATTGTTTCTGTCGCATTGGTTCCTGCCATCTGGAATACGATACAAGTTACAGCCTTATGACCGTTTACTGTATTATTAAAGGTATAAGCCAAACGTCCCAACTCTATACGGGCTACATCTCCCAAACGGAGCACTTCACCGTTAGGCAGAGCCTTCACTACAATATCTTCAAATTCTTCTGTCTGTTGCAAACGACCTTTGTAACGAATGGTGTACTGGAAAGTCTGATTACCACGCTCACCAAACTGTCCAGGTGCAGCTTCAATATTCTGTTCAGCCAATACACCAGAGATATCAGACGGAACCAAATTGTACTGCGCCATCACATCCGGCTTCAACCAAATACGCATAGAGTAGTCCTGGCCCATCACGTTGGCATCACCCACACCTTTTACACGCTGAACTTCCGGAATCAAGTTAATCTTGGCATAGTTTTCAATAAACTCAATGTTATACTTATCTTCTGCATCATACAATGAGAAAATCAACAACATAGAGTTCTGACGTTTCTGTGTGGTCACACCCACCTTGGTTACTTCTGCCGGCAACAGACCTTGTGCCATAGACACACGGTTCTGTACGTTGACCGCAGCCATATCCGGGTCAGTACCCTGATTAAAATAAACACTTATTTCAGCAGAACCATTGTTTGAGGCACTAGACTGAATGTACATCATGTTTTCTACACCGTTAATCTGGTCTTCCAGCGGAGCAATCACTGAGTTCAACACAGTCTGTGCATTCGCACCTGTATACGTTGCGCTTACCGATACGGTAGGAGGTGCAATGTCCGGATATTGTGTAACCGGCAGGGTGGCCAAACCAATCACACCCAGAATTACTATCAAAATAGAAATTACGGTTGACAGTACCGGACGGTTAATAAATTTATCTAGTTTCATTCTTTAAATACCATTTATAATTATAGTTCTGAGAGATTTTCATCAAACACATTCCCCCAGCACCATAAGAATCATTTTTTATTATTTAAAAGCTGTCTGAATGTTACCATCCCGCTGGTCTTGTAACGCCTTCTGGAATTTAGCTTCTTTTTCAGCCTGTGTAATCGGAGTAATCTTTTGTCCGTCTTTCAATGTCTGAACACCTTCTACAACAATCTTATCCCCTGGCTTCAGTCCACCTGTCACGATGTAATGCTTACCATCATTCAAGTTAGAGACTTGTACTTCTGTATGCTTGATAGTATTGTCAGACTGTAATACATACACAAACTTCTTGTCCTGAATTTCCTGAGTAGCAGTTTGAGGAATCAGGATAATGTCGCTCATAGTGTATGGGAATACCACGTTAGCCATACCTCCACTACGAAGGATATTCTGCTTGTTCGGGAAAATTGCACGCATGCTTACAGAACCCGTAGTCTGATCGATTACACCACTCACGGCATCAATCTTACCTTCTTCTGAATACATTGTTCCATCGGACAACTGCAATTTGACAGCAGGCATTTTTTCTAGCTGTTCCTTCAATGTGCCACCAGCTTTAGTCAAAGCCAGCAACTGTTTTTCAGTCATTGAGAAATATACGTACATATCTCCAATCTGAGAAACTGTTGTCAAAGGTTCTGCTACAGAAGGACTAACCAATGCACCAACACGATACGGGAAAGTACCAATTACTCCGTCTGAAGGACTAGTTACTGTACAGAAACCTAAATTCTGTTTTGCAGCGGCATAAGCAGCTTCAGCCTGAGCCAGGCTTGCTTTAGCTGAAAGCAAATTGTTCACAGCTGTCTGGTATTCAAAATCACTGATAATTTTCTGCTCATGCAACATCTTCTTGTTTGCTTCAGTTGAAGTAACAGTTTCCAGGTTAGCTTTTGCTGAAGCAACGCTTGCTTTAGCCTGATCGTATGCAGCCTTATACTGTGTAGGATCAATCTGGAACAAAGCCTGTCCCTTACGAACTGTAGCACCTTCGTCTACACACAACTTCACGATAAATCCTGATACTTGCGGACGAATTTCAATATCCTGCAAACCTTTAATTGTAGCGGGATACTGGGTTGTTTGATTGCTAGAAGCAGCTGCAAGTGTTTCAACCGCAAATTCATCATCACCCATTTTCATACCCCCCTGACCGCCTCCACATGCAGTCAGCACCGAAAGAGTCAATGCATAGAATGCCACTCGGCTAGAAGAAAAACTTCTGTTTCTTTTTGTGCTCATACTTATATTCATATATAAAATTTGGTTTTATCTCTTCTCTCTATTAAAGTTTTCCACTGAAAACTTTACACCCTTCTCTAGTTTTTTATCGTGCAAATATAGAAAAAAAATCAAGGTCCGGAAAGTGGCTTTAACTAAGAATAACCATAATGCCCTAATATCATTACATATAGCCAATATTATCAGACCAATCGACAAAAACTATCGACAAAAAAGTTTTATTATCGAAAAAATAAGTCTAATTCATTTTATAGTTTTTTTCAGAAAAAAACAGTCCATTTGTTATTTTATTCCTACATTTGCGCGATACATTATTCTTTGAAACAACTAAAAAACGAAGAAATATGACAAAAATAACGAAAGAAGCAGCCTTGCTCTATCACTCACAAGGCAAACCGGGGAAAATAGAAGTAGTCCCCACCAAACCTTATCAAACTCAACGTGATTTATCACTGGCGTATTCACCAGGAGTAGCAGAGCCATGTCTGGAAATCCAGAAGAATCCGGATACGGCATACGACTATACCGACAAAGGTAACTTAGTAGCCGTTATCTCTAACGGAACTGCTGTACTGGGTTTAGGAGACATAGGTGCCATGAGTGGAAAACCCGTAATGGAAGGAAAGGGACTGTTGTTTAAAATTTATGCTGGAATCGACGTATTCGATATTGAAGTAAATGAAAAAGACCCGGATAAATTTATCGAAGCGGTAAAAGCCATTGCTCCTACCTTCGGAGGTATCAATCTGGAAGACATCAAAGCTCCTGAGTGCTTCAAAATAGAACAGAGACTGAAGGAGGAACTGGACATCCCGGTAATGCATGACGACCAGCACGGTACAGCCATCATCTCCAGTGCCGGATTGCTGAATGCACTGGAAGTAGCCGGAAAGAAAATTGAAGAGGTAAAAATCGTAGTCAACGGTGCCGGTGCATCTGCCGTATCTTGTACTAAATTATATGTAGCCCTCGGTGCACGCTTGGAAAACATTGTCATGCTCGACAGTAAAGGAGTGATTTCTAAAGAGCGTACAGACCTGAACGAGCAGAAAAAATTCTTTGCTACTGACCGTACTGACATCCATACACTGGCAGAAGCCATCAAGGGAGCCGATGTATTCCTTGGTCTTTCCAGAGGTAATGTGCTGAGCCAAGATATGGTACGCAGCATGGCTTCTCATCCTATCGTATTTGCTCTGGCCAACCCGACTCCAGAAATTTCATACGAAGACGCCATGGCTTCCCGCCCGGACGTATTGATGTCAACCGGACGTTCTGACTATCCGAACCAGATAAACAATGTGATTGGATTCCCCTATATCTTCCGCGGTGCACTTGACACTCGAGCCACTGCCATCAACGAAGAGATGAAGTTGGCCGCCGTACATGCCATTGCCGACCTGGCAAAGAA
>UMFR01038150.1_pt1 | contig 12370 bp, 9 predicted proteins | sample 1965041 | NCBI WGS metagenome assembly UMFR01 (sample SAMEA4836049, study PRJEB28245) | human gut metagenome | biome: gut microbiome; material: fecal sample | place: Denmark | collected 2008
TGCAATGCCGGAGCTTCGTCGGCATTGGCAATCGAGGTAAAGGCATATTGGAAGCGACAGGGTATCCCGCCGCGTACCGCTACGGTATCCGTCACCACGATATCGAATTGCGGCATCACGGTCTGCCGGCGGCACGATCCGAAAGTCAATCCGGCAAAAACAAGAAAAAGGAGAATCACACGTTTCATACGAATCCGAAATTTTTTCTAAACAAGATATAACGAATGTCCCATGCAGAACCGCATATAATCGGGTTATGCCCAAGTACATCCTATCTTCTACAAATGTACATAAAAAGACGGACGAACAAACGGCCCGAGAAAAAAACAACAGTTTTCACGAAAAAAAATTTGTAAATTCAAAACATCGTATTACCTTTGCAACACCAAATTTCAACGGTGGATTCATCTAAGGGTTAGGATACGTGCCTCTCACGCACGACATAGGGGTTCGAATCCCCTATCCACTACCAAGAGCGACTGTAATAGTCGCTTTTTTTATTACTGACTCTCCGGAGCAACGGGACAAGGGGAGGAGAACCCCATTCGAACAAACGGAGCAGCGAGACCCGGACGAACTCCGTTCGAGCCGCCGAGTCGTGACGTTTGAAGACAGGCGAAGCGAAATCAATTCCCTATCCACTACCGAAAACAACTGTAACAGGTCACTTTTTATTTTGCACTCCACGGCTCCGGTACAAAGACCGGGAATCCCGATTCGAACCGGATGCGCAACGGAGCAATGCAAAGACCGTTTATCTCGACGCAAGGCAGCGACTCCCGATATAGAAGAAGCACACCTTGCCGTCCTTCGCCCACAACTCCTGCCCAAAAGTCGCCGAAATTAAAAACATTCCGAAATCCGATCGGCAAAAATCATAAATTTAAGATTAATGACCTGCACAAGCAATATTTCAGTTCAAACCGCTATCTTTGCAAGCGGATTAAATACATAATATATTTTTCGCATGCCCACCGTTTCGGTCATTGTTCCCAACTACTGTCATGCTCCCTATCTCGAGCAGCGTATCGAAAGTATTCTGCAACAAACGTTTCAGGACTTCGAACTGATTCTGCTCGACGATTGTTCGACAGACGGCAGCCGTGAAATTCTCGAACGATACCGCAATCACCCCAAAGTTTCCGGCATTTTCTATAATGAACGGAACAGCGGATCACCTTTCAAACAGTGGAAAAAGGGGTTGTCGAAAGCCACGGGCGATTACGTGTGGATCGCCGAAAGCGACGACTTTTCCTCTCCCTGTTTTCTGGAACGGTGCGTCCGGATTCTCGACACCCGTCCGGATTGCAGCATAGTTTTCACCAGCAGCTATATCGTCGATTCCCACTCCCGGACCATACGGGAGGAGGCGCCCGTCAAATATCCCAAACACAAACAGATCCGATTCGGCAGCCGTTTCTTCCTCTACCGTTTTCTCTGCCCGAGGAACACCATCTACAACGCAGGAATGGCACTGGTACGGCGCAGTGCGCTCCCCGCAGACGACAATTACACCCAATACCGTTATTGCGGCGACTGGCTGTTCTGGATACAGATCGTATCGGGGGGGGGAAATGTCGTCTATCTTGCCGAACCCCTCAACTACTACCGGGTACATGACAGCAACACCACCGCAGAATCGATCGTCACGGGACGCAAGCACATCGAAACGCTCCGCATCCTCGAAGAAACCTTCCGGCTCATAGACCCGCCCCTGATCTGCCGCCTCTCGATCGCGGGCAAACACCTGCTGCGGATCCGCAAAGCCGCCGGCAGCCACTGGAACGAGGAGCCCTATCTCTCGGTCCGCCTCGCCTGGCGGGAGCGCTACCGTCATCCCCGGATGATAATGTTCTGGCACAAGGTGTTCAAAGATCTTCCCCGCAGTTTCGCCCGCTAAATTCGCCGGGAATCGATCCGGCAACGACCGGACAGCCCTCTAAAAATACCGCATTGGAGCGATACTTCCCATTTTTTTTACTATATTTCAGGCACTATTAGAAATTTATCATGACCCGTTGGCGGAATTAAATTAGCGCATATTTAATTCTTCCAATAGGGTTGTAATTTTTGTAGTTCATATATTGCAGGATTGTCAGTGCGCTAATTTTCCCGATAATTCGGGTAAACAATCCTTCTATATCTTTCGCATAATTTCGTTCAATCATAAACTGGTCACAGAGCTGTGAAAATAACGTTTCTATTCTTTTTCTTGCTTTTGCGAAGCACGTAAATGTCGGTTTCCCATCTTTTTGATTGCTTCTATACGGAACTTCCAATCTGATATGGGCGGTTTCAAAAAGGTTCAGTTGTACATCTGCGCTGATATATCCCCTGTCACCGATTACCCGACAATTTGAGTAGTCCTCTTTGACGTCTTTCAGATAGTGAATGTCATATACACTTGCTTTTGGCAGGTCAAAAGAGTGGATGACTCCACTTAATCCACATACGGCATGTAGCTTACAACCATAGTAATAGGCCCCTTGCGAGGCACAATAACCAAACGAGGGCGCTCTTTCTACATCTTTCTTACCCATAGAACATCGCTTGGCACGGGCAGGACGACAAACCTCTATTGGTTTTGAATCTATGCAGAAGTAGTCTTCACTGCCATCAATCGCTTCCGCAATCTTTCTACGAATGACGGAGCAAAGAGATGACGTGAATTTTCTCCTGTCATTATATTGCCGCCGAGATATCAAATGGGGAATCTCTGATTTATACTCTTGCAATTTAGCAAACAAAAGAGATTCGCTATCAATGCCAATGGATTCAGAAGCCATACCGAGAGCTATCACTTCCAAGTCAGAAAATTTCGGGACAGCGCCACATCGAGGTAGATTTCCACGTCCGTTGACTAAATTTCCTGCAAGCAGCTTGCATATATCGAAAATTTTTGCAAATATTGGACATAAGTTGTGCATAAACCGAGTGTGTATTGAAAGTTTGGCCACTTCTAATATACTACAATTCAATGATATGTACAACTTTTATTAGCCATTTATTTACTAATTTAATTCCACCAACAGGTATTTATCATCGTTTAACAACCTAAAAACTAAAAAAATTGTATGAACCGAAAACTTTACACCCGCATGCTGCAGATCCTATTTGCAGTTTTACTATCTCTGGCGACCGCCTGCGACGAAGACAACGGCGGCGGAAATGAAGATCCGAAACCCTCCAAATTCTCCGTCACACTTTCTGTCAAGGACGTTTCGGCTTCGACAGCCTCGGTTGAAACCACCCCGAATGACAATACCGTCCACTACTTCTGCGATGCCGTGACCAAAGCCGAATACGACAAGGCCGGTGAGGACGCATTCATTGCCGGGCTCCTTGAAAGCTATGAAGTTCAGCTCGAAGAGGGAGAGACCTTCGCACAATTCTGGGAGAAGAAATCCAAACGCGGCAAGGGGTCGTGGACACTGAGCGGACTCACGCCCCAGACCGAATACTACACGTTCGCGTTCGCCGTGGATACCAACTCGGGTGAAGTACTATCGAAGGTATTCCTTTCGGAAGCATTCACGACCGCCGACGCCCCCACAGGCGAAACGGGTCCGACCATCAACAGGCTCGAGGTGTCTCCCGCAGCCCAGGATCCCAAAACGAAACTCGAAATGGAGTTGCAAGTCACCGATGCGACGAAAATATATGCACTGATTATGCCCAAAGCCGAACTCGATGCGGTTACCGGAGGCGACGAGCAAACGCTCATCGCGACGGTTATGGGAAGCGTGTCGCCTCTGGAAGAGGAACAATTCGAACAGGCAATGGGGGAAGGCCTCACACTGCTCACAGAAAACCTTAAGCCCGGAATCGAATACCTCGCCTGCGTAGTAGCCCGCAACGACTATGCGACGGTAGTCAAACAGGTTTCAGCGACAACCGAAGGCGAGGAGGCTCCATCGGAAAGTCTGTACGACAGACTGCCCGGAAAATACAAACTGACCACCCGTGTGATGAATATCAACTCTTGCGAGTGGGTAGAAACCCCCGTCGAACTCATCGTGGAAATAGCCAAAGGTGTGAATGACGCGACAGAGAGCGAATACCGTGCGAAAAACCGACTGGTCATCAAGGGTATTTTCGGATTCGACAACGGCGACGGCACCGCCCAATTCAGCAGCCCCGAACAGATGATCTCGGACGGAATCTGGCCGGACGAGCAGTCTGCCAACAAGAATTATGGGCCCAAATGGTTCTTGGAGATCGACGAAAACGAACAGCTGAGCGTTCCGGCCGATTTGGAAATTCCGGTCATGGCGGACGACACTAAAACGGACTATCTTCTGGGGTACGAACCATTCTACCAAACCATCTACGACACTCCGGGGCAGACTTTTCCCGCGACAGTCGACGAAAAAGGCGTGATTACCGTCAACCCGTTCTTCGGAGAATACAGTCTCGAATACCATCCCACAATCGTAGCTGCCGACCAATCGGAGAATAAAACCGCGATCTTCGTTACTCAAGGCGGAATCAAACTCATTCCGATGAAATAATGGAACCCGACATATAACCGAAAAAAGATTCCCGCTTTTCGGCGGGAATCTTTGTAAGAAACGTCGTCCCAACCGTTCGGAAGACCGACTATGCCGCTTCGCAGCACGGCATTCTTCCCATATAGCCAAGTATATAAGCAACAAAAACATCGTTTAAAGAATACAGTTGCATAAAGATATGCAAAAGAACTCATGTATCGTTTTTATCTATTCCATCAATGAATTTCATCTTTCAAAAAAATTATGCCGTACGAACATAATGTTTGTGCGGCATAATATAAATCTTCAATCACATCTTATAACTCTTTTTTCCCATTTCCGGATGCAAATTGCACCGGAAATGGGAAAAAAGAGTTATTTTTGTAAGGTTTAACCTTTACCCCGACACAAATGCTCATCACCGTCATCGTTCCGATTTACAACATGGAAGCCTACTTGTGCACCAGCCTGGACCGCCTGTTGCAGCAAAGTTTCCAGGATTACGAAATCCTGCTCATCGACGACGGCAGCAAGGACTCCTCGGGCGAAATCTGCGACCGCTATGCCAGGGAACACTCCCGGATCCGGGTCGTCCACAAACCCAACGGAGGATTGAGCACGGCCCGCAACGCGGGTATCGAACACGCCCGGGGCGAATACCTGACCTTCTGCGATCCCGACGACTGGGTCGATGCAGACTACCTGCAACAATTCGTCGAAGCAGGCATGGACGAACATACGCTGCCCGTGACAGGCATCCTGCAACACCGGGAAGGCAAATCGGACCGGCGGCTGACAGCGCCTGCCATGGACGTACAGGGCCAAGCCTGCACGGAAGCCATCGTCGCCCTGCGGCGGCACGACATGCTGGGATTCACCGTCAATAAATTGCTGGTCAAACGGATCATCGACGAGAACGGGCTCCGCTTCATCGAGGGGCTCTCGCACCGGGAAGACGAAATCTTCCTGCTGCAATACATTCCCCACGTTTCGCGCATCGTCATCAACGAAAAAACGCCCTACCACTACCGAGCCCTCGGTAGCAGCCTCTCCAAAAAACGCAAGCCGACAGAGCTGATTCTCCGCGTTTCCCGCCAGCTACACGACCTTTTCCTACAGGCCGCACCTTCCCCGGAAGGGCGTTATGTCGCAGCCCGCATCCGGTTGCAACAATGCTGCGAGGCGGTCGCGGCGTCGAAAACGAACGAGGAGCTGCATATTGCCGCGAAAGCGGCCCGCAATGCCCGCAAAGAGTATCTTTCGACCTTCGACCCCGCGTTTCTCACCGATCGCCGGGATCGGAAAGTCGCAGCCCGCAGCCGGTGGGTCTTCGCCCTCGGAACTCTCTCCGGCAGGCTGCTTCGACGCCTTACCCAATTGATTCACATATAAACCCGCTGCATCATGTCGAAATACGATTACCTGATCGTCGGAGCCGGACTTTTCGGCGCAGTCGCAGCTTACCGGGCCGCACGGTCCGGTAAGAAAGCGCTGGTCATCGACCGACGGCCCCACACGGGCGGAAACGCTTACTGCGAGGAGCGCGAAGGCATCCGCGTCCACAAATACGGCGCCCACATCTTCCACACCTCCAACCGCGAAGTGTGGGAGTTCGTGAACCGCTTCGTCGAATTCAACAACTACATCAACTCCCCGGTGGCCAACTACAAGGGCAAGCTCTACAACCTGCCTTTCAACATGAACACTTTTTACGCCATGTGGGGCGTTACCACGCCCGCCCAGGCAGCGGAGATGATCGACCGTCAGCGTCACGAAGCAGGCATTTCGGAGCCCCGGAACCTCGAAGAACAGGCCATCTCGCTGGTCGGCATCGACATCTACGAACGGCTCGTGAAAGGTTACACCGAAAAACAGTGGGGACGCGACGCCACCCAACTGCCGGCATTCATCATCAAACGCCTGCCGGTGCGCTTCACCTTCGACAACAACTACTTCAACGACCGCTGGCAGGGTATCCCCATCGGCGGCTACAACAAACTCGTGGACGGATTGCTCGCAGGCGTCGAGGTGCGCTGCGACACCGATTTCTTCGCCGACCGCACGCACTGGGAAAGCCTCTGCGACCGCATCGTTTTCACGGGCCGCATCGACGAATACTACGATTTTAGACTCGGAGAGCTGGAGTACCGCTCGCTGCGCTTCGAACACGAAACGCTCGACACCCCCAACTATCAGGGCGTCGCCGTAATGAATTTCACCGAGCGCGAAATTCCCTACACCCGGATCATCGAACACAAGCATTTCGAACCGGGCGGCGATCAGCCCCGCACGATCATTACCCGGGAATACCCGGCCCCGTACGAACATGGAGCCGAGCCCTACTACCCCGTCAATGACCAGCGCAACACGAAACTTTACGAAAGCTACAAGGCGTTGGCCGACCGGGACCGGAAAGTCATCTTCGGCGGCCGACTCGGAGAATACCGCTACTACGACATGGACAAAGTGATCGAAAGCGCTCTCAAACTTACCCTTTAGAAAAATGAGCAAAACCGTCATCCTGGTCTGCGCCCACAAGCAGGACGCATGCCTCAAAACCCCGCCCTACCAGCCCGTTCAGGTCGGACGGGCCATTTCGCAAACGGAACTTCCGTTCGCCGTCGGCGACGACACGGGCGACAACATCAGCGACCGCAACCGCCACTACTGCGAACTCACGGCCCACTACTGGGCCTGGAAAAACCTGCACGACGCAGACTACATCGGGTTGAACCACTATCGCCGCTATTTCGACTTCGAGGGCGGTTCGGCCTGCTCGCTGCGGACGGTTCGCTCGGAAGCCTTCTTCTCGGCATCGCATCCGGTCCCCGACTTCGACCGCCTTTTCAGCCGCTGCGATATCGTCATGGCCCGGCCGAAGATCTATCCCTACAACCTCTACACGGATTATTGCAAGTGCCACATCGAAAGCGACCTGCTGACCGCACGGCAGGTGATCGCAGAAAAATATCCGGCCTACCTGCCGGATTTCGACCGGGTGTTCTTCCGCAACAACCGCCTCTCGCATTTCAACATGTTCGTCCTGCCGCGCGAGCGGTTCGAGGCTTACTCGGCATGGCTGTTCGATATTCTGTTCGAGGTGGAGCGGCGGATCGAGATTCAGGACGACCCCGTGCAGGGACGCGTGATGGGGTATTTGAGCGAACGGTTGCTCTCGGTATGGGTCCGGCACAACCGGCTGAAGATTTGCTACAAAACCGTTCTGATGGTCAATGACCAGAAGCGAAAAGGGCTGGGCAAGCACCTTTTCCATACGACGGTCAATACTCTGGCGTACTGGATCACTTATCCGCTGCGGCGCCGCTCGCCGCGTCGGGCAGCGGAATAATCTGCTGCCAGAAGCGCCACATCCGGGGCTTCGACCAGCTATGGCACCCCATCGGCAGGCGACTGCCGCACAAACGGTAGCAATAGCGGGGATTGGTGTCGAACGCGAACCGCAGCGCCTCCTCCTGCGAAGGATAACGAAACCCTTCGGGAACGACGGCCCAGAAAACATCCTCGTTGCCCAGGTGGTTGCCCATCGAACAAAACCGCTCGATCTCGTCGCCGTATTTTTCGCACGCGGCCCGAAAACTCTCCACGCGGCGAAGCGAAAGACCTCCGTTTCCGATCTTCCCGTAGAGCGACTGCCGGATCATCCGGCCCGCCCGCTCTGCACGGCGAAGCCTCCACCGCAGGTATTGCTTCAGAATCGGCAGATCATACACTTTGCGGCGGACCCAGGGAGCGGCCACACAGTCGTATCCCCTACGGCACCAGTCGGCGAGTTCGTCCCGGAAAATCCAGGCGTCGGTATGGCAGATCAGGAGATATTCGTAATCGCGGAACAACTCGTAGAATCCGGCCGAAAGCATCATCCGGTTGTATCCCGCAATCCCGTTCTTGCGGCCCAGCCATTCGTCCGACACCTCCCGAACCGGCAGTCCGGAGAACTCACGCCGGATCGCCGAGCAATCCATACCGCAGGGAACCAAGAGTTCGACCGGATAATTTTCCTGTAACACCCCAACAGTCTGCCTCAACGACGCCCGTTCCCAGACGGTCAATTCCGGCCGGTAAACAGGAACGACGACCACCACTTCCTTCTTATCCATACGCTATTTTTTCATCCGGTTCACTACACTGATCGAAAGCCGGATATTCCAACGATTACATTCATTCCGACGTTTTGCAACACCAAACTCCAACCGGGAACTTGCCATAAAGATAGATAATTTTCCCCGAAATTCGATTATATTCTTCGAACAATCATACACTCTCATAATAATTAGGAGGGCTCCTCCCGCACCCGATTCCCATCGAATAGTCGAAATCTATCCTAACGGAACACATTATTTTTACTATCTTTGTAGAAGATAGGATGCGGTTCGGCAATCTTGCGTGCAACCCGCACGATTGCACTCACCTTTCGCTATCTTTGAATAAACATCGGCTCAATAGATCCCAACCATTATCTTCGATAATCATGAAATATACATTATTCTGCATTGCATTTATTTGCAGCTTATGCTGTTACAATTCCAACAGTTATGCTCAGGAACGACCTACGGTCCCGTCCTCGGTCAATACGGTCGAAGACAAAGTGTACGCTTTGAGCCTGTTATGGTCCGAAATAAAATACAATTTCGTGCATATCGACCAAGTAAATTTCGATATAGACAGCCTGTATCGCGCGACGATGCGCCGGGTGCTGAAAACGGAGAACGATCAGGATTTTTACAAAGAAATCGACCGCTTTCTCGTAAAATTCAAAGACGGGCATACGGAATTGGTAATCAGGCCGGAATCGGGAGAAGAGAACACGGATTATCCCCGCTACGGCACGGCTCTGTTCGGGGATAAATTTTACTTTACTTCGTATCGGCTCCACAGCGATACGGACTCTCTGTTGCTCGGCGCCGAAATCGTGGAAATAGAGGGAATCCCGACGACGGAATACGTCGAAAAATACGTGCTGCCCGATATCACCGGCTCGACGCCGACTTACAACCTAAAAGTAGCCGGAGCACTTCTTTTGAATGGAAAGGTACATACCCGTATAAAAGGGAAAGCATTGACCCGGGCCGGAAAGATCGTGAATTTCGATGTTATCCGCGATGGAGAATCTACCCGTACTCCCGACGAACAATGGTGGGAACCGAAATCCGAGCGTAAAAGAAACTGGCGGGACAAAATCGCATTGAATTGGGAAAACGATATCGCAATCGTTTCGATCGACAAATTTTGGCCGGAAGAAGAGATGTGCCACAAAATCGACAGCATCATGCAGATCGTCCGGAAAGAGAATCCGGCAGGACTCGTAATCGATTTACGAAATAACGGCGGAGGATCCACGAACGTCGCACAACACCTTCAGATGTACCTTACCGATGCCGATTCCCTTCGGACATTCGGCTGGCAGACCCGGAAAAACCTGGGTTACGGACGGGCGCAGGGAAATTACCGCGAAGAATACGAAGATTATTTCGAATACACCGCATACGAAACATATCCGCCGGAGATCTATGTCCGGGACAAGGCAATCGAGCCGATCGCGTGTCCTGTCGTTATCCTTATGGGAACCTATTCGTTCTCAGCTTGCGAAGACTTTTTGGTTTGCATCAGCGAGATGCCCGGACATCCGTTGCTTATCGGAGAAGAAACAGCAGGCTCAACCGGAGCTCCGTTGGTGATTTATCTTCCTCACGGCGCTGTCGCGCGTATTTGTACTTTGCGGGAGCTCTATCCGTATAGCCTCAAACCTTTCGTAGGAAAGGGCGTAACACCCGACATCGAGGTAAAGCCTACGATAGACGATTATTTGGACGGGAAAGATCCCGTACTGTCGAAGGCATTGGAGGTGTTGAACGATCATTAACTTTTAATCCGGGGTTTCCTTCTGGCCCCGGATTTTTATTTCGTAGAAGACTCCCCGTTAAAATAAACGAGGAACAAAGCGCAAGCAAGACCGCCCTCTACTTTATGTAATTTACAACGGCATCGGCGATACGCTCGCCATCGAGCGCCGCAGAGATGATTCCGCCGGCATACCCGGCCCCTTCGCCCGCAGGGAAAAGCCCGGCGACCTCGGGGTGCATCAGCGTCTGCGCATCACGCGGAATGCGCACGGGGGTCGAGGTGCGGGACTCGACGCCCACGACCAACGCTTCATTGGTCAGGAATCCCCGCATCCGCCGCCCGAAAGTGGCGATACCCGCCCGCAGGGAAGAGGCGATAAATCCGGGCATCCACTTATCCAGCCGGGAAGGCACAACGCCCGGTATATACGAGGTCCGGGGCAGCGAACCGCTCGCACGTCCCGCCACGAAATCGGCGACACGCTGGGCCGGAGCGATCTGATGCTCGCCGCCGTATTGCCGGGCCAGCCGCTCGAACTGCTGCTGGAATTTCAGCCCGGCCAGCTCGCCCCACTCTGCCCGCAGATGCTCGAAATCCGCAAGCCGCACCTCGGTCACCAAACCGGAATTGGCGAAAACGGAGTTCCGGCCGCTGGGCGACATACCGTTCACCACCGATTCGGCCGCATCGGTCATCGCCGGAACGATGAATCCCCCGGGGCACATACAGAACGAATAGACGCCACGCCCACCCTCCTGGCTGACCAACGAATAGGAGGCCGCAGGCAGATACTCTCCCCGCGACTCGCAGTGGTACTGTATCGAGTCGATAAGCGCCTGCGGATGTTCGATCCGCACGCCCATCGCAAAAGGCTTGGCTTCCAGACGCACGCCCCGCCGGTGCAGCAACTCGTAAATATCCCGGGCCGAATGTCCCGTAGCAAGAACCACAGCCGCTCCTTCATAAAGGGTATCTCCGACCCACACCCCTTTTACGCGATCGTCGTGCAATTCGACATCGGTAACCCGCGCATCGAAAACGAACGATCCGCCGGCTTCGAGAATCGTCCGCCGGATATTGGAGATCACCCTCGGCAGTTTATCCGTTCCGATATGGGGATGGGATTCGTAAAGAATTTCGGGCGTGGCGCCGTGAAAAACCAGCGTTTGCAGCGCCTTGTTGTAGTCGCCCCGCTTCTTGCTGCGGGTGAAAAGTTTGCCGTCGGAGAATGTTCCGGCTCCGCCCTCGCCGAAAGCATAGTTCGAATCGGGATCGACCGCACCGTTGCGGTTGATCTGCGCGATGTCCCGCTTGCGGGCCGACACATCGCGTCCCCGTTCCAGAATCACCGGGCGATACCCCCGTTCGATCAGCCGCAGAGCCGTAAACAACCCCGCAGGGCCCGAACCGACGATCACGACCTCCGTACGCCCCGCAACCGACGGATAGTCGAAATGCACAGGTGCGGGCTGCGGTTCGCAATCGGCATAAACTTCGAGCGTAAGATTCACTTTGGGCTGCCGCTGCCGGGCATCGATCGACCGTCCGACGACCCGCACCAAAGCCACATCCTGCTCCGCGACACCCGCACGGCGAGCCGCCTGTTCAGTATAGTATTTTACGTCGGCAGCCTGCTTCGGAGTAAGAACCAGTGTCAGTTTATACGGCATAATCGATTGAAATAGTTTGCAAAAGTAACCAAAAATCGGCAAAATCGCCCGGCATCCATTCGAGAAAAAGGTTTTTTAGTTATCTTTGCCAACAGATAAGAGGCGGCTCGGGCAAGCTCGAATTTGTTTGGCTTGTCGCTTGCTTTCCTTATCCTTGCAAAGGACAGGAACCGATCCGGTAATCTTTGCGGACAATCCCGCACGATTGCGCTCGTTTTCCGGTAGCTTTGCAAAGGACAGGACGCGTTTCACGCACCGCCTAAATCCGGTTTTACACCCGGCTTTTGCAGTTCCTGTTCGGATATTTGCGGATATGGTGTAATTGGTAGCCACGTCAGACTTAGGATC
>UMFR01038416.1_pt1 | contig 12347 bp, 8 predicted proteins | sample 1965041 | NCBI WGS metagenome assembly UMFR01 (sample SAMEA4836049, study PRJEB28245) | human gut metagenome | biome: gut microbiome; material: fecal sample | place: Denmark | collected 2008
GTGCGGCGATGTCGGGCAGAACGAAGAACTGTGGGTCGTCGCTCGAGCCGGTAAGCACGTCGATACCTTTGTCGGTAAGCTCTATTCCTCGGTTTTTCTCGTCGATTATGAAATAGAGCGGGTCGGTTACGATGTGCATCTGCCGGCTGTTGTCCTGCATATAAAAAGCCTCGGTTTCGAGCATCAGCGGCTTGATGCCCTCCTGACTGAGATATTTAATCAATGGGTTGTATTTCGGCAGTCCTTTGTATGCGCGGTATAGCAATAAAGCCCCTTCCTTGCGTACTTCTTTGTCCTCGGAAGCGATTTTCTCCTTAGCCTCGACGAGCAGTGATGTCACCAGCTTGCGCTGCGCGTTGACAACTTTCTCGACATTCGGCTTGAACTCCAAGAACATCTGATCGTCGCCCTTGGGGACAGGACCGGATATGATGAGCGGTGTGCGGGCATCGTCGATAAGCACCGAGTCGACCTCGTCGACAATGGCATAGTTGTGGTCGCGCTGCACGAGGTCTTCGGGCGAAGTGGCCATATTGTCGCGGAGGTAGTCGAAGCCGAACTCGTTGTTTGTGCCGAAAGTGATGTCGGCATTGTAGGCCTTGCGGCGTGCGGCGGAGTTGGGCTCGTGCTTGTCGATGCAGTCGACCGACAGTCCGTGGAACATATAAAGCGGTCCCATCCATTCGGAGTCGCGCTTCGACAGGTAGTCGTTGACAGTGACCATATGCACGCCGTTGCCTGTAAGCGCGTTGAGGAATACGGGCAGTGTCGCTACAAGTGTCTTACCTTCGCCAGTTGCCATCTCGGCGATTTTGCCGCGGTGAAGCACTATACCGCCGATTAGCTGCACGTCGTAGTGTACCATATCCCATGTCACCTCGTTGCCGCCGGCCATCCAGTGGTTTTTGTAGATGGCGTTTTCGCCCTCGATGCGGATGAAGTCCTTGCCTTGTGCGGCAAGTTCACGGTCGAATTCCGTAGCTGTCACCGTCAGTTCCTCGTTTTCCTTGAAGCGGCGGGCAGTCTCGCGCACTACCGCGAATACCTCTGGAAGATGCTTGTCCAGCTCTTTTTCGAGGATGTCGAGAATTTCCGATTTCAAGTTGTCGACTTTTTCCCAAAGCGGCTCGCGCTTGTCGTAGTCGAGCGTCTCTATTTCAGCTTTCAAGTCGCTGATTTCTTTTTCCTTGTCGGCTTTGCTCGCTTTCAGTTCTTCTTTTACCTTTGTCACGCGTGCGCGCAGTTCGTCGTTCGACAGCGATGCAAGCGTGGGGTAGATTGCGTTTATTTTATCGACTATAGGCTGTATTTCCTTTAAGTCGCGTTGTGATTTGTTTCCGAAAAGTTTTTTCAGAAAGTCGTTTACTCCCATATATTCTTATCTATTTATTTTTCTGATTATTAATGTTGTATAGTCGGCTCAGGATGATTATCCATCCCGGCGTTGTCATAGACTGGCGCCTTTTCAGAGTGCCAAAGGCATACGGCGCGCGGCATTAGGAGAGCGTATGCGCAAAAGCCGTGCCACGGTAGGTGCCAGCAGTGTGGCATCAATAGGCGTGGATATTTTTTGCGGCTCCACATCCGGCGAAAGGATGAAAATCGGGGTGTTGACCGCATTGTTGCGTATCTGCTTCGACTGCGGGTTTTGCGAATGCAGATCGTCGACAACGGTCCATCCCGGCGCTATTTCGAGGTAGATGTCGCCGGCAGTCTCGTTATAGACCGACCTATGGAGGCATTCAAGATTCTCGCCTACAGGGTTGTTGAGTATCTCGTCGAAAGTATAGGCCTCATTCACCCCCGACATGCGGCGCAGGAATTCTCCAGATTTTGCACGGAGTTCCTCAATGGGTATGTTCTTTTCTTTGGCGAGCTTGTCGTTGAGGTAGATTTGCTCGTTGAAGTATCCGCTTACCCAATTGCCGTTGCCATAGATGGCCATCAGGTACATATTGAGCAGAGAGACGGCCTTTTTCGACGAGAATTCACCTGTCGGGATATTGAAACGCGGCTCAGTTGCAAAAGTGCTGTCGAAATATCCGGTAGAAGTTACGAATATGAAGGCGTTTTTGCCGACTGTGCTGTCTATTGTGGCGAACAGCCGCGCAAGCTCTTTGTCAAGCCTTATGTATTCGTCCTGCAATTCTATTCGCCGGTCGGCATCCTCGGCATACGGATAAGGCGCTGCCGTGTATGCCACATTGAGCATGTCGACGGCCGCGCGTTTTCCGAGTTTCAGGTCGTTGATGCAGTCGACGGCAAGCGATGTAACTTCTTCGTTGACTAAAGGCGACGATTTGAATTGCTCGTATTTGCCTGTTCCGGTGAAAGAGTATTTGAACGGAAACAATGTGCGGTGTAGCGGGATGTCGGGATAGTCGTTGACGCTTATTGCCGGAGTCCAGTGCAGCGTGTCGATGCGTGACGACAGCGGGTGGTTGAGGTTGCGCAGCATCACGGCTGACGGAAACTCTTTGTAGAACGTTGTAGAAGCCCATTTTCCGGTTTCGCTGTTTATCCAGAACGCTCCGTTAGCGGCATGTCCGGCCATAATCAACGCCTGTTGCGGGTCGGGAGCGATGGCGTAGACACATCCTATGCCGTTGTTGTCCATCCTCAACTCGTCGGAAAGAGTCGATACTTTCAATGCCATCGGCGAATAGGTCTCGTCGGTGGTGTTGCCGATATATTTCGGGTCGTTGAATATGTCCGACGCTTTGTTTGCCGTTTTGTCGTAAAGCTTTTCTCCGGTGATTCCTGTCACGTTGGGGAATGCTCCGGAATAGAGCAATGCCGTCGATGTGATTTTGTTGGCATCGGCTATTCTGAAAACGGCGTTTTCGATGTATACGCCGTCTCGCATCAGCCGTTTGAAGCCGTTTTCGCCGAAATGCGACTGAAGCAATTGCAGGTAGTCGCTCCGCAATTGGTCGATGGTGATGCCTACAATGAGCGTAGGACGCCCGTTGGAAGCCGCCTGCGACAGTGCTGACAGTGCCACCAACGAGAAAATCACCGACGAAATCAGTCTGTTTACCTGCTTTTTCTTGCGCATTTCTCTATATAAACGTAGTTTGCCGATCTGATTATGCTGCATGCCATCAGCGGGAAAAACGCCGTATTGGCAGACTGTGGCAGAAGCGGCCACACGGCAAGCAGAATCAAAACGACTGCAAAGTTAATAAAATGATAGAAATACAACCACTTCCGCAGCTTTTTTATGAAAATCAAAGCAGGAACTATCAGGCAGAACGGATTTAGCCAAAATGCGAGGTAATTGGGAGAAGTTGCTTCGTGGACGGAAACGAACACCAAGAAGAAAATCAGGCATCCGGCCAGCCCGGCGAGCATGAACCACAGAAAGTCGAACCAGCGGCTTACTTTCTTGGTTTTTAAATCCCTGATGGTTAAGCCAAGGGCTATGGCAAGCATTACAAAAGCCGCAAACAGAGGCGATATGTACCATGGAGTTGGAGGAAGTACGGGCGACTCGCTTCCTTCGTAGAGCACTATTTTTTCTTTGACGAGCGGAACTTTGTTGCCGTTCTCGTCGGTGAACTTCGCTTTTTGGAACGCATCCATCAGGTAGATAGGCGCGAACATCTGCTCTCGCGTGTCGAGGCGGTAGTCGATTCCCGGGCCTAAGGCGAGGTCGATTCCGAACTGGTACCACGGATAATTTGTGCTGTAAGAGCGCATCATCCGGCGGAAGGTAAGTGTGGTGTCGGCCGGTTGAGGGTATTCTATGCCTCCTGTGACTTTTTCAACCATATCGCGCGGCCGGGTTGCGCAGTTGTCAAGCACGTAGTTGTAGCGGTATTCGCGGTTTTCGGGAAGGCTGAGCCATTCCAATTGCCGGTATAGCTCTTCCGCCTGCCTCTGGCTGAGGTTGAGTACCTGCTCCACCACTTTGGAGTTGCGCTCGATATATTCCGGCATAAAATATATGAAAGGGTATCCGGCAAGGGCATAGTCGGTCTCTCCTTTTACGAAGCGGTAGATGAAATTGGGTTTGCTGAATGAGAACATACCGAAATTGTATGCCTTGTCCATATTGCCGTTCTTTATCCGGATTGCGGTGTGTCCGTAAAGCTCATAGACGATTTGTCCGGGATAGCAGGTGACGAGGCTTACGCGGTAGCCGTCGGCCTTGGCGGAAACGGCGGCAATAACGGTAATGCATAGTGTTGCGATTATCTTTCTCAGCATATCGAGGTCACAATGAAAAATTTCCCAAAATTACAGCATAAATCCGAACTGGCAAAAAAACACTGTCGTGTTGTTGTCTTATTGCTTTTAAGCCTTGCTAATGAATACACTAATTGTTATCTTTGTGTTCCTAACGAGAGAGTATTATTGGTTTATGATTAGAAAAATCGAAACAGCCGACTACCCGCGGTTAGTGGAAATCTGGGAAAGTGCGGTGTTGCATACGCACGATTTTTTGAAAGAAAAGGATTTCCTTTATTATAAAGAGCGTTTGCCGTCTTATTTCCCTTATGTCGCCTTATTTGGTTTTGAGCAAGATGGCATATTGGTTGGTTTTATAGGAATCGCTGAAGGCAATGCAATTGGATGGTTGGGCTGAGATGCTTAAATTTGTAGCGAAATGGCGTAAATTGTGATTTCTATGGAATTCAGGACGAAAGTTGCGATAGAGAAGAGCGGTTTGTTTATAGGTTACGGTGACGGAATTGTGATGCTTGGCTCGTGTTTTACGGAGAATGTAGGGGCGCGGCTAAGTTGCCGTCTGATGGATGTGTGCGTCAATCCGTTCGGAACGCTTTACAATCCGGCGAGCATCGCCGATGCCGTGGAACGCTTGGCGGAGAACCGTATGTTTACAGCCGGCGAGCTTTTCGAATATGGGGGACGGTGGCATAGCTTTGCGCATCACTCCCGCTTTTCGAGCGCGGACAGGGAAAAAGCGTTGGCGCGTATCAATTCCAGCTATGCGGAAGCGGTTGCCGCTTTGAGGCGGTGCAGTGTGCTTATCGTGACTTTCGGTACGGCATACGTGTTTACGCGGGATGGCAGGGTAGTGGCGAATTGTCATAAGCTGCCCGCTTCCGAGTTTGCCCGCACGATGCTCGGGATTGACGAAATCACGGAAATATGGGACAGGGCAATACAGACGCTCGGAAGGCTAAACCCGCAAATGAGAATCCTGTTCACGGTAAGCCCTGTTAGGCATCTTGCCGACGGAGCGCACGGCAACCAGTCGAGCAAATCCACGCTGCTGCTCGCTACGGACAGCTTGGTGGAGCGTTTCGGACAATGCGGCTATTTCCCTTCATACGAGATTATGATGGATGAGCTGCGTGACTACCGTTTCTACGCTTCCGATATGACGCATCCGTCGGAAATGGCTGTGGACTACATAATGGAACGCTTTTCAGACGCTTATTTCACAGAAGAGACGCGCCGCCAAGCGGATGCGTGTATGAAACTCTCCCGTATGGTGAACCACCGTCCGATGAGCGACAATGCCGTTGAGGTAAGGCGGTTCCGCGAGGCGGTGGAAGCTTATGCCGGAAGGTTGTCGGCGGAATTTCCTTGCCTTGCGCCGCGGATAGCCGTCGCATTGGCCGAATGGAAAAGCTGCATATAGCCGTATGGGATTTTTTATTTTGCCGTTTTTTTAGGGATTCTTTAATTTTGTGTCCGCTAAACATAGGATTGTGATGAAATACTCTATTTTTGAGATTGCCGGAATGCTTGATGCGGATCCGTCGGGGCTGCATGAGGCGGAAGTTGACATATTGCTGACCGACTCGCGGTCGTTGACCTATCCTGAAAGGTCGCTTTTTTTCGCCTTGCATACGCCGAGCAACGACGGCCACCGCTATCTTGCGCAACTTTATGACAAGGGGGTGCGCAATTTTGTGGTGGAACATATTCCGGAGGACGGGTCGGGCAAAGATGCCAATTACATAATCGTGGACGATACCACGGCTGCTTTGCAGAAACTTGCCTCTGCCCATCGCCGCCGTTTCCATATCCCGGTTGTCGGCATAACCGGAAGCCGCGGCAAGACGGTGGTGAAGGAGTGGCTTTACCAGTTGCTCCGCGACGATTACCGCATAGTGAGAAGTCCGCGCAGCTATAATTCACAAATAGGGGTACCGTTGTCTCTGTGGGACATCGACGATCGCACGGATATAGCAATAATCGAGGCAGGAATATCGCATGGAGGGGAGATGGAGCAGCTTGCCGTCATGATTGACCCGACGGTTACGGTTGTTACCAATATAGGGAGCGAGCATGACGACGGATTTTCATCGGTGGCGGAAAAGTGCGGGGAGAAGCTGCGCCTGTCGAAGGGTAGCGGATGCATTGTCTACAACACCGACGACCCTGTGGTTTGCAACGGCATAATGGCACTTGCCTATGGAGTGCAGGAACTGAGCTGGTCGAAGTCGATACAGGATGCGCCGCTTTTCATTTCTTCGGTGATAAAACATGAAAAGTCTACCGACATACATTTCACCTACCTGATGTATGCCGAAACTGTCACCATACCGTTTACGGCCGATTCCGACATAGAAAACGCCATTACCTGCATAGCCGCGCTGCTCGCTTTGCGCATACCGGTTGACGGCAGGATTTGCAGCAGGTTCGCGCGGCTTTCGCCTGTCGGCACGCGCATCGACGTGACGGAAGGGGTGAACAGGTGCATGCTTGTCTACGACACATATACCTGCGACTATCTTTCGCTTGCCCCGTCGCTCGATTTCATGATGCGGCGTATGACGGCAGACAAGACGGCAACCGTGGTGCTTTCCGACGTGTTGCCGGAAAATATGCCCGTGGCGGAGGTGTATGAGGAGATAGCTCGGCTGCTTAAGGTGTGGAATGTTGGCCGGATAATAGGCATAGGCAAGGATATTTCCGCGCATAAGGATTTATTCTCCGGAAATGCTGAATTTTTCGGAAGTACGGCGGAGTTTCTGAAGGAAATGTCGCCGTGCGACTTTTCGAATGAGCTGATTCTTATCAAAGGAATACCTGAAGCGGGATTCGGCGTAATCAACGATATGCTTGAGGCACGGCAGCACGAGACGGTGCTTGAAGTGAACCTCGACGCTTTGGTCTACAATTTCAATTTCTATAAATCACATCTCCGTCAGGACACGAAAATCGTGTGCATGCTGAAGGCTTCGGGGTATGGAGCCGGCTCATACGAGTTGGCTAAGACCTTGCAGGCGCAGGGCGCGGCATACATAGCTGTGGCGGCTCACGACGAGGGTGTGGCTCTGCGCGACGCCGGCATCACGATGCCTATAATGGTGCTTAATCCGAAGGTGGTGAACTATAAGACGTTGTTCGACAACCGTCTTGAACCGGAGATATTCAGTTTCGGCATTTGCCGCGAGTTCATACATGCAGCCGAGAAGTACGGTGTGGAGAATTATCCTGTGCATCTGAAAATAGATTCCGGCATGCACCGTCTCGGATTTATCTATGAAGAGCTTCCTGAATTGATTTCGTTGTTGAGGTCGCAGAAGGCCGTACGCCCGGTTTCGGTGTTCTCGCATCTTGCCACGGCCGACGATTTAGGCAATACAGGATATGCCGAGATGCAGCTCGGATATTTCGACAGGTGTTGCAACCGTTTGCTTGAGGCGTTCAATTTCCCGATAATGCGTCATATCCTCAACACCGACGGCATATTGCGTTTCCCGGAGCATCAATACGAGATGGTGCGCCTTGGAATAGGGCTTTATGGCGTGCCGACTCTCGGCGGCGGGTGGGACGACGGTTTGCGCACGGTGTCGTCGTTGCGCTCGGTGATAATACAGATACGCGAATGGGAAGCCGGCACTGCAATCGGCTATGGATGCAACGGCGTGCTTTCCCGCAAGTCGCGCATAGCCACTATCCCGGTGGGCTATGCCGACGGTTTCAGCCGCCGTCTTGGCAATGGGGCCGGTGAGGTGTATGTCAATGGCCGCCGCGTGCCTACTGTCGGAAATATCTGCATGGACCTGTTCATGGCCGACGTTACTGACGTGGATTGCAAGGTCGGCGATAAGGTGGAGCTTTTCGGCGAGCACATAACGGCAAGCGAAACGGCCGGCAAATTGGGGACAATACCCTACGAGGTTCTGACCTCGGTGTCCGAACGCGTGAAACGCATCTATTACAGGGAATGACGGCGGCTGATTTTTCTGTTTATCGGTAATTGACGGCATTTAACATCCAGATTGATGTTTTTTAGGCGGATTTGATTGTTTTCCGTTTGATTTTCATTATCTTTGCATAAGATAGGATGCGTCTCGACATAGCCAAATTTGCATTTGTCTCTGTCTCGGCTTTCTCTATCATTACAACGGAATCTATTAAAGCTGTTTGCCTATGAAAGTATCTGTACTATTGAATGTTTTTCTTGCGGCGGCTGTCGCTGTGCTTGCCGTTGCAAAGTTTGCCCCTGAAAGCAGCAGTAAGACGGACAATCCGGTCATTGATAATATAATGACGCGGACGAGTATCCGTGCTTACGAGACGAAGAAGGTGGAGGAAAAGAAGATTGAGGTGATGCTTCGTGCGGCTATGGCCGCTCCTACGGCCATCAACAGCCAGCCTTGGGATTTCGTGGTTGTCGACGATTCCGCGAAATTGAAGGAACTTGCCGACAGTCTTCCTAACGCGAAGATGGCGGCTGAAGCTCCTCTCGCGATTGTGGTGTGCGGCAATATGCAGAAAGCGATAGAGGGCGAAGGCCGGCAGAATTGGATTGCCGATGCTTCGGCAGCCACGGAGAACCTCTTGCTTGCCGCCCATTCGCTCGGGCTTGGAGCGGTGTGGACAGGAGTGTATCCTTCGGAGCATCGTGTGTCGGTGGTGCGTGGTGTGCTTGGATTGCCGGAGTATGTTGTCCCTCTTAGCCTGATACCGGTAGGCTATCCGGCAGAGAGTCCAAAGCCAAAGGACAAATGGAAGCCTGAAAACGTACACCGTAACGGTTGGAATTAGCGTTTTTGAGTTGTGTTTGTTTGCTTTGTTCCATGAGCCTTATTGCAGTAGTGCGATGGCTCGTGGGGCAAAGCCTTGTGTCTGCCGTTGGTTGCTTTTCCTTGTATTGTATTTTCATTTGTCTCTGCTCCCGCCTTTCACTATATTTTGATAATACAGGATGCGGCTCGGCATAACAATTTCAAATAAATTTGATTGTTCTGCTCTCGCCTTTCACTATATTTGCAAAATATCCAATATGAAAATTTGTATGAATGAAAATTGGCCTGAAATAGTAGAATCGTTGCAGCCTTATTTTAAGGCAAATTCGCCAGAAGATGACTATCAGCGGGAGATAGAAAATTGCCTTAAATATCTTGGTTGGAAGAAAACGAATGGGACAATGCGTTCCCAATGGTCGTTGCCGATAGGTAATAGTAATGCTATTCGTCCGGATATTGTCCTTTTAATGAACGATAATCCGGTACTGCCTATTGAAATAAAGCGTCCGTTAAATGTGCATAAAGAACGTCAGGAAAATCAGTTAATGTCGTATATGCGGCAACTTCGTCTTAATGTGGGATTGCTGATAGGGGAAAGGATTGAATTGTATTATGATGTGCCTGATGATGGGGAGAATCCTGTCTGTGTGTTTTCTGCGGAAATAAACCGTGCGGATGTGAATGGCTCGATAATCTGTGATATGTTGGAATATAAAAAGTTCGATTCTGAAGAATTGGAAAAATTTTGCAGAGAGCAGCATAATAAGATTATGGCAAGAAATAATTTGCATCAGCGTCTTGCCGAATTTTTATCAGAAAATAATGGTGTAGGGAATGTAATGTCGTTGTTAAGGGAGAAGTTTGCAGCAGAAGGATTTGACGACAATGTTATAAATGAAGAATTTGCGAATGTCATAATTAATGTCTCGTTTAAAGAACAAGGAGCTGTTTCTGTGACAAGAAAGAATGAAAAGGTAATATCTAAAGACAAACCTAAGTATTCATTTGATGGAATTAATTTTTATGTAAAACGTCGTTTTGTTTTAGAATTGATAAGACAATATGTAAAAGAGCATCCGAATATTAGTTTTGAAGAATTAGAAAAGCAATTTCCTGATTCATTGCATACAAAGTCATTGGGAGTGGTGCGAACACTGGAGTCTGTTGAAAAACGTATAAAATTACAACCTGATATAAAGAATCGTTATTTTTTGAAACCGGACGAAATATTAGTCTTGAATGATGGGACAAAAGTGGTAGTTACAAATCAATGGGGTGATTTGTTTTCTAAGTTTCTTAATTGTGCGAAGAAATTATATAATGTTGTTGGCAATAATGAAAATTTGTCGGAACATAAAGAAAATTTAAAGAGGACAGTTAAGAATCCGGTTACGAAATTGAGAATAACATTTGAGGATGGTATTGTTATTGCTGAAAAAGATTCGGCTGCTTCATTTCGTAGGTTTGTTGAAGAAGTTGGTGTAGAAAATGTTAAGTCGTTAAATATGATGGGAAGAAAAGATGTTCCATTGATTTCAGATTCGGTTAGTCCTGAATATGAGAAATATCAGCGCCGTTTATCAGATGGGTGGTATTTGTTTTCCAATTTTAGTACAAAGAGTCTAAAAATAAAGATAGAACAGATAGCTCAACGTTTGTCTATTGAATTGAAAGTGGAAATACTTGCTAAATAGATAATGAAGGATTAAGAGGTAATAAAAATTATTGAGATATGAGAAAATTTTTGATGGGAGTGGCGGCGTGTTTGCCGCTGTTGGGAACTGTGCCGGCCGGAGCGGCTGAGATTGCGGCCGGCGGTGCGGAATCTGTGTCTGCGGGGGCGGCTTATGTGCCGTCGGCGGAGAATATGGAGGCGCGGACGGAGTTTCAGGATGCCAAGTTCGGTATTTTCCTGCATTGGGGGCTTTACTCGATGCTTGGCACTGGCGAGTGGACGATGACCAACCGCGATATGAATTACCGCGAGTACCAGAAACTTGCCAACGCTTTTTATCCGCACGATTTCGATGCCGCGGAGTGGGTGTCGGCGATTAAGGGTTCGGGTGCGAAGTACATCTGTTTCACAACGCGCCATCACGAGGGCTTCTCGATGTGGAACACGGCGGAGAGCGCTTACAACATAGTGGATGCCACGCCTTTCGGGCGCGACGTGGTGCGCGAATTGTCCGACGAGTGCCACAGGCAGGGCGTGAAGCTGCATCTCTATTATTCGCTTATCGACTGGTGGCGAGATGATTGCCCGCGCGGGCGTACCGGTCTCGGAACAGGCCGTCCCGGCACGGCGATAAGCTATGACGACTATTATTGCTTTATGAAAAACCAGCTTTCGGAGCTTCTGACCAATTACGGCGAGATTGGTGCGATATGGTTCGACGGTGTGTGGGATCAGGACCAGAATCCCGGTTTCGACTGGAAACTGCGTGGCCTTTACGACCATATACACGGTCTGCAACCGGCCTGTTTGGTGGGCAACAATCACCATCTTGTGCCGTTCGAGGGCGAGGACATACAGATTTTCGAGCGCGACCTGCCGGGCGAGAACACTGCCGGATTGTCCGGACAAGCGATAAGCCAATTGCCGCTCGAGACGTGCGAGACGATGAACGGCATGTGGGGATACAAAATTACCGACCTCGACTATAAGCCCACGAAAGAGCTTGTGCATTACCTTGTACGCGCGGCAGGGCGTAACGGCAACCTTTTGCTCAACATAGGCCCGCAACCCGACGGACGTTTGCCGGAAACGGCGTTGCTGCGTTTGAAAGAGATGGGCGAATGGCTCGGAAAGTACGGCGAGAGCATCTATGGCACTCGTGGCGGTGAGATTGCCCCGCATCCGTGGGGAGTGACCACACGTAAGGGTGACAAGCTGTATGTGCATGTGCTGGAGCTTGCCGACGATGCCCTTTTCTTGCCTGTTGCGGGAAAGGTGAAGAGCGCCGTTTGCCTGAACACCGGGAAGGAGGCATCTTTCACCAAGGTTAAAGGCAAGGGCATAGTGATAGACCTTGGAGGAATACCGGTTGATGAATACGACAGAATAATAGAACTTACTACGGAATGATTATGAGAAAAAGAAATATCATCATGGCGGCCGCAGTGCTGCTTGCCGCTCCGGCTTTTGCCACAGGAACGTATATGGACGAGGTTCGTTCGGATTTGGCACAAAAACGCGGGGCGTTGCCGACAGGCAATCTGTTCTCGATATTGAACGACAAGAGCCTGACTGAGCAGGAGAGCGACGCTCTCGCTTTCCTCTATGCCTATATGCCGGTTGGCGACATTACCGACTATTCCGGCGATTTCTATTTGGAAAACGTGCGCAGCTCGTTGGCCACACGTGGCGAGACGGCTTGGGGCAGGACT
>UMFR01088318.1_pt1 | contig 12331 bp, 10 predicted proteins | sample 1965041 | NCBI WGS metagenome assembly UMFR01 (sample SAMEA4836049, study PRJEB28245) | human gut metagenome | biome: gut microbiome; material: fecal sample | place: Denmark | collected 2008
CGCAGCTCGGCGATTTCGCGGTTCTTCTTTGAGAAGTAATACTCCTTGATGCAGTCCATTCTGTGCGAGGGAGCAATTTCAACCTTTGCCATAATCTTCAGTTTTTAGAGTTAATATTTCGTTTAAGCTTTTTGTTGTTTTTCCTTATCATTCCATCGGCGCTGCGGCCATTCGCATATCTTCTTTCCGGTCTTGTCCATTATATGTTTGCAGTGGTGGCCATGCGCCGTTCCTGTATTTATAAAGTCAGCCGGCGGGGCTATTTGCCGCTGCGGTAGACTCCGTACACGTGTACCTCTTCGGTTGCCTGCTGCAGGCGGTCGAGATTCGAGATGTAGTCGTCCAGACAGCGGAACTCGAGGTCTATGTGGAAGAGGTAGTGCCACGGTTCGCTCGGTATGGGGTACGACTGCAGCTTCGAGAGGTTTATGCCGTTGAGCTGGCTCAGCGCCCGCAGCAGCGAGCCTTCGCGGTGGTCGGTCTTGAAGTAGAGCGACGCCTTGTTGGCATGTGGGTCGATGTTGTGGTCGTGCCGCTTGAGGATCATAAAACGCGTATAGTTGCTCTTTATTGTATTTATTTCGGGGACGAGGATCTGCAGGCCGAACATCTCGGCGGCCAACTCGCTGGCTATGGCGGCGGTGTGGCGCAGACCCTTCTCGGCGATGTGTCGGGCGCTGAGAGCCGTGTCCTCACTCTCGATGAGCTTCCACGGATGGCGGTCGAGGAAATCGACACACTGCAGCAGGGCCATGGGGTGTGATTCCACCTCGCGGATGTCGTCCATCGATACTCCGGGCAGGGCCATGAGGTTCTGCATTACGGGCAGGTAGACTTCGCCAGCGACCTGCAGGTTCGCATCTTGCAGGATGCTGTAGTTTGCGATGATCGATCCGGCGATAGAGTTCTCGATGGCCATGACGCCCATATCTGCCGTACCGTTCTTGACGGCGGCGGCCACGCCTCGGAAGGTGTCGTTCGGCAGGATCTCTATCTGGCGGCCGAAATATTTGTTGGCCGCGATCTGGTGGAAACAACCCTCGTATCCCTGTATGGCTACTTTCAGCATAAAAAATTGCGTTAAAAAAAATCCTGACCTTGTTCGCACAGGTCAGGATCAATATCATCGTTCATAAACTCTTCTTTTTTTAGCACGCGACGTCCTGACCGTTCACACGGTAGTGATAAAATCGCTTATAAAAGAAAGAATTCATATCCGTTTTCGCTCGTAATTTGTGGAACCTTTTATTCGACTACAAATATATCGCTATTTGCGGAGAATTCAAAATTTCGGGCGCATAAATATGCGGGTATTTACTTAATATATTTAATAACGTCGCGGTTTCGGGGCTTTGCTGCAGGCTGTTCGTTGGCATATCCCATGCCTATACAGAGTAGAAGTTGGTATCCCTCACTCAGTTGCAGCGATTCGAGGAACGGCTTGCCTTCGGGCGTGGAGAAGAATCCGAGCGGGCCCATCATGCAGACCGAGCCTATGCCGAGTGATTGTGCCGCCGTGACCATGTTGCCGGCCATAAGTCCGCAGTCGACTTGTGTGCAGCCTCCGGGCTTGTGGGCGATGAAGATGACGGTGGGGGCGTTGCGGAACATGTTGACGAACGAGGGGTCGGCTACCGACTTCTCGGCCGGAGTTCCGGCGACGGTCTTCTTGTATGCGGCTGTGGCATTGTCTAGCCACTCTTTCGAGTCTACCACGCGCACCTCCCATTGCTGGGCGTTCATGCCGTTGGGGGCGTTGATGCCGCACTCGAGTATCTGGTCGAGTATCTCGTGCGGTACGGGTACGGGTTTGTAGGCACGGATGCTGCGGCGTGCCATGATGGTCTCTATGACCTGATTCTTCTGCGGAGCTGCGGCGTCGTCCGACGGGGTCTGCTGGGCGTCGCATCCTGCGGCGGCGAGGGCCGTGAATGCCGTAATCATCAATAGTCTTTTCATAGTTGTAGGGTATTTGTTGACGTTGTCGATACATCTGCCGTATCGACATTCACAAAGATAGTGAAAGCCGAGAGCAGAGGCAAATCGAAAAACGCAATTTTTCAGGATTTGACTGTGCCGAGGCGCCTCCTATCTAAGACAAAGTCAAAGATAGAAAAAGCCGGGCGCAGAGACAAATAGAAAAACGCAGTTTTTTTAGGATTTGGCTCGGCAGGATGCCTTCGCCGTAATATATCATTAGTGGATTAATGGCACCCGTATATCAAAGTTCGTGCATGTCGACAATACCGTTCATGACGGCATATATGGTCATGCGGCCGATGGAGCGTGTGCCGAGTTTCTCGGCAATGTTTCGGCGGTGGAATATGACGGTTGCGGTGGATATGTTGAGCGTGTCGGCGATCTCCTTGTTTATATATCCCTTTACGGTGAGGGCCAGCACATCCTTTTCGCGTTGCGAGAGCAGCTCGGCATAGTCTGGGGCGGGGTGGGGCATTATGCCGTGTGCGGCGTGTGCGGCGCCCTGCAACGAGAGGAACGCCTTGAGCAGTTCGCGTTCGGGACGTGTGATATCCACCGTACGGAACTCTGACGGGACATCTGCCGGAGTACCGCCCTCGGTGAGGACGATGCAGCGGCGGTATTGCGGGGCGAAGAAGGGCAGGTTCTCGGCCAGCACTTCGGCTGCGACAAAATAGTGTATGGCATGGCATTGATTGTCGGCGCGGAATTCCTCCATGGAGTTGTATGTGGCCGTCTCGACCGAGCGGAAGGCCCCGATGAAGGGGGCGATGTCGGTGATAATGGTGCGCATGGCCATGCAGCACAACGAGTTGGGGTGTATGACCACTATTTTGGGCTTCGTTTCCATAATGCAAAGATAGTGATTCCGCCGTTATGCCAAAACTATAAAATGTTATAGTTGCGCCGCATGGGTCGTGTGGCTACCTTTGCCGTATGAAATTACTTATAGCCTTATTGACCCTTGCGGGCGGCGGTCCCGATGACCTTGCGCCCGAACCCGTCGATACGCTCCAGAATATCGAGCAGGTGACGGTGGTGGCGCCGGCCGCCAAACAGACTTTCTCACTTCGGCGGCAGCCGATCTCTTCAACGGTATTGAGCCCTGCGGCCATCGAGCGCGAGCGGGTGCTCTCGGTGAAGGATCTCTCGGCCGTGGTCCCGAACTTCTACCAGCCCGACTACGGTTCGCGTATGACCTCGTCGATATATGTGCGCGGCTTCGGCGCCCGCATCGACCAGCCCGTCGTGGGGGTCAATGTCGACGAGATACCTTATCTCAATAAGAACAGCTACGATTTCGACCTTTTCGACATCGCTCGCATCGAGGTTCTGCGCGGCCCGCAGGGTACGCTCTACGGCCGCAATACCATTGGGGGCCAACTGAACATCTACACTCTCTCGCCGTTGGGGTACAGCGGTGTGCGTGCCTCGGCCGAGTATGGCACGGGTAATACGGTTCGGGCCAAGGCTTCGTATTACGGGCGCGTGTCGGACAATTTCGGCATCTCGGTCGGAGGATTCTATACCCGCACCGACGGCTTCTTCGACAACGCATACGACGGCAGCGACTGCGACCGCGGACACAGCGCTGGCGGACGTGTGCGTATGGTATGGCAGGGGGCTGACGGCTGGTCGATAGACAACGTCGCCTCTGTGGGGTCGAGCCTCGAGGGGGGATATGCCTATTGCCTCTATGATGAGGCGAGCGGTACGGTCTCGCCCGTAAACTACAACGGCCCCAACAGCTACGAGCGTGTGAATGTCACGGACGGCTTCGTTGTCAAGCACGCGGGTGAGAAGATGCTCTTCACCTCGGCGACGGGATACCAATATCTTTATGACCGTATGCTTATCGACAACGACTTCACGCCGCGGTCGCTATTTACGCTCGTGCAGCAGCAGCGCGAGCACGCCTTGACTGAGGATATCGTGCTGCGCAGCAACGACGACAGCCGCCGCTGGCAGTGGATCACGGGTGCCTACGGTTTCTACAAGCGTCTGCGTATGGAGGCTCCCGTAACCTTCCTCGAGGACGGCATCGGCGATCTGATACTCGGTGCGGCAAATGCCGGCATACAGAGCGTAATGCCGTGGGCGGAGCTTATGATCGAGGAGAGCGCGTTCGACATAGCGAGCAACTTCAAGATCCCGACCTACGGTCTGGCCCTCTATCACGAGTCGTCGCTGCGTGCGGGTCGTTGGCGCTTTACGGCCGGTCTGCGTCTGGACTATGAGGCTTCGCGTATGGATTACGACAACTACACCTCGATACATTATCGTCTGAGCCCCATGATGCCGCAGTTCAAGGAGCTGTCGATGCCCTTTGCGGGACGCGAGCGTATGGATTTTCTGGAGCTGCTGCCAAAGTTTGCCGTCAACTTCTCGACGGGCGCCGGTGAGCTTTATGTTGCGGCCTCGCGCGGATACAAGGCGGGCGGATTCAACACCCAGATCTTCTCGGACATACTCCAGAACCGCCTGATGGCGGCCATGATGGAGGATATGGGCATGCCTGCGCAGCCGTCGCCATACAACGAGGCATCGGCTACCACATACAAGCCCGAATACAGCTGGAATTACGAGGCTGGCGGACACCTTGCCTTTGCCGAGGGGCGCGTGCGGACGGATTTCTCGCTCTTCTGGATCGAGTGCCGCGACCAGCAGCTTACGGTCTTTCCCGAGGGTACTACGACGGGACGTATGATGTCGAACGCAGGACGCTCACGCAGCCGCGGTGTCGAGGTATCGCTCTCGTGGAACCCGACGACACGTCTGGGCGTGTGGGGCAGCTACGGATTTACGGATGCCCGTTTCGTGAAGTTCGACGATGGCGAGGCCGACTACGCGGGCAACGTATTGCCATATGCTCCGCGCAATACCGTCTCTCTGGGTGCGACTTACCGCCTGCATGTCGGGGCCCGTATACTCGACGATGTGGTTGTGAACTGCTCATGGCAGGGCGCGGGCAAGATCTATTGGAACGAGAGCAACACGCTGAGCCAGAACTTCTATTCGCAGCTCGGGGCTTCGGTCGACCTGCACAAGGGTGACTTTACGCTCTCGCTGTGGGGCCGCAACCTCACTGGTACCGATTTCTACACCTTCTATTTCAAGTCGGTAGGCAACAGTTTCTTCAGCCACGGCAAACCCCGTCAACTGGGTCTGACGCTGAGTTACGCCATGTAGGGTGTGGCTGTATAAGTCTGACGTGCAGACCATGATGGCCTGCACGTCAGATGTTTTGGCGGTGAAGATACGGGCTGCTATCTGCTGCTGTCGGGTTGTGCCACGTCCTGCTCAAGTATCTGGCTCCGAAGTCGGGCATTGCTGTCGAGCAGTTTGGTACGCCGTTCCCCTTGCATGACTATATCTATCTGGCGGTCATGGGAACTTTGCGACATCAGTCCGTTGATGTAGTTTATTTCGTTGCACGTGAGGTCCAGTATCTCCTCAAGCGCTATGTGGTAGCTGTCGATGCAGCGGAAAAACATCTCGTCCGGCATCTCCCTGTTCATCGTTGCCTTCAGCTGTTTCAATTTGTTCAACTCGCGCATGACGGTCTCGAGGTATGCCGTGGAGCAGTTCGTAAGTGTACTTTCGCTCAGCAGCAGGCTCTGTATCACGTCAGGATATGGCATTCCGAAGCGTTCGAGCAGCGTGCGCGCCTTCCTGTATGTGTCGAGAGACGGTGTGCCGTCGTTGTGCTTTGCGGCCGTATCGGCGGCGCGGCCGATCAGTTCCAATGAGTTGTTGGCGTCGAGTACGCATAGGGTCAGCGTCTTCACTGTAGCCTCGCGTTGACGTCGGGAGGTCTCGTCGCGGTCGATCCACAGGGCGAACACGACACCTACGCAAGTGGCCAGCAGGGGCCACAGTATGTAGACTATCGTGTCGTACCATTTGTCCTCTTTCGGGGTTCGGTGGAAACGTATGTATACATACAGTATGGCCGAGACGAGGCACGATATGAGAGTGGCGTATAGGAGTATTCTGGTCATGTATATGGGATTTGTGTAGTACTGTTGCAAATGTAGCGATAAAAGATTTCCCGTCGTCGCTTTGCGTGCGGTTAATGCGTGCCGATAAAAAAGAGCCGCCCGAATAGGGCAGCTCCTTTCGTTTCGGCTTGTCAGGTCTTACTCGAGGATCTTGACCTTGATGTTGCGGAACCACACATCGTCGCCGTGATCCTGCAGGCCGATATAACCCTCGTGGTTCTCACCGCCGCAGTTGAGCAGCAGATCGTATGCCTCGGGCCACTTGTCCTTGCTGAACTTCGACTTGTCGAGCAGCTCCTGCCACTGGGGAGTCCACAAGTGATACTCCACAACAGCTACGTCGTTCTGGTAGTGAACAACCGTACCCTTGTAGCAGAGGATCTTGACCTTGTTCCACTCGCCGTAGGGCTTTGCGTTCTGCGGCTTTGCGGGGATCATGTCGTAGAGCGATGCCGACATGCGGTTGCCGTCTACGCCCAACTTGGCGTCGGGGTGATTCTCGTTGTCGAGAACCTGATACTCGGGAGCCGAGATGTAGATAGGCTGATTGGGAACCTCCTGTGCCAGATAGAATATACCAGAGTTAGAGCCTTTGGCAACCTTGTACTCGAGCTCCAGCTCGAAGTTCTTGAACTTCTGGTCGAAGATGAGGTCGCCGCCGTCGCCGGCCTGAGCCTCACCGCCGCCCGAGCCGTTGAATTTCAGGCAGCCGTCCTCGATGACCCAACGTGAGGGCACCTCGGTCTTGTTGTATCCTCTCCAACCCTTGAGGCTGGTGCCGTCGAACAGGACAACGGTATTGGCGTCGTCCTCGGCCTCTTTCTCGGCAGTCTTCTTGGTGGCGTTGCCGCCGCAGCTTGCAAGCATCGCAGCCGATGCCAAAGCAGCCATGAATAATACCTTTTTCATTTCCTTATCGGTTTAGATAAAAGTGATGTTAGATTATTTGGGCATGGCGGGGAGCAAAGTGTCCCAACCCTTGCGATAGTTGTGCTTGATCATCTCCTCGGCGAACTGCTTTGCGTTGATGGGGTCGGTGTAGGTCTTGTTGAAGGTCGGGTGACCGTCGTGTACCGAGAATCCGTCCTCGATCATGATGCGCAGCGTCTCGTCGTCGCCGATATTGGTGAAGCGCATGTTTGCGCCGTCCCACTCGAGGGTCTTGTTGAGGCTCTGCAGACGTACGCCCAGAACGCCCATTACGACCATCTCGTTGAAGGGACCTGCCTCCGAGAAGTCCGAATTCGACTTTACGCGGGTAGCCTTGTCCTCCTTGCAGGCGCGAACCCAATCCTTTCCGTGCGAGAGCTCGACCTTGCGGGCACGTGCGGGAGCGTTGGGCACACGGCCAGACAGCAGGTAGGGATTGACACCGTAGCATCCGCAGATGAGGACATCCTTGGTGCCGTAGAAGATACATCCGCCACCGTTGTCGTTGAGGTTCTTGCCGGGCTCGAGTCCATCCGGACGCGGGGGCGTCAGACCTCCGTCATACCACGTAACGGTAACCTCGGGCAGCTTGACCTTGTCCTTCTTGCCGCGCTCGGGGAATACGTATGTTACCATCTGAGCCTGCGGAGCGCAGTCGGTGAGCAGTGCCGTCGACGAACCCTGTACCTTGGTGGGGTAGCCCAGCTGCAGGGCCTTGAATACGGGGTGGAGGATATGGCAGGCCATATCGCCCAGAGCACCGGTACCGAAGTCCCACCATCCACGCCAGTTCCACGGCTGATAGATCTTGTTGTAGGGACGATAGGGGGCCGATCCGAGGAAGAGATCCCAGTTCAGGGTCTCGGGTATGGGGTCAACCTGCGAGGGACGCATCAGACCCTGCGGCCAGATGGGACGGTCGGTGAAGGCATCCACACGGGTAACCTCGCCGATTTCGCCGTTCCAGATCCAGTCGCACACCTTCTGTACGCCCTCGCCCGACGATCCTTGGTTACCCATCTGGGTAGCCACGCCGTTCTTGGCAGCGAGCTTGGTGAGCAGACGCGACTCGTAAACGGTGTGCGTCAGAGGCTTCTCGCAATATACGTGCTTGCCGAGCTCCATGGCGTTGGCAGCAACAAGTGCGTGCGTGTGGTCAGGCGTAGCGCACATTACGGCATCGATCTGGTTTGCGATTTTGTCGTACATCTCGCGCCAGTCCCAGAAGCGCTGTGCCTTCGAGAAACGGTCGAACGTGCCCTTGGCATAGTTCCAGTCCGTGTCGCAGAGGGCCACGATATTCTCCTCCTTGAGGTCGTCCAGCACGGCCGATCCACGTCCGCCGATACCTACACCTGCGATGTTAAGTTTGTCCGAGGGGGCCTTGTGTCCGAAGGCTGAACCCATTACGTTGCCGGGAACAACAGTCATAGCTGCCAGACCAGCTGCAGAGGTCTTCAGAAAGTCAGCTCTTGAGATTTTCTTTGACATTGTTGTTGGTGTTTAAGGTTAATAAAGAGTTATTTTAATTATACGGGTTGTCCGTAGCGTCATCTTTTTGTATACGGTTACTTCTGTCTATATAGTTTCCTGATTCTTTACTACGTCTATCCCTTTCTCAATATACTCAGTTTCAATATAGTCAGTTCTGTATCTTTTTCGGTCTTCGTTTTTTTGTGACGTTCCGTCGCAGTCCACCTTTCATTCCCCCCCCCGCTTATACGGGTGTCTGCATGGTCGGAGCCTTGCAGACGTCAGAGTCAGTATCTCAGACTCGGCAGCGATTCGAGATTGTACATGCTGCGCTCGACACAGTTCCGCGGCGGCAGCGTGTAGCTGCGCACTTCGACAAATATATCTTTCACACCCGAGGCTATGGCCGTGTTGATGATCTTGTCGAAGTCGATAAGACCGCTTTCGGTAACGATGCCGTAGTCCTGCAGGTGCAGCAGCATGACACGACCCTTGTATCGCTTGAGCATCGATACGATATCGACGTCGGCCTCGTGGGCTTCGCGTGTATCGAGTTCGAACCATACCTTGTCCTGCGGCATGTGCAGAGCCATTATATCGAAGATCGAAGCCCCGTCCGTAGACGTGAGCACACGGCGTTCGGGGTGTATGCATAACTTCATCCCGCGCTGCACCGCCTTGTCGCCTATGCGGGTGTAGTAGTCGGCGTAGCGGGCGGCCGTGAGCGGCGTGAGCGCATCGGGCAGACGTGAGATGACTATATAGCGACATCCCATCGCCTTCTGGACGTCGAGCGCTTCGTCCCACCACTTCATTACAGGGTCTTCAACCTCGGCCGCATCCTCTGATTTTGCCTCAGCTCCCTCGGCTTCTTTTGCTTCGACTTCCACAGTCTCTTCGGCCTCAGTCTCTTTATCCTTTATATCTTTTGTCTTCCCTTTTGTCTCAGCCCCGTCTGTCTTGTTTTCCTTTGTGTCGCTCCTCTCTTTCTCGCCCCCTTCCTTTTCGGCCTCCTCTTTCTCGGGCCCCTCGGGCATGTCGTCGGCGTAATACTTGCGCAGGTGCGCCGACGTGATCTTCAATCCCGCCTCATCGGCGGCGCGTCGGAAATCGTCGGGCTTGAGGTCGTATATCTTGCCTCCAAAGTAGGAGTCGGTCTCTATGGTGGTGTAGCCCATGCGGGCCATCTCCTTGAGGGTGCTGCCGACACCTTCGTACATGTCGGACTCGACGGATTTCAGATAGAGGCCCATGTCGCTCTTGATGTCACCGAGAGCTTCGTCGACAGCTTCCGTGAATGTGTTCACGGCTTTCTTGAGTCCGACGACCGCACTGACGGCATCCATTGCCGAGGATAACCCCTGTTTGAAAAATGTAAGCCTGTCCATGTGCTTTCCCTCCATGTGCGCACGGCCGTGCCACACGCATATATTGTCTTTTCTCCCGTCTCAACTCACGCTCTCCCTCACGTACACTCTCTTCTTCCGTTCACCTCACCAGACTCTCGTCCGGATTCATAGCATACGGCCTATACGCTCTCTCCTCTCTATATCTCTCGCATACTCTCTCTGTATCTTCCTCCCTTCGCATTATCACCTTGCCTCGCTTCACTTCACCTTGTCTTGCCTCGTCTCACCTTGCCCCCCCCCATCATTGCTTCCTCTCAATAGATTGAGATTGGCCCCTTGATTGGCCCCTTGGGGGAGAGCAGACGCTCCAATGCGGGGCGTCTGCTTGGGTGTATCTGTTGCCTCCGATTTATCGTCGGGGACGACTTTCTCAGTTCTTGTCGGCCTTGTCCGTGTCGGCTTCGGCTGTATTATCTGCGTCGGTCTCGACTTCCGTGTCGGCTTCGGCTTCTACATCCGCTTGCTTTGCGGCTTCGGCCTGTTGTTCGGCCTCGGCTTTAGCCTTGGCCTCAGCTTCGGCTGCCTGCATGGCGAGATATTCGGCCTCCTCCTTCTCCTTGCGGGCCTCTATGTGCTTGGCTATCGTTATGCCGTACTCGTAGAGGGCGTAGCAGGGTATGAATATGAGTATCTGACTCACCACGTCGGGCGGTGTTATTATGGCAGCGAATACGAGCAGCGCCACGACGGCAACCTTGCGGTACTGACGCATGGTCTGTGATGAGATGAGACCTATTGTTGCGAGCAGACGTATGAGCAGCGGCAGCTGGAATGCGAGCGCTGCGGCGAAGGTTACGCCGAGGACGGTACTCATGTACGATCCGACGTCGATGATGTTGCTTATCTCTTCGCTTACGGAGTAGTTTCCGAGGAAGTTAATGGCCAGCGGCGCTATGACGTAGTAACCGAACAGCAGTCCGAGAATGAACCATATTGGCGTCTCGAGGACATAACGTATGCTCTGCTTGCGCTGATGGGGCGGCAGGGCTGGTTTGACGAAGAGCCACAGCTGCCATATCAGGAATGGGAACGCCACAACGAGAGCTCCGACGACGGAGCTCTTGATGTGGAGCATGAACTGTCCGGCCATCTTGTTGTTGAACAGCTGCACGTTTTCGGGGTGTATGTTCAGGGCGTCAGAGCCCATGGCCGTGGCCAACCATGTAAAGAGCCTGTTCGTCGGGAATTCCGGCGTTATGGGAGCGAATACCACCTTCAGCACCACTCCCTTCATTGTGAACAGAACGATGAAGAGCAGGGCAAAGACCAAAGCTACGCGGATAAGTATCTTCCGGAGTTCATCGAGGTGTTCCCCGAATGTCATCTCCGCGCTGTCGTTGGCAGTTTGAGTGCTCATATATATTCCGATCCGAAATTACTCTTTGGTGTTGGTAGTAGTTGTGGTTTTCTTGGCTTCGGGCTTGTCGTCATCCTCCTCGATGGGCTTGTTGACGGCATCCTTGAACTCCTTGATGCCGCGGCCGGCGCCACGCATCAGTTCGGGGAGTTTCTTGCCTCCGAAAAGCAGCAGCAGAACCACGACGATAAGCAGAATTTCGCTCGTGCCCAGTCCTCCGATGAAAAGTTGTTCCATAGCGGTACTTTTTTAGTGTTATGAGTAAATATTGAGTAAAATAAACGTACTCCGTTTTTCATTCCAAAGTTACGAATAATATTTCATCCGTACAACTTTGCTGTCTTTTTTATTTTGCCGTGCCGAGCGACCGCCATGCCGTGGCGCGTGGCTGCACTCGGCACATATTGTTGTAAATCAGTGTTATTATTCCCTTGCTGCCGCGGCCGCATGTCGCCGTGGCGATCTCTGGACAGCGTCGTTATAAAACGTAAGCCCGCATCGGTTTATTGCGCCTGTGCGTTGTCGCTTTTGATGGGCTTAAGGTGCAGTTCGAAATAGTCGGTAATCTTGTTGTGTAGGTGTACGGCATCCTTGCCGAAGACGTTGTGCTCGGCGAGCGGATAGGGGAAGTAGTCGACCTGAACGTTGTTCTCGATGCACTTGCGCACGAAGTTCAGCGAGTGCTGCCATACCACCGTTGCGTCCATCGCACCCTGACATATTAGCAGCTTGCCCTTAAGGTCGGCGGCGCGGTTGAGCAGGCTCACCTTCTCGAATCCCTCGGCGTTGGTCTGCTGCGTCTCCATGTACCGTTCGCCGTACATCACCTCATACCACTGCCAGTCGATCACCGGACCGCCCGCAACGCCTACCTTGAAGACGTCGGGGTAGTTTGTCATGAGAGATATGGTCATGTATCCGCCGTAGCTCCAGCCGTGGACGCCGATGCGGTTGCTGTCGACCCACGGGTGCGACATGAGCCAGCGCATGCCGGCCATCTGGTCCTGCATCTCGCACTGCCCGCACTGTTTGTGTATGGCCTTCTCGTACTCGGCGCCGCGGTTCGATGTGCCGCGGTTGTCCATGACGAAGACCACGTATCCGCGCTGTGCCATGTACATCTCCCAGCGGCGCAGCTGTGCCTGATAGCTGTTGCGCACCATCTGCGAATGGGGGCCGCC
>UMFR01066036.1_pt1 | contig 12244 bp, 10 predicted proteins | sample 1965041 | NCBI WGS metagenome assembly UMFR01 (sample SAMEA4836049, study PRJEB28245) | human gut metagenome | biome: gut microbiome; material: fecal sample | place: Denmark | collected 2008
CTGACGGATTACTTTCACCGCCGCATCATACATTGCAATACCTCTTTCCGAAGCAAAACGCCTTATCGCATCCTCATCGTAACCGCCCGGCACTATGAATTTATCCTTGTCATTATAAAAGACCAATCCCATTATCCGCCACATATCGTTAGTCTTGTTAGGATAATAGAACTTCATTGACCAACGGCTTTCGGGCGGAGGGAACGAGCCAAGCATCAGCACTTTAGCATTGCCGGGCAAAAAGGGCTCAAACGGATGCGACTCTATTTCTGCCATATCTGTCACACTTTAAATGATTGAACACTATCATCAACATGACCGTGAGGACAGCACTTGTCAAAGCCAACCATGGAAATCCGTCGGCAACGCCTATCGAGACAGAATCTTCATCCGCCACGCCTGCATTAACCAAATAGGTCAGAACAACTACCGAAATATTGTTCAAGGCGTGTGCCACAGCCGGCACCCAAACCGAGCCTGTCCACAACATAGCATAACCGAATATCGCCCCCATGACCATTCGCGGCACAAATCCATAGAACTGCAAATGGAATGCGCTGAAAACAACGGCCGCCGCCCACACCGCAATATGCTTGTTACGGAAACTTCCCGCCAGAACATTCTGCAACGCACCCCGGAAAAACAGTTCCTCGCCGATGCCGGTAAGAATGCCCATACAAAAAATATTAACTGCCAATCCTGCCACAGAATTGTCTGCCATCAGCTTGTCGGTCACAGCTTTTGCCGAAGCCTCGCTGTTTTTCATCCATTCCTCTACCGGCGACAACCATCCGGGCAATGCCAATGATTCGTTCCACGCCACAAGGCAATTGATTGCCGGAGTGGCTACAATATATATAAGAATCACCCAGACATACGACGGCACACCTGCCCTACGCCCTATGCCGAACGACCAATTATCCTTCCCGTAGACAAGAAAAGGCATCAACAATGCCGGAGCGATAAACGCAAGCAGGTTTTGCAGGACAACAGAGCAACGTATTGCCGCAATGTCGTCCAAACCGGCAAACCCGGCGACAACCGCAGAAAGCACAACCGAAAGCAACAGCCCGCCTATCATAAGCAGCGCCAATACAGCCAACGCCCGGCCTGTCCGACAATCCATGCCCGTCATTGCCCTATCATTTTTAAAAATTCATCCTCACCGATAATCGGGATTCCCAACGACTTTGCTTTTTCCAATTTCGAAGGTCCCATATTAGCTCCGGCGAAAACGAAATCCGTCTTTTTAGAAATAGACGAGACGTTTTTCCCGCCATTCATTTCTATCATCTTCTTGTACTCGTCGCGCGAGTGATGCTCGAACACGCCGCTTATGACAATGCTCTTTCCTGCCAATTTATCCGACATGGCGGCTTTTGCCTCCTCCGAAACAGCCATCTGCAACCCGGCCGCTTCCAGACGCCTTACAATTTCCTGATTGCGCGGGTCATTGAAAAAAGCTACAACATTCTCAGCTATTATTCCCCCTATCTCGTCTATCGAGACAAGCTCTTCTACTGTCGAATTTTCCAACTTCACCATCGAACCGGTAGCAAACGCCAATTTCTTCGCGACAGTCTCGCCGACATTAGGAATGGACAATGAATAAACCACACGCTCAAATGGCACAGATTTAGACGCTTCTATGCCTCGGAGAATCCTGCGTGAGGTCAATTCCCCAATTCCGCCCCTTATTGTCAGGCTATCATAAGTAAGGTCATATATGTCAGCCACATTCTTCACAAGCCCGACAGCGAAAAGCTGCTCGGCAGTCTCCTCTCCTATTCCGTCGATGTTCATCATCTTGCGCCCTACGAAATGCTCTATCTTGCCCGTTATCTGCGGACGGCATCCATAACGGTTAGGGCATATCCACGCCGCCTCTCCCTCGTTACGGACAAGCGGCGTGCCGCACACCGGGCAACTTTTCACAAATTCCACCGGACGGCTGCCTTCCTGACGCTTCGATTTGTCGACACCTACTATCTTAGGAATAATCTCACCGCCTTTCTCCACGTATACATAATCGCCGTCGTGAATGTCGAGCTGGCGGATTACATCCTCATTATGAAGCGAAGCGCGCTTAACCACCGTGCCGGAAAGCAATACCGGCTCAAGATTTGCGACAGGCGTAATCACCCCCATCCTTCCGGTCTCGAACGACACGAATTTCAACTTTGTCAATGCCTGCTCTGCCTGAAACTTATAAGCTATGGCCCAACGCGGCGACTTCGCCGTGCTCCCGAGAAAACGCTGCTGCTGGAAATCATTGACCTTGAATACAAGCCCGTCTGTCGCTATTTCCAATTTCTTCCGTTCAACGTCCCAATAATCAATGAATTGCTTCACTTCCTCCACAGTCTTCATCACCCTCACGGCATCCGACACCTTAAACCCCCAGCGCTTCATGGCCATAAGGCTTTCATAATGTGTCTTGAACGGAAGATTGTCGCCAAGCAGATAATAAAAATATGCGTCAAGACCGCGACGAGAGACTTCCGCCGGATTCAGGGTTTTCAATGTTCCGGCCGCCGCGTTCCGGGGATTGGCAAGCAAAGGTTCCTCATTGTATTCACGCTCCTTATTGAGCGCGTCGAACGATTTCCACGGCATCAGAATCTCGCCGCGCACCTCAAAACGCTCCGGATAGTCACCCCCCTGTAAAACCAGAGGGATACTGCGTATAGTCTTCACATTAACCGTGACATCGTCGCCGCGCACGCCGTCGCCGCGGGTCACAGCCCGCGCCATACGCCCATGCTCGTAGATTATGGAAATGGAAGTGCCGTCGAATTTCATTTCGCCGACAATCTCCAAGCTGTCACCATCCTGCAACGCAGACTTGGTGCGGCGGATGAAATCCTCCACCTCGCCGATTGAGTAAGTGTTGCCCAACGAGAGCATCGGCCGCTCGTGCTCTACCTGCACAAACCCGGGAGTCAAATCGCTGCCTACACGCTTTGTGGGCGACAATGGGTCGGCAAATTCCTTATGTGCCTCCTCAAGTTCCTCAAGACGCTTCATCATATCGTCGAATTCCTTATCCGATATGGTAGGCGCGTTCAACACATAATAATTATAATTATGCTTGTTAAGCTCGTCACGCAAATGCTTTATCTCTGCTTCAAAAATATCCATACAAAATAATTTACTCACGAAATTACCAATCTTATCACAAACACCCAATACAATCCTATAAATATTTATCACAAAAACTGTACAAATTTTTTTATGCACCAACGTTGTAGTATCTTTGCCCCAAATAATAACACATAATTAAACAGAATGGAATCTGCTGAAATTTTCAAATGGGTTTTGGAAAACCTCAATTATTGGGTTGTTGTAATTTTTATGGCTATAGAAAGTTCTTTCATCCCTTTTCCGTCTGAAGTAGTAGTACCGCCGGCAGCATGGAAGGCGATGGCCGACGGAAGCATGAACATCATATTAGTCGTCATATTCGCGACCATAGGCGCAAACATAGGAGCACTGTTCAACTATTATCTTGCCAAATGGCTCGGACGGCCTGTCGTCTACAAATTCGCAAATAGCCGGTTCGGGCATATGTGCCTGATTGACGAAAAGAAAGTGCGCGACGCCGAAGAATATTTCCGCAAGCATGGAGCGGCATCCACGTTCTTCGGCCGCCTGATACCCGGTATACGCCAATTGATAAGCATACCGGCAGGACTTGCCAATATGAAAATGGGACCGTTCCTGCTCTATACGACACTCGGTGCGGGAGCGTGGAACATCGTACTGGCATTATTAGGATATTTCATTTACCAATTCACAGACCTTAAAACGACAAACGACGTGTATGAGCTGGCCACCAAGTACAGCCACGAAATCGGATATGTAATATTGATATTGGCAGTATTCGTAGTCGGATTCGTCATTTATAAAGGATTAAAGAAAAACAAACCTGAAACCAATAACCGATAAAGCTATGATAGTATCGCCTTCCCTTCTGTCGGCCGACTTCTGCAACCTTGCCGCCGACATTGACATGATTAACCGCAGCGAAGCCGAGCTGCTGCACCTCGACATTATGGACGGTGTGTTCGTACCCAACATTTCTTTCGGATTTCCTGTCATAAAGAACCTGAAGAATATCTGCACAAAAGGACTGGACGTGCATCTGATGATTGTAGAGCCTCAAAAATTCATCAAGGAAGTGAAAGATGCCGGCGCGGAATACATGAATGTGCATTACGAGGCATGCCAGCATCTGTCAAGAGTGATACAACAAATCAAGGAAGCCGGAATGAAAGCAGGTGTCACTTTGAACCCGGCAACGCCTGTCGCTGTATTGGAAGACGTGATTTGCGACATCGACATGGCATTGATAATGTCGGTAAATCCGGGATTCGGCGGTCAGAAATTCATCCCCAACTCCGTAAAGAAAGTACGCCAATTACGCGACATGATTGCCAAGAGCGGTTCTAATGCCCTTATAGAAGTAGATGGCGGAGTGAACGAAGAAACCGGACGGATGCTGAAGGATGCCGGTGCCGACATCCTTGTGGCAGGCAACTATGTGTTCAAGGCCGAAAATCCGCTACAACGCATCTCCACCCTCAAAAACCTATAATACAAGAAATCAAATAAAAAACCGGCGGTTGCCTTATGATGAGACAGCCGCCGGTTTTTTATAAAGCAAAAGCCATTCTATTTCACAGCCACAACTTTCACCATCGTGCCTTGCCCGTTAGAAACACGAACAGCATATACACCAGATGCAACCGTCACACGCAACTCGCCAGACTCATTACCGGCAAAGACATTTGCCCCCTGCAAATTGTAAACCTCGATTTTGCTTTCAGAATCAGCAAATACCACAATTTCCTGATCGCCGCCATTGATGGAAACGCCTTCCAAATCGACACTGTCGATACCGCTCAGTTTCTTGAACAAGGCCGTAACCTCCGAAGCGCGGGTTATCATGAATTCAGTACCTTCGATATTTTCACCATTAAGCACTACCGCGTCAAGTGTATAACTGTCTTCCGGCATGGCAGAAACCTCTATTGCCGAATTTTTCTTAACCTTGTCGCCTGATTCTACAGGATTACCGTCAACGTCCGCAAGAGCAATGGAGCCGTTGACAGAAGGAAGAATAGTGATATAAGCCTCGTCACAACCGGAAGCGTTTCCTGTAATATTGACAATCCAGCCTTTATCCGTCGCTATAAAGCTGTCGGCATTACGGGCATCGTTAGGCGTTTCTTCCTCTCCGGTCTGTACAGTAAGGGTCGTGCCTGTGATTTCATCCTCATCATACGGGAACTCCGGAAGATTCCAATAGAAATCGTCCATTTCGCAAGCTGTCATACCGTTTCCGCCACAATTTATGGAGCCAAGTTCGCGGAGCATGCTCAAATCTATCGAATGAATGGCATTGTCGTTAAACGACAGGCTCTGCAATTTCGTGTTAGTAGATAGGTCAAGCGATGTAAGGTCGTTATCGCCAAGTGACAACGAAACCAGATTACCGTTATTCTCGACATCCACTTCCGCAAGCATATTTCCATTGGCCTCCAATTCTTCCAATTTTGCAAGATTCGACACATCCAAAGATGTGAGTTTATTGTTAGTCAACTTAACGGACATCAACTCCGGATTATTCCCGAAATCTATTTCCGTAAGCTCGTTGTTGAACGCTATCAGCTCTACAAGCCCTGAACAATTCGACAAATCAAGATTGCCAATCTTATTTCCATGGCAGTCAAGATATACAAGCTGGGTATTCTCCGCTATGTCTAACTCTGTAAGCTCGTAACAAGCCGCGCAGTCAAGATATACCAGATTCTTCTGATTTGTCACGTCGAGGGAAGTCAGCGGATTGCCGTACACCCACAATTCTCTCAATCCGTCATTCTTCGAAAGGTCGATTGACGTGATTTCATTATCAATCAAATCCGTATTAGGCAATTCATAGCTCTCAAAATTAGCATGCGTCACATCACCATATATAGTGATAGTCTCTCCAGCTGAAGTACCATCAATATACGTCATACTGGAATTGCCTATGACAGCCTCCTGACGCGAACCGTTGCCCCAATCGATTGCGATTTTAGTATTCGGGGCATCTGCTGCAAGAGAGAACTGCATTGTGCGCCCGGCTTTGTCTGTCGTGAACGATATGGATTTGTCCGCCAAAGTGAAATTCACCTCTATAGTCGAAGGCCCGGTAACTACGAACCAGTCCTCGGCAATCTCCTCTCCGTTGACTGTCACGCTCTTAAACTTATATCCATCTGCCGGCTCTGCATAAACGCAAATAGGAACACCGATGTTAGCTTTGTCGGACACAGACTTCAGCGACTGATAATAAGGTGCCTGCCATTGTGCTATCGCAAACGCACCGTTTTCCGTAGTGTATTTCGGAAAATCATATACTCCATCAAGCGTCATATTGCCACCTGTCTGTCCTTCTACATGGACAGTCTCCTCAGTCAATGTCGCGTCGATTGTCACATCCGTTTCAGCATTCTGTGCCGTTCCGTCGCCCTCAACATCCACTTTCCATTGCATATCGCTGCTCGTCACATAATCAGTGTCGGAATGTTCGCCGTTAGAACCTGATATAAGCAAATTAGGAACTGATGAATTGTCGGCATGCGCGGGCATTGTCTTATACATCATGCTCAAGGCATCGGATGTCATACGCGGATTATTGCGGATGTCAACCTTCTCAAATGTTCCTGACGGACTTACGTAATTGAAATAGAAATAATCGCATTGTGTGTCGGTCGCCACGAATTCTTGTAAGAAATATGCGTTCGTAAGGTCTATGCGCCGCAAAGGATTGCCGCTTATGTCAAGTTCATGTATATTGCGAAGCATAGTTATGTCGAGTTTCGCAAGATTGTTGTTAGCGACATCCAAAGTCGATATCTCAGTGTTCACCGAAAGGTCGAGTGCCGTCAACTCATTGTCCGAGCACATAAGAGTGATTAATTCCTGATTGTTGGAAAGGTTCAGACTCGAAAGCCGGTTATTGCTACAAGAGAATTGATACAATTTCGGATACTTAGTGACATCTATCGACGTTAATTGGTTGCCTATGACACTTAAGCTTGTAAGATTCGGATAATCACCGACCTCCCAGTCAAGCAGAGCATTATTGCTAAGCAGCAACTGCGACAGGTTGGGCAGACTTATGCCGTAGAAATGCATTATGTAGCAATCCGACATATCGATGATGCGCAGCTTTGTACTGCCGTCATAAAACACCACCGTAGTCAAATCCGGATTATTTGAAGCATAAAAATATTCAAGATTGCTGAATGTGATGAGATTCAAGGTAACAAGCTTGTTATGAGACAAATTCAAGTTTCGCAAATGTTCAGCAAGAGAGGAAATATCCAAATAGTGCGAATCAATCTCATTATAGCTCAAATTCAAATCCTCGAGCTTCGGCATACCTGTCAATGTCAGCGCAGTCAGTTTATTCTTCGACATATCAAAATCCACCAATTCAGGCATCTCGCAAAGGTCAACCTCTGTTATCTGGTTTTCCGAAATGTCGAGTTCAGTGATTGAAGTCAAGCCTTCTGCCGAAAATGAAGTAAGCTGCTGCTCATTACAACGAAGGCACTTGATATTTCCTTTGATTTTGATTGTCTGCCCCTTGATAGCCTCAGTCTGTTCCTGCTCATAGCCCCAACCGTTAGGATTGATGGTATAGGATTTTTCCACACCGTCGCCCCAGTCGATAATTACAGGCTCGTTGATTGAAGTACAGTATGTCGTCACCGACAATTCCTCACCGACATCTTTCGCCGTCTCGATTGTAATGACACCGTCAGCTTTCATCTCTCCCCACGAGAGAAGCAGCGACGGCAACAATAGTAAAAATTGTTTTTTCATAACGATTTATTAAAAGGTTTGTAATAATTATATTTAGTCAAAAGTATTCATATTTTTTAAATTACGCAACTTATATTATGATTTTATAATTTGCATTATACATTTAAGCACCAAGGGCGATACAAAAAACGATAAATATCCACATAAAAAGCCGTATAATCTCCAAAATATCACATCAAATCCGACACAGGAAGATGGTTTCTGTAAAGAATAACTACGCCTTAGTGGTGATAAGATAATCTAAAAGCCGGATAGCGGTTTCGCAAAACCGCAATGCTTTGTAAAAAATAAGCGGATACAATTAAATTAGGTAATTATAGAGTACGACAGCTATAATTTTGAACGAGAAGCGCAAGCACAGAATATCCTATTTGTCGGAAAATATATCCCAAACATCCGATTTGACGCAAAAACGCCCTTTTTAAATTTTCATTTTCGTATTATATAATATACCCGGAGCAAATAAAACGGTACTCCAAGAGTGGATATTATTGTTTCAAGGGAAACTTTACTATCTTTGCAATGCTGCAAATAGCGGCAATGTCATGTGAAAGTGTTTCGCTTTTATCCTGTGTAGGAAATCTGACAGTTTCAAAAAAAGCATGGATAAGCAATGACACTCGTCACTTGTGCCGTATATGTCCAAAAAACATATACCAATCAGGTGTGGAGTATTGTTTATTTGCTTTTGGGTTTTGTCAGAACCTCCTGCACGGTAAACGAATGGCTCCACACTTTCTATTATTGCAACTGTCAAACGAAGGGGCCAAGTTGACACAAAATCTTAAACAATATGAATGGTTTGAGTTTCATCAAGCAAAAGCAATCGAGCTGGGCTCAACGGCAGGGCTTTGAACTGGTCAGCGGAACTATCGGGGCAGATGGCGAAAAGACTTATTTGCAAAATGTCGCCTACAATCTGTTTGACCCCCTCACACAGGATTCCGCAGATTCTTACAATGCCGGCGACGGCGGCGAAACCAAAGACACCGGCAGCCGTTTGGCGAAAATGAAAGCCGTACACTCATCTTCGGCAATCGTGGTCAATCTCTTCCAGTACTGGAAAGGGAAGGATATATCCCCGCTTATGTATGCCTTGAATCTGCGGAGGAAGCCACAGCCGGACACCGTAACCGAAAATGCCGGCACAGACGCTCCTGACGTATCAGTGATTCTTCCAAAAGAGAATGCGGCAAAAATTTATTTCGAGAAAAAGTTTAGAATCAGCGATGACACCGTGTCTTTCAGAAAACCCGCCAATCTCGATGTAGTGATTGAAGAACCGCTTTGCCACACGGCTATAGAATCGAAATACACAGAGCCTTATGGCAATAGCCATGAGGGTTTGCGTGAGGCATACATCCGCAATGAGTCATTATGGGCGGAACTGCCTAACCTCTACGACTTGGCAAAACAAATTTCACCCGACAACAAACTGTTTAAACATTTGGATGCAGCCCAACTCGTCAAGCATATATTGGGACTGTCGGCAAACTATCGAGAAAAACGCGTGAAATTCAGACTTCTGTATCTATGGCACGACGTGCTTGGCGAAGAAGGAGCGGAACACCGAAGAGAAATAGAACAGTTTGCTTCGATTGCCCAAAAAGACAATATCCTTTTCCGCCACATAACATATCAAGAGGTTATAGCAACATTGGCAAAAGATTACCGCGAAGGGAACGAGGCATACATTGATTACCTTACTGAAAGATATTTATAACGACATTTTCAGAACAAAGTCATCCTGAACAAAGAAAGAACTCATCAAAACGTGAATTTGACAGGATATAATCACATATAATCAAAATAAGCCGGAATGAAGACTCTTGTTCCGGCTTGTTTTGATTGAGAAGCGCAAGCCAAACTATTCTATATGTCGCAAAATGTGTCCTGAATGTCTGTTTTGCTTCAAAAACGCCCTTTTTAAATTTTCATTTTCGTATTAGTAATTTACAGACCTTGCCACACACAAGGCTGATAATATTTTACCAAAACCGAAAAATATGAAAGTAGCAATCGTAGGCACAAGAAATCCGAGCGTTTCTTATGAGCAATGGACACAAGTCCTAAAGGATATAGATTTGCCGACAGTGGCAGAATTAGTATCAGGCGGTGCAAAAGGCATTGATTCATATACAAAACGACTCTCAAAGGAGAGTGGTATCCCATTGATAGAGTTCAACGAAAGAGACCAGCGAGAGATGGTCGATATAGCAAGGATAGGTTTTATAGAGGACTTAGGTTTTGAAGTCTTTGTAAGAACCGACGACGAAGAAAGTGTACCACATGTTCATATTTGGGATTATGACACAAGAGGTGAGAAATTTAATTCTTGTGTTAAGTTACTTACACCAGAGTATCTTACACACAGAGATAAGTGCAATAATGTTTTCAATCCAAGGCAAAAGGAAGCTTTTACAAACTTTATGTCTGAAGTGAAAACTTCTTTAATCAAGAGAGTACCTGCAATGACAAATTATGAGTTTAGTTGCTGGATGTGGGGTGATAATAATTCTAATATGGACGTTGACGTCCAGTATGACGAGAACGACAACCCCATAATCCCCGACTATTCTAAGCTCTGACTATGGACAAGAAAGGTTGTGAATATTGTAAGTTCTATACACCAACATCTGACAATAGAATGTATTGTACGAAACTTGCCAAAAGAATTACAGCATGCAAGAAGCCTTGTAAGTATTTTGTAAGCTATACAGACTAAGCAATGTTGTGTTGTAATAATTCGTATAAAGAATAGATAAGAGTAGAAAGCAGCTATGAATCTAAAAGAAATTTATAAGACCCATTTGAGAGTTGCCGATATGGCAAACTTTTATCAGGATTTTACAGGAATTAATGCCGTAATATGGGTCAGCCCAAAATACGCAGGTCATAAGCCAAGGGTAAAGATAACAAAAGGTGATGATTCTATCTCTATGTCTATAGAGGATGAACCAGAAATTTTAGCACCGAAGAATCCAACACTCGACATGAGTATAATTAATGCAGCTAAACAGTGGATTGTTTTGAACAAAGAGACTCTTATTGGGTATTGGAATATGGAGTTCGATACTTCTGTTCTTGTGTCTAAGTTGAGAAAACTCTGATAGTAGAATGTAGCTATGAATCTAAAAGAGATATTTAAGAGGCAGACAGACAGGGTCTGTGACATGGCGAATCTAAGGGAAAAAACAACAGGTATTAATACAATAATATTTGTGAGTTCGAAAGTACCCAGACATAAGCCAAGGTTAAAGGTGGTAAAGAGTTTAAAAGAAAAGTTTTCAGTGTCTATTGAAGATAACCCACGAGTATTAGCGGGTGATTCATCAATAGTATCAGCGAAAGTATTAGAACAAGTTAAAGAGTGGATTATTTTGAATAAGGATTTGTTGCTTGAATACTGGAACGACCCCTTATTTGACACAGAGCGTCTATACACAGAGACAAAGAAATTAAAGTAGAATGTAGCTATGAATTTAAAGTTATTGGCAAGACAAATAGCAGATGGTGTAGAGCAGCATTCAAGACGCACTGCGCGAAATCTTTTAATGAGGAACGAGTTTTCTCGAGAAGAAGCGGATTTGTTTATCCAGTTATTGCTTGACAAACTACCCAATTTGAAGGGCGAGCTTAGAAAATTTTATTACGGTCTCACCCGCTGGTTTCTGACTGACTTGGATATTCAAAGCCCACAAGACGTGTATAAGGTCAACAAACTGCTTTATAATTTGAGAAATACGCCTGAAGCCGATTTTTATGACAAGGATTTTAACGGTCTGTCAATTAAAGATGTGCAAGATATTTCAAGGATTGACCTTGAAGCAGAACCGTATCAAGCACCACCTGATGCTTCATACGAAGTTTTTGAATTAACAGACTTCGACAAGGTCTGTCAATACGAGAACTATGCGGATTGGTGTATTCTTGATGAAACTGTATTTGAAGCGTATACAGCCAACGGATTAAAGTATTTTATGGCAAAAAGGTCTGATTTTAAAGAAGTACCAAAGTCGAGAGGTGATAATTATCCTTATGATGATTACGGAATGTCTCTTATTGTAATAGGTGTAGAGGATAATGAAATAGTTTCAGTAACTTCTCGTTGGAATTTTGACGATACAGGTGACTCTTACTTAAAGCCACAACAATTGAAAAAATTATTAGGGAGAAAATATAATTTCTTATTTGAATAGTAGACTTTGCCATTACCAAACAAATCTAACAGCCATATAGAACATCTGACGCGATAAAACAGCGAAGCCATATTGGGCATAAAAAGGAAGTGGAGGCGGACTTGCGTCTGTCTCCACTTCTCTCTCGAAAGGGGGCGGCGACCTGCTCTCCCGGTTTCCCAGTACCA
>UMFR01081778.1_pt1 | contig 12240 bp, 7 predicted proteins | sample 1965041 | NCBI WGS metagenome assembly UMFR01 (sample SAMEA4836049, study PRJEB28245) | human gut metagenome | biome: gut microbiome; material: fecal sample | place: Denmark | collected 2008
GTCACCGGTTATTTCGGGGAATGTGGGCATCCATTCCGTTCCCATCTGTTCAGCCATACGCAGGTATGACTCGATGATATGGCTCTGCTTCTCGGGCTCGATGATAGTGCGCAATGGATGAGCCGCGCGGTAAGTGTCCCATATCCAGTCGTCGGTATAGAACGGTGTGCCACCGTCATCATGCACCTGTCCGTCGTAGGCACTGAAGTATCTGCCGTCCTCGCTAAGGCATACCGGACGCTCGAACGTGCGGTAATAAGATGTGTAGAGCACCGTCTTCTGGTCTTCCGTGCCCCCTGTGACCCTTATTTTAGACAGAGCCTCATTCCACACCTTGCGTCCTCTTTCCGCCACCTTGTCCACATCGTAGCCGTCCTGTTCGCGCATCAGGTTCTTGCGAGCCTGTTCCTCGCTTATGAAAGACACTCCGTAGCGCAGTCTCACCTTCTGTGTGCCGTCCTTGTATCTCAGCACCGCGCATGCGTTGTTGCCCTGTGCCATTGACGTTCTGCCGTCAAAACCGTCGGCTGCGAGTATTCCCGTTGACGCCGGAGCGGTTTCGGTCTCCACGTAAACATACACCCTTGTCCTGTCATTGAGCTGCTGGTAACCGCTCACATAGTTCTTTCCTATTCTCATCATTCCGTTTGCGGAGTTGATGATGACATACACCGGCTTGTCCTTCCTGTAGAACTGAAGCTCATACACGGCACTCTGTCTGTCCACGGCATAGCGTGCCCTCATGGTGTTGTCGTCGAGTTCGATGTCGAACGAGTATGGGGTTATGCGCTCATGGTCGTAGTTCACCGGAACCACCGGGCTCAGTTCGCTCCTCTGACTCGGGCTTATGCTGAATGCCGAACGTTCGCGGTGGTTGGTCACAATCATAGGAAGCCCGTTCACATATTCCGACGTGTAGTCAGCCCTTGCGGGGTAAACTCTAAGCATGCTGTTGGGAAGCTGCACCGTAGCGAAGGTAGGTACGAGCAGGTGACTGATGTTTCCGATGTACGGATTGACATAGTCCACCGGTTCCTTTGTCTGTGCTCCGGCAGTTCCGCACAGCGTAATGCACATGGCGGCAGCCACAAGTGCGATGATTCTTTTCCTCATGTAATAATTACGGTTTTTTAATATAATGGTAAAGTAAAATGACTGTTTCTGTCTCAGAATTGTATTGTTGAATGAAAATCCCCGTACAGACACGTGTCTGCACAGGGATTTTTATTTCATAAGCCCGTTCAGTCTATGTCGCTGTTGTGGTCAAGACTGTCGTTGAACGGTTTCGGTTCGTGTCTGTCGTTGCCGTCTGCCGGCTTGTGCTCGAAGCGGCGCTGTGCTCTGCGCTCGCCGTTCTCGCGTCCCGGTCTTGGGCGACGCTCTCCGCGCTCCGGTCTCTGTCTGCGCTCATGCTCGGCATAACCTTCCGGTTTCGGAATGAGTACGCGGTGTGAGAGCTTGTATTTTCCGGTCTTCGGGTCAATCTCCATGAGCTTCACCTTAATCTTGTCGCCTTCCTTTATACCGGCGTCCTCCACCGTCTCAAGGCGTTTCCAGTCTATCTCGGATATGTGGAGCAGACCGTCCTTGCCCGGCATTATCTCTACGAAACATCCGTAAGGCATGATTGAGCGTACCGTTCCCTCGTAGGTCTCGCCCACTTCGGGTATTGCCACGATGGCTTTTATCTTGCTCATTGCGGCTTCTATGCAGTCCTTGTTTGCCGCGCTCACCTGTACCTTGCCCACACCGTCGATCTCGTCGATGGTTATTATGGCGCCGGTGTCTTCCTGTATCTGCTGTATGATCTTGCCGCCCGGACCTATCACCGCACCGATGAACTCCTTGGGAATCTCAATCTGTACGATGCGCGGAACCTGCGGTTTGAGCTCAGGTCTCGGCTCGGCTATTGTCTCGGTGAGCTTGCCGAGGATGTACTCCCGTCCGGCTTTTGCCTGCATGAGAGCCTTCTCCAGAATCTCGAAGCTCAGTCCGTCGCACTTGATGTCCATCTGTGTGGCAGTCAGACCGTCCTTTGTTCCTGTTGTCTTGAAGTCCATGTCGCCGAGGTGGTCCTCATCGCCGAGGATGTCGCTCAGCACGGCATACTTGTCCTCTCCGGGGTTCTTGATGAGTCCCATGGCAATTCCGCTCACCGGTTTCTTCATCGGAACGCCTGCGTCCATCAGCGCGAGTGTGCCCGCGCAGACTGTCGCCATGGATGACGAACCGTTGCTCTCGAGAATCTGCGATACGAGACGCACGGTGTAGGGGAAGTCCTCCGGTATCTGCCCTTTGAGTCCGCGCCATGCCAGATGTCCGTGTCCTATCTCGCGGCGACCCACACCCCGCTGTGCCTTAGCCTCTCCTGTGCAGAACGGCGGGAAGTTGTAGTGCAGCAGGAAACGCTGGTATCCGCGGTCGAGCACGTCGTCAACGAGTTTCTCGTCGAGCTTCGTTCCCAGTGTACAGGTGGTGAGGCTCTGTGTCTCTCCACGTGTGAAGATGGAGCTTCCGTGCGGCATCGGCAGCGGTGACACCTCACACCAGATGGGGCGTATCTCGTCTGTCTTGCGTCCGTCGAGGCGTTTGCCCTCGTCGAGAATGCAGCGGCGCATAGAGTCGCGCATCACATCGTCGTAGTAACGGCTTATCATTCCGTGCTTCTCTTCGAGCTCCTCGGGTGTCAGGTCAGCGTGTGCGGCGTCATATTCTGTAGTGAAGTCCTCTATGATCTGTGCGAAAGCCTCCTCGCGTTTCTTCTTATCGTGGTCGCCAGCCTCGGCAATAGCGTAGCACTTGTCGTATGTCTTGCGGCGCACATCCTCGCGCAGTTCGTCGTCGTTCACCTCATGGCAGTACTCGCGCTTCACGTCGGTGCCGAGCTCTTTCGACAGTTCTGTCTGCAGCTCGCACATCGGTTTGATGGCGTCCATGGCAGCCTTGAGCGCTCCGATCATGTCCTGTTCGGACACTTCTTTCATCTCGCCTTCCACCATCATGATGTTTTCTGCGGAGGCACCCACCATGATGTCCATGTCGGCACTCTTCATCTGCTCGTATGTAGGGTTTATTACATACTGTCCGTCTACGCGAGCCACGCGCACTTCAGAGATGGGGCATTCAAACGGAATATCTGAACAAGCCAGAGCGGCTGATGCTGCAAATCCTGCCAGAGCGTCGGGCTGGTCAACGCCGTCAGCGCTGAGGAGCATGACGTTCACATAAACCTCTGCGTGGTAGTTGGAGGGGAAGAGGGGCCGTAACACACGGTCGACAAGGCGGGACGTGAGTATCTCGTTGTCGCCGGCTTTTCCCTCGCGCTTTGTGAATCCGCCCGGGAATCGTCCGGCAGCGGCATACTGCTCTCTGTAGTCTACCTGGAGAGGCATGAAGTCTGTTCCGGGAACTGCATCCTTTGCGGCACAAACAGTGGCGAGGAGCACTGTGTTGCCCATGCGGAGCACACATGATCCGTCGGCTTGCTTTGCCACTTTCCCGGTCTCAATGCTGATGGTTCTTCCATCAGGCAGTGATACTGTTTTCGTAATTACGTTCATCTAATATTACATCTAATAAAATAAAATCGGACAAAGATAACCAAATAATGTGGAATGTGCTACAAATCAGCCTTTTTATTATTATTTTTTATGAAAAGAAAACCGTGTGTTCCGGTGGTCTGTATGTCATGTATGCTTAGCTCGGCATGATGCCTTGCTGGTGTCTCTGTTTTAATGCTGTTTTGCGGAACAGGCGATGTGGCGTTTTACTGTTTGTCGGATGGAGTTTTATAAATATTACATTTTGAAATTAATTTCAAGCAAATCGTTTCATTATGAACGCTTGTTAACGGTTTTTATATATCTTTGTGACCATTCCGTAGGATTGGCGCGGACAGATTGTATCAGCGATACGGACATCGTTTCTTTAAAAAATTAAAGCGTATGAGAAAACTTTTACTTTCGTCGTTTGTGCTTTTCAGTGCCATGCTGAACGCACAGACAAGTTTCAAGAGCGGTCTGCTCACCTATACTGTAACGGGTGAGGGGACAGTTGAAGTGTCGGGTGCCGACAGCGAGGATGCCTCCGGTGAGCCCGTGAGTGACTATGTTATACCCGAAAAGGTGGAGAACGGAGGAGTGTCGTACAGTGTCACAGCCATAGGCGAGGACGCTTTCCATTGGAGTCATCTCAAGTCGGTTACCCTACCACAGAGCATAGAATCAATCAAGCATGGGGCTTTCAAGTCGAATGAGAACCTCACGTCCATAACGCTTCCTGCCGGACTGAAGCATATCGGAGACTACGCCTTCAGCTCCTCAGGACTCACATCCATAAAGATACCCGACTCGGTAGAGGACATCGGAACCAACGCTTTCTTCGCCTGCGGTTCGCTTGCCACGGTGGAGCTGGGCAGCGGTCTGAAGTCAATAGGTGAGGCGGCGTTCTACAAGTGCGCGTTCTCTGAGATAGAGTTGCCTGAAGGTGTGACGAGCATTCCCACCGCCCTGTTCTACAACTGTGCCAATCTGAAGTCGGTGAAGCTGCCTTCCGGTCTGAATGCCATCGGCGTGCGCGCGTTCCGCGAGTGCACCTCCCTCGCCTCGATAGACCTCCCTTCAAGCGTGAGCTACATAGGTGAGGACGCGTTCCTCATGTGCACCGCGCTCACGAGCCTGCAACTTCCGGCGTCGCTCGAGGAAGTGGGCGTGAACTTTGTAGCCAACACCGGCATCACCACTCTCACCGTGGAAAGCGGCAACGAGAACTTCGTGGCAGACGGAGGAGTGATATACAGCACCAACAGGAAAGTGCTCTACGCCGCACCGACAAAAGGACTTTACGAGCTTACTCTTCCGAAAGAGTGCATCGGAATATACGGTGGCGCGTTCTCCGGAAGCGAGATAAAGAAGGTGACCCTTCCCGAAGGATTCCTCGCGGTGGACAGTTACGCTTTCTGCGAGTCGGCTCTCGAGAGCATAAACATGCCGTCGTCGATGGTGATGATAGGCGAGCAGGCTTTCGCAGCGACGCAGCTCACGGAGGTGACACTGCCCGAACGCACGGAGACACTCTACAGCGCGGCTTTCGCGGGATGTGAGAAGCTGACCACAGTAACAATCCCCTCTGGACTCAGATACATCAGCAACCGCGTGTTCTTGGGCTGCACCGCGCTGAAGACAATCAACTGTCTGGGTGCCACCCCGCCCGAACTCGAAGAGATATACGAACCGTATGAGGACCAGTTCTACGGCGTAAGCGGAGCCACACTCTATGTGCCGAAGGGCTGTGCGGCATCCTACCGCGACGCAGGATACGGCACGTCGCTCACAATAGAGGAGACAGACAAGGGCGTGTTCACGCACGTGTCTACCACTCCCGCCGCCGGAGCCAAGGTGGAGCCGGGCTGGATGCCGATGTCGGTTGAGGTGGAGTTTGCCGAGCCTGTCACCGTTGTCAACACCTCGCCTTACGCAAGTCTGTTCGACGGTCAGCTTGCGGGAGGCAGGGAGATACTGCCCGACGACGGATGGAAAGCCACTGTGAGCGACAAGAGCAAGAACACGCTCGTGGTCTGGGGCTCCGACTTCGACGGATTCACAAACGCCTTCAAGGCTGAGAAAGGACACGGCTACACTGCCGTAATACCTGCCGGAGTGGTGAAGAACGCTGCTGGCGAGCTCAACGAACAGATAGTCATCAGGTTTGTCTGCGACGAGTCGACGGGCATAGTAAGCGCGGACGCTCCGGCAGACGTGAAGGTCACGGCACGCTACGACCTCAACGGGCGCAAGCTTGACAAGGCTGTCAGGGGCATCAACATCGAGAGACTGTCTGACGGCACTGTGCGCAAGGTTGTCGTGAAATGACATGCCTGACGGCTGGAGGCGCGCCTGCGCGCCTGCGTCATACGGCATATGAATGAAAGGAGACAGACATAGGGGAACATATATTCCTTATGTCTGCCTCCTTTTTTGTACTGAGAGTACGTCGCGGATGCGCTTGCAATGAACCGTCATCCGTTCCTTTCTGTCTGGAAAAACGCCACGCGACGCGCCGACAGTGCGACGCCCGCCGCCGCACACAGCCGTCTTTCCGTGCGTTATAAGTCATTTTCTGCAAATAAACATATCCGTTTTGTGCTGCGGACGAAAATAATCGTTAACTTTGTGTGCTATATACAGACACATAAAAAACACGACTTATGATTATGAAAAACATCCTACGCAGGTCAGCGGCTTATCTCATGGCGACGCTCATACTGCTCGCACAACTCATGCCTGTGCCTGCATTTGCCTTGCGCGGTGCCGGTTCTGACGGCGCAAACCTTTCTGACAGCCGATGGCGTGGACGCCGCGTGGCATTCCTTGGAGACTCCATCACCGACCCGCATCACGTCGGCACCACCCGTTGCTACTGGGAGTTTCTTGCCGACATGCTCGGTATAGTGCCGCTGGTGTATGGCGTCAACGGCCATCAGATGAGCGACCTGTACGGTCAGGCACAACGTCTGCTCGCCGAGCAGGGCGACAGTGTGGACGCCATAGTGGTGTTCGCCGGAACCAACGACTATAACGACGGCGTGCCACTTGGCGAATGGTATGATACGGGCGAGCGCGAGACCGTTGTGGGCGGAGGCGTGAAGACAGTGCGTAAATACCGCACGCCCGTGATGAGCGGAGCCACGTTCAGAGGCAGGATAAACATGCTGATGGACTTTCTGAAGACCCATTATCCCGACAAACAGATAATGGTGCTCACTCCGATACACCGCGCCTACGCTTGTTTCGGACCGGACAACGTCCAGCCAGACGAGCGGTTTGCCAACAGCATCGGCGCTTTCTTCGACGAATATGTGGATGCCGTGAGGGAGGCGGCTGGTGTGTGGGCAGTGCCGGTGATAGACCTCAACAGCCTGAGCGGACTCTATCCGCTCAACGACTCGTTCGTCCACTGTTTCAGCAACGGTAAGACCGACCGCCTGCACCCCAACGCCGAAGGGCACAGACGCATGGCTCTGACCATCGCCTGTCAGATGATGGCGTTGCCTGCGACGTTCGACTGAGCTGCGGCGGAGCGGCATGCATGTCGCCGGACGCCTTGTCCTTGCTGCCCGTGCAGCCGTGACAGCATTCCCGTTTTGACGGTTTTCCCGGTGGAAAGACACATATTTGTCAGATATGATTTATAATATCGTTTTATATTTTATATCTGATTATGATTGAATATTCTTAATCATACGGCGGCTGAATGTTAAAACAATGCCGTGAATGCGCGTGTTTTTCCGCACCGAATGCTTTTCCGCACGTTATACCGCGTGTTTTTCAGCTTTTCCGCAATGTGCTGACCGCCAGACGGTTGGGCGGAAAGAACGCGTCCTCATGATATTTTTCTTTTTACGGAACGGGCTTTTCCATGATGCGGAAAAGCCCGTTCCGCAGTGTGACAAAGCCTCTTCCGGACGATGGAACGGTCTTTTACGTGAGACGGAACGGGCTTTTCGGCACGCCGGAGACCTCCGGAAGGCATGATGGCGGAGTGTTTATGGCGTGTCTGAATGCGTTTTCCTGCCCCGTCATCATGTTTCCGCAGCATCGCGGCATGGCTTTTACAGGCATGCCTTTTAACTTAAAACTGTTAATTGCGGGGACGTTTATACGGTTGAAGGAGAGTGGGGCGGATAGCGCATACACGCGCCGGGCTTTCATTATATGGCTCTCGGGACGGTGTGGAATATGAATCCGTAAAACTGGTATATATGTCCGTCAAAGAGGTATTGTGCCGTATTTGTATCGTAAGTATCTTTGCATCGAACAACAAAACATACTTGCGATATGAACATAAAAACCGTAATGACAGCGGCTGTTATGGCTGCCGCTTTGACAACCGATGCCCAGACGGCATATAAAAACGATACTGATATGGACAGACTTGAATTGACAAAAGAGTGGGACAAGACATTCCCGAAGAGTGAGAAAGTGAGTCATGAGAAAGTGACGTTCCGCAACCGTTACGGCATAACGCTTGCGGCAGACCTCTACAAGCCCGTCGGCGCGGACGGCAAGCTGCCTGCTCTGGCGGTGTGCGGTCCGTTCGGAGCCGTGAAGGAGCAGGCTTCAGGTCTTTATGCTCAGGAACTGGCAGAGCGCGGGTTCCTCACCATAGCCTTCGACCCGTCGTTTACGGGTGAGAGCGGAGGCAGTCCGCGCTATGTGGCGTCGCCCGACATCAATACCGAAGACTTCTGCGCGGCGGTCGACTTGCTGTCCGTCCGCGATGATGTGGATGCCTCGCGCATCGGCATTCTCGGCATATGCGGGTGGGGCGGACCCGCTCTCAACGCGGCTGCTGTGGACTCCCGCATAAAGGCGGCGGTGGCTTCGACGATGTATGACATGAGCCGCGTGACGGCAAACGGATATTTTGATGAGGCTGACAGTGCCGGAGCGCGCAACGCCATGCGCCGCATGCTCAGCTCGCAGCGCACTGAGGACTACCGCAACGGGACGTACGCGCGCGCCGGAGGAGTGGTGGATCCGCTGCCTGAGGACGCTCCGCAGTTTGTGAAGGACTATCATGCCTACTATAAGACGGAGCGTGGCTATCACAGACGGTCGCTCAACTCCAACGACGGATGGAACACCACGTCGGCTCTCTCTTTCCTAAACATGCCGCTGATGACATACATCGGAGAGATAGAGAATGCGGTGATGATAGTCCATGGTGAGAAAGCCCACTCGCGCTATTTCGGTGAGGACGCTTTCAGACGTCTGAAGGGCGACAACAAGAAACTGCTGATTGTGCCGGGAGCGAGCCACACCGACCTGTATGACAACATGGAGAAGATACCTTTCGGCAGCATAGAGGAGTTCTACCGCACGTATCTTCGCTGACCCGGATGTGCGCGGTCACGCCCGTGAGGTAATCCTGCGGCACGGGCAGAAGTACAAGACGAAACGTATCAGAGAGGCGGATATACAGAACCGGGACATCATTCGTGCGTCGTGGCTGCGTAATGATGTCCCGGTTTTCAATATGTGTCTTGTCTGTCCCGGCATTGCCGCCGTTATTCCGAACAAGTCATCAGACTTCCATTCTTGTTTCGTGCTGCTGTCAGGCGGACTGTATCCTGCTTTATCGAAGATGCGGCGGGCTGCACCGGGAAAAAGCCGGATGCAAGATGACTGCGGCAGTGCGTAAGAAGGACGAAGGTCTGACAATGAACCTTAAACGTATAATCGGTGTTCTGATGACCGATTCAGTGTTATAGCTTATGTGCACTTATTTGCCTTCGTTCTTAGGCTTCAGTATCGCCGCATACTCCTCTGGCGACCTCAGCAGGCGTATAGCCTCCTTCATCTGCTTGTCGTAGCGCAGGGCGTTCTCTATTGCGCCGCGCTGGAAGTAGTATGCCGTCACGATGTCGGACGACAGAATCTGTTTTATCATCCTCTTGTTATAGTCGAAGTCGAGGTCCTTTGCGATGTTGTGACTCAGTTTCTTCTCCAAAGCCTCAAACTCGGGTTTGGCGTCCTCGTAGTAGCCTTCGAACTTGGCGAGCTTCACGAGTTCCTCGAGACATTTCTCACTCACGCGGTCGTAAGTGAAGCTGCTTGCGATGACGCGCTGCTTGAACTGCTCGTAGTCGGAGTCGCTTATCTCGAACTCCGCCGCCGGGGCTATCGTGGGGTGAGCCTTGATGTAGTCCACCACATAGTTGAACATGAGGTCTGTTGTGTCCACGCGCTGCAGGTAGTAGGCTATGTTCGGGAGCGAGTCAGGCTCTATCTTGATGTCCGGCTCTATGCCTCCGCCGTCGTGCACGATGCGTCCGTTGCGTGTGCGGAACTCACGCGTGAGCGAGTCGGGCACGTGTTCGGTGTATCCGCCCTGCGAGTGCTTGTAGTTGATAGCCTGTATGCAGCGTCCGCTGGGAGTGAAATATTTGGCTGTGGTGAGCTTCAGGTTGCCGTTGTAAGGCAGCTGCACGTTGGGCACCTGTACGAGTCCCTTGCCGTAGGTGCGTGTTCCCATTATCACTGCCCGGTCGAGGTCCTGCAACGCTCCGCTTGTTATCTCGCTGGCACTTGCCGTTATGCCGTTCACCAGGACTACTATCGGCATCACCGTGTCGATGGGTTCGACGGTGGTCTTATAGTCGCGGTTGGAACGCTGCATCTTGCCTTTCATTGACAGCAGGTCGGTGTTTTTGGGGATGAATATGTTGAGTATGGACAGTGCCTCCTGCACCGATCCGCCTCCGTTGTTGCGCAGGTCGAGCACGAGTCCTTTCGCTCCTTGCTTCTTCAGGTCGATGAACGCGCGGCGGAAATCCTTCGCGCAGTTCTCGCCGATGTACGAGTCGAGGTCTATGTAGCCTATGTCACCGTCCTGCATGCCGTAGTATGGCAGGTCGGGCATCTGTATAGCCTTGCGCTGTATCTTGAAAGTCATGTCCTTGCCTGTGGTCGGACGGTGTATCTTAAGCTCGAGAGTGGTGCCCGCCGTGCCGCGCAGGTGCTCGCTGACATAGGCGTTTGTCTTGTCGGTCATGTCCTCCCCGTCGATGCTCAGTATGATGTCGCCCTTCTTCAGACCCACCTCCGCCGCCGGCATATTCTCATAAGGCTCGTTTATGACAACCCTTTTCAGAGTGAAGTTGTAGCTTATAATCGAGCCGATGCCCGCATATTTTCCTGTCAGCATCTGCTTGAACTCCGCCGATTTGTCCTCGGGATAATATTCGGTGTAGGGGTCGAGGCTGCGCAGCATCGCCTTTATGCCGTTGCCTATCACCTCGTCGGCGTCGAGCGTATCCACATACATGAGGTCGAGATTCTTGTATATGGCATTGAACACATCGAGGTTTTTCGCCACCTTGAAGTTGTGGTCATCGTTTTTCTGCGCGAGAGCCGTGACGGCGCCAAGCAGCATCACGCAGAACAGTATGTTTTTTCTCATAATCGGCTTATATATAAATATAATGTGGTAATTGTACGTAAAGAGTGTGTGAAGGTAATGCATGCGGGCGGAAAGAGAGCTTGCTTTCAGTTTCCTGAGTGCAGCTTACCTTATGCAAAGGTAATGCAAGTTATGTGCCGGACAAAATAAAATGTATTTATTTTTCATAATACGGCATGGCGCAACACCGGTTTTTCAATGCGCGGTGGCGTGTCATGCATGTAAACACGCCCTTGCACGCATCCCCGAAACGCCCTTGTGGCATACCGGACAAGACCTTCCGCTGCCGTAAAACAAGGTTTCATACATGCCGACATGCCCATAATGACGTTTTTTTGAGATAAATTTGAATTTTTTCGCGAAAATGTTTGGCGGAATGAAAAAAACGCTGTACTTTTGCATCGCAATTAAGGCAAATGCTTCAATAGCTCAGTTGGTTAGAGCACCTGACTGTTAATCAGGGGGTCGTTGGTTCAAGCCCATCTTGAAGCGCACTAAAGGAACTGCATCAGGCAGTTCCTTTTTTGTTTCCTGATGTTTTGGTTTTACGGAGGAAAGGTGCGTGGAACGCTATGCCGCTGTGGTGTTTTTGCGTCACTGTAGTGTGCCGTGTGCGTTGATACTGGAATGCGATGGCGTGATGGGACAGGCTTGCTCGCATGACAGGAATTGTCTGTTTGGCGTGCGGAATGGTGCGTTTGGCGGAGTGGGCGAAGTGTTTTGTGAAATGAAAAATGCATTGTACGGAAGTAAAAAATATTGACAGCGCTTTTTTGTGAAATAGGTTTTTCGGGCTGTCCGTGGCAGTACGGATTGTCGGGAAAACAGGTTTGGCTGTATCATTTTCTTGCTTTCCGTTGGCGGGAAAGGCGGTTTTGTGTTACGGAAAAGACTCTTTTTGGTTGCGGAAAAGGCTGTTTTATGGTGTGGAAAAGGCTGTTTTGCGGTGTGAAAAAGGCTCTTTCGGGTTGCGGAAAAGGCTTTTCGGGGCAGACGAAGGGAGAATGGTGTGTGGCTGTGTGGTGTATGTGGCTGGCTGTCAGACGGTTGCCTTAAATGTGAAAAAATCGCGTATTTGTGGAAGAAGTTACTCTATTCCGGTTTTAAAGCATTCTCGTGGAGTTGTCGTTGGATGTTTTTTCTCAATTTTGCGTAATGATTCCGTTTTCCGTCCCCTACGGAGATGTATTTTTGTTTGGGTGTAGTGGCGGGGCAGTGCGTAGGGAATTAATAAGCAGTGCGTAGGGGATTAATAAGCAGTGTGTAAGAAATTAATAA
>UMFR01026126.1_pt1 | contig 12235 bp, 8 predicted proteins | sample 1965041 | NCBI WGS metagenome assembly UMFR01 (sample SAMEA4836049, study PRJEB28245) | human gut metagenome | biome: gut microbiome; material: fecal sample | place: Denmark | collected 2008
GTCTTTTTAGAGACTCCGCCCAAAAGCCACAGGGTCAGCAATGTCGAGAGAATGACAACAACAATGGTAATACCGATCGGTGAAATGCCCCGGTACATCAGCGGAAACATCAGATAAACAATACACACACCGGTAAATGCCAGACTTGCAATGGCTTTGACTCCTTTTTTCCCACCTATCATACATATCACCAGACAGAAAAAAAGTACAAACAGATAAATCGCCATAGTACGGTCTTTGCTGTATACCGTAACGACAGCATTATCATCTGTGGAACTGACAATGACAATTACGCGCGAACCAACTTCACAGTTCTCCATGCCAAACAGCGAACCGCTTGGATTGACGGCATCAAACTCTTCCCCTGCATATGTTCCGGATTTGACCTGTACGCGCACCTCCTGTGTCCCGTATCGGTTTCCATCTTCTGCCAGATTATCTTTCGTGATCTTCGTCACGACTGCTTTCTCATAGCTTTGCCCTTCCGTGGAAATCAGGGATACTTTTTCGAACTGGTTTTCTTTGACTAACAACAGTAGGAACCCCACCAGACAAAGGGTTCCCACTAAAACTTTTTTCCAGTTTTTCTTCATTATTATTTAGCTGCTTTCTTTACTGCTTTCTTTGTAACAGTAATTGTAATTGTTTTACCTGCTGCCTGATACTGGCTGGTTGCTGCTGCCTTTACTGTAATCGTAACTTTTCCGGCTTTCTTCACTGTGACTTTTCCGTTTTTGTCAACGGTTGCAACCTTCTTGTCGGAAGATATATAGGTAAGCGGTGTTTTCGCTTTTGCATTTAAGGAAAAGGCTTTGTCTCCTACGGTTTTTTTGTAAGAGTTCTTCGCCTGAATGGTCTGCTTTACCGCATCTTTTACGATCGTATATGTAGTAGATCCCTGTAACTGTTTTCTGGTCGTTGCATCATAAGTTGTTACAGAAAACTTTTTGTCCGTTACTTTTACGACGGAATAGGTTGGTGTCCAGGTCTGGCTTCTCTCAGAAATAAAGTCCTGTTTGGAAGCAATCAGGCTATAGAATTTTGAACCTGTTGCAGAGTTTGCCTCTAAATATACGGTTCCTTCCGGATTGGTAACGGTTCCGCCAACGGTCTTGTTTACGATTTCATAGCAGTTATTCTGTGCCTGATAATCACTGTCTTTTTCAGCTTCCTCTACAGATTTGTATCCATAAGTGCTGTAAGAAGTATGATCCTTTCCATCCCCCTCAAGCTGGAAGGTTCTGGAATAGGTATGATCATGTCCCTGCATCACCACATCAATCTTATACTTATCCATCAGTGGAGTAAGCTGTGTACGAAGCACCATACCATCGGAATCGGAATGGTCGTAACCACTGCCGTAAATATCCTGATGGAATACCACAATACGCCATTTGGCATCTTTATTCTCATTGATTGCTTTTTTCATGACATTCTCATGCGTTGCACAGTTATAGTTGTTTGTATCAAGAACAATGAACAGGACATTTCCATAACGATAATAGTAATCGGTTCCTGCCTTTGTCTTTCCCTGTACATAATTGGTATCGGTATCGGAAAAAGCATTTGGATTATTAAAATGCAGGCTGTACTGATTCGAAACACTGTCGTGGTTACCAATGGTCGTTGCTACCGGAAGGGAAGTCAGTGCCTCTGCCCCAAGATATCCTGCATATTCCCGCTCGTTGCTTCCGTAGTTCACCTGATCTCCTGCGGACACAAGAAAACTTACATCGGAATGATCCTCGAGTGCTTCATTTAATACGTTGTTCCAGTTATAGCTGTCATTTCTTGCTGCAAGATTTTTTTCCGGTGCAGAAGTTACAACATTTCCTGCATTTTCCATCTTTTCACTCTCACTGCTGGTCTGACCTTTCGAAGCACCGATCTGCGGATCCCCGACATACAGGAAAGAAAATTCATCAAACGCCTGTGTGGTATAGTTTTGTGTATCCTGCCACTTTCCATCCTGAAATACCTGATAATAATAGCTGGTATTTTCTTTGAGCCCGCTTACGGTTACTTTATTGGAAAAATATTTTGTGGTATCTATGGTCACAGCTTCGGTCTGCGCTCCGGTGAACTCTGTCGCACCATCCATATTCTGTCTGGTAGAGATTCTCACCTTTGGAGTCTCAGCCGTTTTGCTGTACCATGCATAATTTAATTTTGTCTCATCCGCACCCGGAGTCAGCGATACATGTTCATACTCACTGCTATAAGCAGCCCAGTTCTTTTTCCAGTTGCTCCAGTCTGTAGATTCCCGGGAAGCATCATTCCAGTGTTCCGTTGCTGCTGCAATCTTTGTCGGGATACCAGTGGCAAACATTCCTGCCAATACAGCGGTGGAGAGAACTCCTGCTGTAAGTTTCATCACATTTTTTCTCATAATTCTTTTGTTCTCCTTGTGAAATCTGTAAGATTTATTACAGGATTTATAATAAACGGGTTATGTAAGATGCACTATCCGTTTTCTGTAATCCTTTTGTAAAAACAAAAAGAGTGGATGCTTTGGGACATCCACTCCACATACCGGCTATGCCATGCCGTTTACGGTTTTATATTTATAGAGCATCTCCGCGTGGTTTTGTTCTTCCACCTGGATATCTGCCAGAAGTTTGCGCACATCAGAATCCCCGAATGCAAACACATCGGTATTATACGTTCCGGACACCATTTTTTCAGAGCCAATGCTGTCTGTGGCAAGGAAATTATCGTTTTTCTTATCTTCCGGATTGGTCATAGAATCATAGGTTGCCTTTGGCTCATACATCTTTCCATCCCTGTCATTGACGTTACAGGATGGGACGCTGCCTTTCATGACCTGTTCCAGAGACTCCACATGCTTCTGCTCCTTTTTTTCCAGATCGGCAAACAAATCCCGAAGTACCGGGTCTTTTGCTTCCTGTCCGTAACGTTTGTACTTCTCCACGCAGGACAGCTCCTGTGTGTGCAGATCCTCAATTGTAGCCATCTCTTTTTCTGTTAAAACCATGGTTTAACCCTCTTTCTTTCCTGATATAATTCTGACGATTACAGAACATGAAAACTCCGCAATCTTCTCCTCTAGTATCTGTAAAAAAATACAACACATACCTGGTAAAATTCACCTGGTAAAATTTCGTCAAAAAGGGTTGAAACTTCTCACAACAGATTGTATAATTTCGTTTGTATTTTATACAATGTTTACAAAAAGGTGGATTATTTTATGGAAGAACGAGAAAAATTAAAATCCCGTCTGGGATTCATTCTCCTGTCAGCCGGATGTGCGATCGGAATCGGAAACGTATGGAAATTTCCATACACTGCCGGACAGGGCGGAGGCGGTGCCTTTGTGCTGTTTTATCTGTTGTTTCTGATTATTCTCGGACTCCCGATCATGACGATGGAATTTGCGGTTGGGCGTGCCAGCCAGAAAAGTCCGGTCAAAGCCTACCAGGCACTGGAAAAACCCGGACAGAAATGGCATATCCACGGGATTATCACATTGATCGGCTGCTATCTTCTTATGATGTTTTATACAACGGTCACCGGCTGGATGCTTCATTATTTTTATATGACGGTCACCGGACAGTTTCAGGGACTGGATGCCGACGGTGTATCCGGACAGTTTACCACAATGCTGAGCAAACCTCTGACCATGGGCTTCTGGATGGTGGTAGTTGTTTGCGCCGGCGTATTTGTCTGCTCCCGTGGACTGCAGAACGGTCTGGAAAAAGTAACAAAGATCATGATGACTTCTTTGCTTATCATCATGATCATTCTGGCGGTCAACAGCTTTTTTATGGATGGTGCAAAAGAAGGCCTTGCCTTTTATCTGATCCCGGACTTTGAACGGATGAAACAGATCGGTATTGCAAAAACCATTACGGGTGCCATGAACCAGGCATTTTTCACGTTAAGCCTTGGAATCGGCGCGATGGCAATTTGGGGAAGTTATATCGGAAAGGAACGCTCTCTGCTTGGTGAATCGGTAAATATTGCCATTCTGGATACGTTTGTTGCTATCACCTCCGGACTTATCATTTTTCCGGCATGCTTTACGTTCCATGTTGACCAGACTTCCGGACCAAGCCTGATTTTTATCACCTTGCCGAATATTTTTAACCATATTCCGCTTGGCAGACTCTGGGGAAGCCTGTTCTTTTTGTTTATGTTTTTTGCAGCGTTTTCCACAATCCTGGCAGTATTTGAGAACATCATCTCCTGCGGTATGGAACTGACCGGATGCAGCCGCCAGAAATCCTGTGCCGTTAATCTGGTACTGATCATTGTACTCTCCCTGCCATGTGTACTCGGATACAATGTATGGAACTGGAAAGGTTTTTCAATCTTTGGCGGGTCTGTGCTTGACCTGGAAGATTTTCTGGTAAGCAACCTGTTCCTGCCTCTCGGTTCCCTGGTATATCTGCTGTTTTGCACAAGCCGCTACGGCTGGGGCTGGAAAAACTACACAACCGAAGCCAATACCGGAAAAGGATTAAAAATTAAAAACTGGATGCGCGGCTACATTACCTATATTCTGCCGCTGATTGTGCTTTTTATCTTTGGATTTGGCATTTATGATAAATTTTTTACAAACTAAGGAGGATTTCTTATGTATCACGCAAATGAATCACGTTACGAAACCATGAAATACCACCGCTGCGGCGACAGCGGACTGATGCTGCCGGAAGTATCTTTGGGCTTCTGGCACAATTTCGGAGATACCGGTGTTTATGAAAATATGAGACAGATGTGCTTTACGGCATTTGACCACGGGATCACACATTTTGATCTGGCAAACAACTATGGACCGCAGCCGGGCAGTGCGGAGGAAAATCTCGGGAAGATCCTTCGGGAAGAACTTTCTTCCTACCGCGATGAACTGATCATCAGTTCCAAAGCCGGTTTTGACATGTGGCCGGGGCCTTATGGAAACTGGGGCAGCCGCAAGTACCTGATTGCCAGCCTTGACCAGAGCTTAAAACGGCTCGGTCTGGACTATGTAGATATTTTCTATCACCACCGCATGGATCCGGATACGCCGCTGGAAGAAACCATGGGTGCACTCGACCAGATCGTGCGAAGCGGAAAAGCACTGTATGTCGGTCTGTCCAACTACGATGGAGAAACCATGAAACGCGCAGCTGCCATCTTAGAAGATCTGCACTGCCCGTTTATTATCAACCAGAATTCCTACAATATCTTTAACCGTACCATTGAAGAAAACGGTTTAAAACAGGCCGCAGCAGATGGGAAGAAAGGAATTATTTCTTTCAGCCCGCTCGCACAGGGTATGCTGACCGACCGTTATCTGCACGGCATTCCAAAGGACAGCCGTGTCAATACCGACGGACGTTTTCTGCATGCCGACCAGTTCGATGAAAAGCGGCTGAACAGTATCCGGAGTCTGAATGAGATTGCGGCTGCCCGTGGTGAAAGCCTCGCACAGATGGCACTCAAATGGGTCATCCGTGACGGTGTGGTCACTTCCGTTCTGATCGGAGCTTCCCGCCCGGCACAGATTCTTGAAAATCTGAAAGTGTTAAACTCTGCTCCGTTTACGGAGGAGGAACTGGAAAAAATTGATCAGTGTGCACTTTCTCTCTAGGTAAAACAAAAACCCCGGATATTTATTTCCGGGGTTTTGTCTTTTCCTGCATCTGCTATTTGACTTTGACTTTTAATTTTAAAACTTTGGTCTTCCCATTGTTTAAGGTTACTGTCACGCGAATGGACGCAGTTCCTTTTTTGTTCGATTTTATGGTACCCTTCTTGTTTACAGATGCAATTTTTTTGTTATTGCTCTGATAAGAAATGCTTTTTACATTGTCCATATTTAAGGTGGCTGCCAGAGAAACCTTCTTTTGTTTTCCCTTCTTCACCTGAACGGTTTTATTCTTCAATGTAACCGTTTTTAATATTTTCGTTGTGACCTGATCCATATCTTTCTGATCCATAAGGACATAATCCTTATTGGAATCTGCTGAAAAATTCACATTTCCGGCTTTTGTAACCGTATAACTCTTGTCGTTTACAAGGACATAGGCACCTGTCTTTTGATCTTTTGCACACACATACAGCTTATTTCCGGTCTGTATGTCTGCTGTATTTACGGTCAGTGTATAGCTTACGTTGCCAGCCGGATCGGTGACCTGGATCGTCACATCTGTGTGTTTTCCATTGTTTTCTTCCATGGTTTGTTTTATCAGATCAGCGGTCACCGTTGTTTTGATGGCTTTATTTTTCCGAGTTCCGGTAACGGTCACGGTTGGTGTATTTTGTCCGGCCGTGTTTCCATCGGACGGTGTTTCTATACCAGCTGTATTTCCGTCAGACGGAGTTTCTACATCGGTTTTGTTTCCGTTGGACGGTGTTCCCCCTCCGGCTGTGTTACCACCCGAAGTATTTCCGCCACCAGAACTTTCTCCGGAAGATGAGCCACCTCCGGTCGCTCCACCGCCTCCGGAAGATGAGCCACCTCCGGTCGCTCCACCGCCTCCGGAAGATGAGCCGCCTCCGGTTGTTCCACTTCCTCCGGAAGATGAGCCGCCTCCGGCTGTTCCACCGCCTCCGGTGGAACTGTCCTCTTTGATTGTAACGGTCGCGGCTTCACTTGTCACTGTTTCGTAATAAGTCTGTCCATCCTTATCATCCGGCTCATATACTGCCTTAAACTGATAAGAACCGCCACGTTTTAAGCCTGATACAACCGTATCAGCTTCCCCATATACGAGTTTTTCCTGTGCCTTTATTATGGTTCCGTCCTGATAAAAAGAAATCGAACCAAGCGGAATACTGCCATTTCGGACTCCATCTACCTTTGCATACAGATGTACGGAATTACCGTTTTCTGTCTCTGCCGTAAGACGAATCGATGGTTTCGCCGCTGTAATGGTAAAGGTTCCGACTTTTTCCTTTATCACATCGTACTGGCTTCCATCCACTTTAAACCAGACATCATAACTGCCCGGCTGCACCGGAACAACATTTTTCCCATCCTGCCGATAGAAAACTTCAGGCTTTACCTGCGAATCTACCGTCTTTCCGTTGTCCGTTCGGACTACATTTACCGTGGAAACAAAGCAGCTCTGTTTCAGCCCTGTGTATGCAGCTGTCTGCTGGATGGTATCATACTGCATCTTTACGGCAATTGGATTTACCGTCACGGTTTCGTTTGCCTGGGAAGGAAGTGCCCTGTAGTTTCCATCGACTGCTCCTGCATAAGAAACTGTAATTGCATTTTCTCCCATATGAAATCCGTTTGCCTCTGAAACCGGAATCTTTATGGCTGCCTCTCCGTTTTGAAGCGTGTTACCGGATACTTCATAAGGGGTCTGGTTAATGTATACCGAAAAACCAGCAGACGGCACGTTCTGTCCCTGTAAGCCGCTATCTGTATAGACCGTCTTCACGGTAAGATTCAGTTCATCCTGCATGGACACGGCCGTTGATAATCCATTTATCGTAGTGGTTGTTTCCTTTTGGAAAACGGGTGAGCCGGAAGTATCCGGATCATTGTTTACAATCAGAGTTACGTTCTGTTCGATCTGTTCATCCGCTGAAAAAGGACGGATTTTGATATGGTAGGTTCCCGGTTTTACCGTAGAACTATTAGCCGTGCTATAGTACATTGGTGTGATCGCATTACTCTTTCCATCTTTTCCCGTTTCGAACATCAAATTAAAATCCGGAATACAAATAAAACTACCTTCCTCATTCGTAACCGTCTCTGAAGAAAGTGTTTTCCCATTAAATGTCACTTCATATTGTAACGGAACATAGACTAAATCTTTAACTGTCTCATCTGTTTCATCCGGCCAGCTCACGTCTGCCAGATATGACTTTCTACCTCCAGAAATCTCTGAAACCGTTGTAGTAATTACCGGATTTTTTATGGTCATATTTTTTACTGCAACCGGTTCCGGTTCATTCCCTGACAACTCACTGGTTTTCCAGATTTCTCCGTTTCCAGACGATGTCCGTTCCAGTGTCATTCCCGCCTGTCCGTCTGTCGGTGTAAAAGAAACCACCGTATCCGCAGCCCTTCCAAGTTCCAGATAGGTGTGATTATACTCCGCAATTCCGGATTTTCCATTTCTTCCATTTAGGGTTTCAAATGTAAGTGCACCCGTAATGGTATCTGTAACATTCAGCTTCTGCTCTTTTCCTAAGATCAGTCGGTTTCCTGCGGAATCCGCACTCACAATCGAATGTACCTGTGGAGTTTCCATCTGGGAAAGATCAATAGCACTTGCCCCTTCCAGTCTGACCGTACAGCTGTCCAAAGCTGCCGGTGCAAATGTTCCACCACCCTTTACTGTGAGGTTTCCTACTTTGCTTATACCTGGAGTTCCGGTATAGGACTGGTCGGTATCTATGGTCAGAAATGTCTTTCCTGCGTGATTTTCAGATACTCCGTATACCTGTTTCGTATCGGAACCGGTAAGTGAAATTTCCACATCACCGGAAACCGTATATTGTCCATCCGCCGCCGGTGGATCCGGCTCCTGCATGGAAAACCAGTCCCCCTGATTTACATACGGTTCCCTGGCACCGGATGCATAGATTTCCCCATTTTGCGTACCGGAAACGTGCGCAAGCACGATCTGTGTCTTACCGTCATATGTTCCGTTCATGGAACCCGCATAAATATTCCCCAGATTGGTGCCACCACCCGTAATCAGAATCTGTGCCCCTGATCCCGGATGATCCCCCATATTCTTTCCATTCTCATAAAGGGATCCGCCAAAGATATCTACATAACGAAATCCGCTGTCGCACGTAACATCCTCAAGAACAAGTTTATGCCCATTTGCAAAAATTGCATCGTGCAGACGATTGGAAAACCGCAGCGTAATGTTTTTAAATGTCACATCCGTATTCAGGATAAATCCCCCCTTACGGTTGGAAAAAGTATTTCCATTTCCGTTGACGGTCACGCTTTTATCAAAAATAAACGGTTCCGCAGCCTCGGCATTTAAAAAAGCACCACTTCCCAAAATTGAGATTTCATCCCCATTGCCGGCAGCCGCATAGGCATCCTCAAATAAATTGTAGGGATTTCCATAGCTTCCATCTCCGGAATGGGTAGAATTTCCATCTTTAAATTCCGTATAGATCGTTCTTGCCGCTGTCTGCACAGCCTCCTGCGCCTTTACCGGCACGACAGGCTGCACGGTAATACACATGGTGAGCACGATAAAAAATGCCCATAGACGTTTTGCTGCATTGTCTGGTTTCATCTGATTGTTCTTTTTCATCCATTTCTCCTGATAATAAGAACAGGGGGATGAGTCAAAAACTCATTCCCCTGTCACTTCATTGATAGTCTCTACCATCATCCTAACATGGTTTCCTATCATCGTCAACAAATTTATGACCTGTTTTTATACCTATATCATCTGCTGATTTTATATTTTATTATTTCTATCTGTTCTATCTGTGTGATATCAATCTTCTGATTGAAAATATAACGAGCCCCACAATATTTCATTTCACTTGCAGATGCATAGCCATCTCCAAGCTCTTCAAGATCTGTACCATCCATGAAAGGATGTTTCTTTTTTTCAGTTCCTTTTCTGTCATCGGTAAGAGGTAACTCTCCTATGGAATATTGCTTTCCGTCTTTTGTTGTTGCAACTACATGATAAAAACACCCTTTTTCTCTCCAGTCATTGACGGGACAAATACTAACCGTATAAGGTGTAATTTCAACAGGGATTGTTTTTTTTGTTTTCTTAACATCCGCTTTTAACATCTTCTCCTTCATTGGAACAACTTTTCCCTTAACCAAAACATTTTTTAATGGCGTATTTGAATTATCCGGTGATTGAAATCCCTTATATACTTTCGGATTTTTCCACGCAGTATCATCGGAATAAAAGCCGCACACATTGATCTGAATACCATCACCTGTATCTATTACATCCACCTTACTGGTAGTATCTAACCCACCTAACCAATAATTTGTTCCTTCCAAAGATTTTGCGTTCGGAAGGAACACCTTTGCACGCATAACCTTCGTATTTGAAGCAACCTGAATTGATGATATGATTATCTTTTGTTCTTTTCTGCCATCATCGTCTCTACTGTTTGATTTTGCATCAGAATTTTTTCCACACGCACACAGACAATATAGCATTGTAAAAATTAATAAGTACAAACTGATTCTCTTCATTCATAATCCTCCAAATACATCCTGTATTTTACCATCCTACTTTCGCATATATAACACTGTCCTTATGTGCAGTTAAACCAACAAAAAACTCCAATGTCTTCCCCTTATATTTTTCAGCAGGTGTAACTGGTATTATTTGTGTTACGTCAAAATTTCCTCCATTAACTCGCAATTGTACTTCATTTCCTCCTGTTTTATACTCAAAATTTCTTGCTTTTACAGTTATAGCACATGCAGTTCCTATAATAGGTGTACCAGAAACAACTGCTCCCATATTTAATTTACCTCCTTCATAATCAATGGAAAGATAGGCCGTATTTTCAGTTGGACCACATTCCCATTTTAAAAAAGCTGATTGAGGGTACTTTCCCATAATAACTTCCTCCTTTTTATTACTTCAAAATTTCATTGTTACAATTCCAGAAATTTTAACCTTATCTTTATTTGTATTTTCTATAAACATACCCTGTATAAATTCTTCATCCAATGTTTCAAATAACTGCTTCCCCCTCTATTTTCCTCAATATATTAGTTTGTATCATTTAAAAGAATTTTATTCTTATTTTCTTTTTCTTTAAAACACTAAGAATTAAAATACCTCCTATCAATACAATTCCAATGCCAGCCACATATTTCATCGAACTTCTGCTCTGTACTCCAACTCCTGTACTTACCTCAGAATCTTCAATATAAGTATCTGAAATCTCCGCTACAGAATCAAATGAATAGACACCGCTTTCCACATTTTGAGTTTCCGGAATTTTCTCCATAACCGGATACTGATACCCTAAGGAAATCCAGATACGTGCTGTTTCATCATCCATCCCAAGTGCAACCGGCTGTCTCATTCCCGGTTGACTTCCCACCAGTACTACTCTCGTACAGTCCGATAATGCCTCCCGTTTTTCCAGAAGTATATCATAGTAAGGTTCCACTGTATGTTCTGCTATCTCTGTAATCATCCATTTTCCGGCATGATTTTTTACTTCTTCCTGTTCTGCTTTTGTCAATACAGACTTTGCTTCTTCACGCAATGGAAGTCCTTTGGCTACGGTAAACATTCCATATGTCTTTTCCATTTTAAAAGGAATGACCCATACATAATTTGCACTTTCCAGAGCACTTGTGAGTTTTTTCGTATCTGCCGTCTGCAATTTTATAAGATTACAATCCACATATACTTTTAATGCCTTGTCATAATCGATGGTTGCATCCGGCTCTTCTTTTTTCATTTCATCCTGTAAATTACTGATTTCTGTCCAATCGTTGCTCGTTATTAACTGATCCTGATCTGAAACCGGTATTTCCGCGGCATAGACAGCAGAACCTGCTATCGTAAAAATTGTAATCATCATAAGCATTATTTTTAAAATATTTTTCATAGCCATCCCCCCCTAATCCAATGTCCATGTCTTTGTATATCTTCCTGATCCCGACTGTATTGTCGTTCCCGCAACTAATGAACTATAAGAATATCGTTCAATGCCTGCATTTGCTGCTGGATCAACCAACGTCACTTTTCCATCTGCTGAATAACCACTAAGTACTAATGCATGTGCTCCTCCTGAATTCCACACCATCTTTATTCCCATTAGTTTCGATGTTGAAATATATTTTTGTATCTTTTCATACGATAAACTGTTCCTTGTGGTTACATTATATTTATTGTTTATAGCAAAAGCAATTGCCTGTCTTACTTGAGCATCTGATGCACCTTGATTATATTCTGCCCCCAACACATTTATTACTATTTGTCGCTGTGTTAATAAACCATAATAATGTGCTCCTATCATTTGCGATACAGCTGCCCAGCACCAATTCGTTTCCTGTTGTTCCCTTCGTGTCACAGAAATAGAACATTGTGCTGGATATGCCAATACAGATTCAACTTCTGCACAGAATAAAATATTAATAATAACACACATCACTAAAATTTTTTTCATTCTATTTTTTCTCATACATGCCCCCATAAATATTTTTTAAACCATTTTCCTTGTTCTTCAATCCTTTTCCAGCAATTATCCCGACTGCATTTGGTCCTATGTCAAGATTTAGTACAAGTTAAAATGAGAA
>UMFR01035207.1_pt1 | contig 12223 bp, 13 predicted proteins | sample 1965041 | NCBI WGS metagenome assembly UMFR01 (sample SAMEA4836049, study PRJEB28245) | human gut metagenome | biome: gut microbiome; material: fecal sample | place: Denmark | collected 2008
GGCATGATTGGGGTAGGAAAGACGACCTACACTTATCGACTAGCCGAGGAATTAGGAACACAGCCATTTTTTGAACCGGTAGAAGAAAATCCTATTTTGGATAAGTATTATGAAAACCCTGATAAGTATGGTTTTGCTTTGCAGATTTATTTTCTAAATAAACGCTTTAAAATGATCAAAGCGGCTTATTATGATGACAATAATATTTTAGATCGTTCTATCTATGAAGACGCTCTGTTTACTTACATCAATACCTTAAAGGGCAGTATCAGTGAGCAAGAGTACAATATCTACTTGGAACTTTTGGACAATATGATGGAAGAAATCCAAGGTCTGCCTAAGAAAGCGCCAGATTTGTTAATTTATTTAGACGGTAGCTTCGATCACATTATGGACAATATCAAAAAACGTGGTCGCGATTATGAGCAACCAAATGAAGAAAATGGGCTAGCTGACTACTATCAACTGCTTTACAAGCATTATCAAAATTGGTATGAAGATTACAATTACAGTCCTAAAATGAGAATTGCAACGGATGATTTAGATATTGCAAATCCAAATGACTGGAATCACGTCTACCAACAAATTCAACAAAAAATGAAAACGATTGGGCTTGAAAAATAAATTCAATCAAGAAAGTCTCGAAAACACTTCGAGATTTTTATGTATATAAATAAAGAGGATAACAGATGATAACGAATAGACAAGCGAAAATTCTTCAAGAAGCAAGAGATTTTGTTTATGCTGAATTGAAAGACGAGACGAGCGGACATGACTGGTGGCATATTGTGCGTGTCACAAACAATGCTGTAGAAATTGCTAAACAAGAACAAGCAGATGTTTTTATTTGTGAGCTAGCTGCCTTGCTGCATGATATAGCTGACGGGAAATTAAATGAGAATGAAGGGGTGGGCCTGCAAAAGGTCAAGCAATGGCTACAGAATCATCAGGCTTCAGATGAGGAAACAGCTCATGTACTGGAGATTATTGCAACGATGTCATTTAAAGGTGGACATCAGCAGAAAAATGTTAGCACTTTGGAGGGGAAAATTGTTCAAGACGCCGACCGTTTAGATGCGATTGGAGCAATTGGAATAGCTCGAACTATGGCTTATTCTGGATATACGGGCAGACCTATTCATGACCCTGCCTTGCGACCGCGAGAAGATATGACGGTAGAAGAATATCGAAGCAATCAAGGAACAGCTATTTTACATTTTTATGAAAAGTTGTTGAAGTTAAAAGATTTGATGAATACAGACTATGCTAAGCAATTAGCGATAGGTCGCCATCACTTTTTGGAAGAATACTTAGAGCAATTCTACGCAGAATGGGATGCGAAAAAGTGATAATTAAAGAGACGAAAAAGCTGAGAATATGATTTCCCAGCTTTTTTGAATGCGATAGAAATAGCAACTAGATTATTTACGAAAGGCATCAATAATGTAGGTGAAGCCAGCAACTAAAAATGCAAAGGCGACGACATAAACGACAAAGACACTTGTAGCTACTGGATTGAACAGAATCACTAGACCTAGTAAAAATGCAAGCAAGGCTATCCACATGATATGGTTACCAATAATAGGGAAAATCAATCCCAGACGATTGCCTTTAAAGAAAGCAATAATGGCTTCTACAATTAACCAAATTCCTAAAATGGTTAGAATGACGACTGGCAAGGTCACAAAGCCATAAGCAACGAGGTAAAGAGCTAAGAGAAGATTAACAAACCCTTGGAAAAGATAAACAGGTGAGCGAAGCTCTTTTGGTACAGAAAAATAACCTAAAATAGCTGCTATAGAAGCAACCAGTAAACCAAATGCAATCCACCAGCTGTAAGCAACAAGATTAGCTGCTGGGTTTGTAAATAGGAAAAGTGCTAAAAGGACAAAAACAACTCCTGCAAGGAATAGCAGTAAATGATTAGAAAATTTCATTTCAATACCCCCCTATATAGTATAGTTTGAGGATGAAAGCATTTTAACTTTTTTGATGGGAGATGTCAAGAAAGGAAATAGATAGTTTGAGAATTTTAGTATGGCTTTTTGTGGAACAAAAAAGGCTGTTTTATTATTTTTTGTAACTATAACAAGGTTAGAAGATTATAAGTGAGAACAACAAAAAAGCCTATCATATAGGCTTTCTACTTAAATTTTATTATGCCCCCTACAGGGCTCGAACCTGTGACCCATGGATTAAGAGTCCACTGCTCTACCAACTGAGCTAAGGAGGCAACAGAAAAAGCTGTATTGGTGCCGGACCTTCACGATTTGTATTGAACCCGCGCAATTAAGCAGGTGGGCAACTCGCTCTAACTGAAGCTGCTTCCGCGTGAAACGGCCTGCAAGCTGTTAGAAGTCTTTTGTTTCCCTAATAATACAAAAAATAGTCGGTCAACACTTAAGTGTGAAGTCGTACACCACAGCGTTTCTATAATTATGATACCACAATTTTTGAAAAATTCAAGAGAAAAAATTGATTTTTTGCAAACGATACCACGATTTTTTAGTGGTTTTTTAGTTGATCAATCTTATTTTTAGTCATGCCAAGGGCTCGTTCGTACTTGCCGTTTTCGTTCGGAGTGAAATAATCGGCATTTTTTATTTTTTCAGGAAGATAGTCTTGCTGAACCCAATTACCAGGGTAGTTATGCGGATATTTGTAATCCTGAGCATTTCCCAGCTCCTTGCTTCCGGCGTAATGACCGTCTCGTAGATGGCGAGGGATAGGCAAGTTCCCATTTTGTCGCAAATCAGAAAGAGCTTTATCTATAGCTACTATGGCAGAATTAGACTTAGGAGAAAGCGCTAGGTCAATGACGATATTGGCAATGAGGATGCGAGCTTCGGGGAAGCCGATTTTCTGAGCAGCTTCAAGTGCGGTCACTGTATGAATCTGAGCATCGGGATTTGCCAGACCAATGTCCTCATAAGCAATGACCGTCAGACGTCGTGCGAGACTGGAAAGGTCTCCAGCTTCAATCAAGCGAGCTGCATAATGGAGGCTGGCATTAACATCAGACCCACGGATAGACTTTTGCAGGGCGGATAGGACATCATAGTGACCGTCTCCGTCCTTGTCCATAGTAATGTAGCTCTTTTGCAGGCTGTTTTCCATAATATCCAGAGTGATATGGCGAGCCCCTTCAGTATCCTCTTTGGTAGAGAGGACTGCTAAATCTAGAGAGTTAAAGGCTGAGCGCAAGTCGCCATTCGTGGAAGTGGCAATAAAATCCAGTGCGTCGTCGTCTAGCTGGACAGGAAAATCAAAACCTCGTTCGGTGTCCGTCAGGGCTGTTTGAATGGCTTGTTTAATATCGTCATTTGTCAGAGGCTCCAGCTCGAAAATCTGTACCCGGCTGCGAATAGCGGGAGTCACAGAGAAAAAAGGATTTTCTGTTGTGGCGCCAATCATGATGACCAGACCGTTTTCTAAGAGCGGTAGGAGGAAGTCTTGTTTGGTCTTATCCAAGCGGTGAATCTCATCTAAAAGCAGCACCAGACCACCAGAAAATTTGGCTTCTTCTGCAATCTCTTGCAGGCGCTTCTTACTATCAACGGTAGCATTAAAGGTCCGAAAAGCAAATTTGGTAGTTCCTGCAATGGCCGAGGCAATTGAAGTCTTGCCAATTCCTGGCGGACCATAGAGAATCATAGAAGACAGGCGATTGGCTTCCACCATGCGGCGAATGATTTTTCCTTCACCGACCAGATGTTTTTGACCGATGACCTGATCGATATTTTTAGGTCGCATGCGAATCGCTAAATTTTCTGGCATACATTTTCCTCCTTACTGGTATTCTTTTCAACTGTTCTGATTTATGTTACTATAGTTGTATCTATTTTAACACATTTTAAAGGATTAGAGAGAGGCTGGCTATGGCGAAGTATGGATTTTTGGATATATTAGATAAAGAAATGGAGAAAAGCTTTCCATTTGACTATGAAATCAATTGGGACAAGAAAAACCATGCAGTAGAGCTGTCATTTCTCTTAGAAGTGCAAAATGCAAATAGCATAGAACTTTTAGATATAGATGGGGAAAGTAGTGCAGAAGATGTTTTCTTTGAAGAAAGCGTTCTCTTTTATAATCCTGCTAAGTCTCACTTTGAAATAGAGGATTATCTAACAGTTGTCTCTTATGAGCCAAAGAAAGGTTTGTCTCGTGAATTCCTGACCTACTTTGTGGACTTTTTGAAGCAGACGGCCGAAGAAGGGTTAGATGCTCTCATGGACTTTCTAGCAGATCCAGCGGTAGAAGAATTTGAAATTGTCTGGAATAATGAAGCTTTTGAAAAAGGCAGAGCAGGGCTGACGGAGACGGAATTTTATCCATATCCGAGGTACTAAAACACAAGGGTGTCCAAGAAGACGACTAATTGTACGGAGGAAGGTAAGAATGAGCGATATGACTGTTTTGCATCAAACGTTTGATTTCTCAGGCTGTAAAATTGCTTTGCTGTATGGCGATACAATTTTGACCATTTTAAGAGACGATATTCCGACAATTCCTTACCCGAATATGTGGGATTTTCCTGGCGGTGGGAGAGAAAAGGGCGAGACACCTTTTGAGTGTATTAAAAGAGAAGTCTTTGAGGAGCTGGGCATTGAACTCGTGGAGGATTCCATTACATGGGTCAAATGTTATCAGGGATTTGTTCATCCTGAGAAAGTTTCTGTTTTCATGGTGGCTTCTATCTGTCAAGAACTGATAGATCAGATTGTCTTTGGTGACGAAGGACAGGGCTACAAATTGGTAAATATAGAAGAATTATTAGCGGATGAAAACGTCATCCCGCAGTTTAAAAGTAGATTGGGAGATTATTTGGAGGTGCAGATATGATTCATATAGAACAAGCAGAAGCTACAGATTTAGAAACCATTATCAGTATTCAACGTGCTAGTTTTAAAGCTGTCTACGAAAAATATCATGACCAGTATGACCCGTATCTGGAAGATAGGGAGCGGATTAAGTGGAAGTTGGTGGAACGTTCTAATAGTTTTTACTATTTTGTCAAAGACGAAGAGGAAATTGTTGGCTTTCTTCGCTTGCAGACCAACGATGCGCGAACAGAAGGTTGGCTTGGGACAGCTGCGATTTTACCTCAGTATCAGCGAAAAGGCTATGGCTATGAAGGGATTCACCTGCTTGAGAAAAAATTTCCGACGATTACTCAGTGGGATTTATGTACGGTTTTCCAAGATGAGCCTATGGTCAAATTTTATGAAAAATGCGGCTATCATCAAACGCATACTGAACCAGAGCAAGAGGGCATGGATATGGTTTATATGACGAAGAGTATTAAAAGAAAGGAATGACATATGAACACTTGGCAAGAACTAACCATTACGGTCAGCCGTGAGGCGGAAGAAGCAGTCAGTAATATTCTGATTGATTTAGGCAGTCAAGGTGTGGCGATTGATGACAGTGCGGATTATCTGGGGGAAGCTGGTCCTTTTGGGGAGGTGTTGCCTCAGGTAGAGCAGCTGAATACGGTTGGCATTACGGCTTATTATCCAGAAACAGCGAATCTTGAAATGATTCGTCAGGAAGTGAAAGAGCGGTTGGCTCAGCTGAGGGATTTTGGTTTGGAGATTGGAAAAACTCAGCTAACTACTCAGCAGCTGGCGGAGGAAGATTGGGCGGACAACTGGAAAAAATATTTTGAACCGACTCGCATTACCCATGACTTGACCATCGTGCCGTCATGGACGGACTATGAGGCTGGTCCGAGTGAGAAAGTCATCAAGCTAGATCCCGGTATGGCTTTTGGAACGGGCACTCATCCGACCACCAAGATGAGTCTCTTTGCTTTGGAGCAGGTCTTGCGGAACGGAGAAATCGTGCTGGACGTAGGCACTGGATCTGGCGTTCTTTCTATTGCTAGCTCACTCTTGGGTGCCAAAGAGATTTTCGCCTATGACCTAGACGATGTGGCTGTCCGTGTTGCTCAGGAAAATATTGCCTTGAATGCTGGGACTGAAAATATTCATGTGGCAGCTGGCGACCTTCTCAAAGGCGTTGACATCGAGGCGGATGTCATTGTAGCTAATATTCTGGCGGATATTTTGGTAAATCTGACGGACGATGCTTACCGTTTGCTTAAGGATGAGGGCTATCTGATTATGAGCGGGATTATCTCTGAGAAATGGAATCTGGTGCGGGAGTCGGCAGAAGCTGCTGGATTTTTCCTTGAGACCCACATGATTCAGGGCGAGTGGAATGCCTGTGTCTTTAAGAAAACCAAGGAGATTTCAGGAGTGATAGGAGGCTAGATGCAGCAGTATTTTGTGAAGGGACAGGTTGAAAATCCTGTCATTATCAGAGATAAAGATACCCTTAAGCATATGTTTTCTGTCATGCGTTTGGTAGAAGATGATGAAGTGGTGCTGGTTTTTGAAGATGGCATTAAACGTCTAGCAAGAGTTGCGGATAGGGAGCGCCACGTGTTGAATCTGGTAGAAGCATTTCCAGATAACGCGGAGCTGCCGCTTCATGTGACGGTTGCTTCTGGCTTTCCCAAGGGAGACAAGCTGGAATGGATGGCTCAGAAAACGACAGAACTGGGAGCAGCTGCTATCTGGGCTTTTCCAGCAGACTGGTCTGTAGCCAAGTGGGACGGTAAGAAATTAGCCAAAAAGGCAGAAAAACTTGAAAAGATTGTTTTGGGAGCAGCCGAGCAGAGCAAACGCAATCGGGTACCAGAAGTCCGACTTTTTGAGAAGAAAATTGATTTTTTAGATTGTTTGAGCCAGTTTGACCGCGTCATTGTAGCTTATGAGGAATCTGCCAAAGAGGGGGAGTCTGCAGCTTTGGTCAAGGCTGTGACAGGACTCGAAATAGGAAGTCGGATTTTATTTGTCTTTGGGCCAGAAGGCGGTCTGTCTCCAGCAGAAATTACTACATTGGAAGAAGCAGGAGCTATACTTGCAGGGCTAGGTCCACGTATCTTGCGGACAGAGACAGCTCCACTTTACGCATTAAGTGCAGTTAGTGTTTTGACAGAATTGATACAGTAGGAAAAAGTAGCTTTAATAGCTCTCATTTCTATTGTTCTTAACTCCTAACTTTGGTATAATATAAGTGAAATATCTAGTTTAGCTAGAAAGGATGGAAGCACGGAAACAAATCAGCTGGCTAGATTGCGAAAACTGCTTTTGCTTGGTAAGGAGAGGAGGTTCATCATGTCTTTATCTACCTTATTTGAGCTGTTTATTGCTATTTTAGGTGTTGTATCAGCTTGCTATCTCATTTATGCTTATGTTGAATTTATCGGAGATATGCTACATGCAGAAAAGCATCACCTCTTCCATCACAACCCGCCTATATAAAGGCGGGCTTTTTCTAAACTTAGAGTAATTACTATTTACTGGGTATGACTTATATGTAATCGCAGTTTGAAAAAAATCGGCCATTTCTCACAGAAGCTTTGCATTCTTCTGTGTTTCCTTGTTTTCATATTGCCTTAAAAGTGATAAAATGGTAGGAAGAACTGGAGAGAGAACATGCCAAAAGAAGTGAATTTGACAGGCGATCAAGTGGTCGCTCTTACTAGAAAGTATTTATCATCAGAAGATGTCACCTTGGTGCAAAAAGCTCTATTCTATGCGGTAGATCGGCATCGGGGGCAATTTCGCCAATCAGGTGAGCCATATATCATCCATCCGATTCAAGTGGCAGGGATTTTAGCTAAGCTAAAGTTGGATGCGGTCAGTGTCGCTTGCGGTTTTTTACATGATGTTGTAGAAGACACAGCTGCAACTTTGGACGATTTGGAAGGCGAATTTGGACATGATGTGCGCGTGATTGTCGATGGTGTGACCAAACTTGGTAAAGTCAAGTATATGTCTCATGAGGAGCAGTTGGCTGAAAACCACCGAAAAATGCTAATGGCGATGTCTAAGGATATTCGTGTCATTTTGGTCAAGCTGGCGGATCGTTTGCACAATATGCGAACACTCAAGCACCTGCGCAAAGACAAGCAGGAACGTATCTCACGCGAAACCATGGAAATTTATGCTCCATTAGCTCATCGTTTGGGGATTTCGAGTGTTAAATGGGAATTGGAAGATTTAGCTTTTCGATATTTGAATCCGACAGAATTTTATAAGATTTCTCACCTGATGAAGGAAAAGCGTCGGGAACGTGAGGAATTAGTGGAAGAAGTGGTTCAAAAGATTGAAACCTATGCCTCTGAGCGTAATCTTCATGGGGAAATTTACGGTCGTCCAAAACATATTTATTCCATTTATCGGAAAATGCAGGACAAGAAAAAGCGTTTTGATGAAATTTATGACTTGATTGCTATTCGCTGCATTTTAGATACGCAAAGTGATGTGTATGCCATGCTGGGTTACATTCATGAACTTTGGCGACCAATGCCCGGACGTTTTAAAGATTATATTGCCAATCGCAAAGCAAACGGTTATCAGTCTATCCACACCACCGTTTATGGGCCTAAAGGTCCGATTGAGTTTCAAATTCGGACGAAAGAGATGCACGAAGTGGCTGAATACGGGGTTGCCGCTCACTGGGCTTATAAAAAAGGCATTAAAGGTCAAGTTGATAGCAAAGAATCTGCGATTGGAATGAACTGGATCAAGGAGATGATGGAACTCCAAGACCAGTCTAATGATGCGCAAGATTTTGTGGATTCTGTCAAAGAAAATTACCTGGCTGAAGAAATCTATGTTTTCACACCGGACGGAGCTGTCCGCTCGTTGCCAAAAGACTCTGGGCCGATTGATTTTGCATATGAAATCCATACCAAAGTTGGTGAAAAAGCGGTCGGTGCCAAGGTAAATGGTCGCATGGTGCCACTGACTACGAAGTTAAAAACAGGGGATCAGGTCGAGATTATCACCAGTTCCAATTCCTTTGGACCAAGCCGTGACTGGATAAATGTTGTAAAAACAAGCAAGGCACGGAATAAGATTCGTCAATTTTTCAAAAACCAAGACAAGGAATTGTCCATTTCTAAAGGGCGCGAACTTTTACAGGCACAATTCCAAGAACATGGCTATGTAGCCAATAAATACATGGACAAAAAGCACATGGAAGAAGTCCTGCAAAAAACGAGCTACAAAACAGAAGAAGCTCTTTTTGCGGCAATTGGTTTTGGTGAGATTGGTGCGATTTCTATTTTTAATCGTTTGACAGAAAAAGAACGTCGTGAGGAAGAACGCGCTAAAGCGAGAGCTGAAGCAGAAGAGCTTGTCAAGGGCGGCGAAGTGAAACGGGAGAATAAAGAAACGCTGAAAGTCAAGCATGAGGGCGGCGTTATTATCCAAGGTGCGTCGGGGCTTTTGATACGGATTGCCAAATGCTGTAATCCAGTTCCTGGTGACGAGATTGTCGGGTACATTACCAAAGGTCGTGGGGTAGCAATTCACCGTAAGGACTGTATGAATCTGCGGGCGCAGGAAAATTATGAGCAGCGTTTGATTGATGTCGAATGGGAAGAAAATACCTCTACGAAAGAATATACAGCACACATTGATATTTATGGTTTGAATCGAGCAGGTCTTTTGAACGATGTGCTACAAGTCTTGTCCAATACAACCAAAAATATTTCTACTGTCAATGCACAGCCAACGAAGGATATGAAATTTGCAAACATCCATGTTTCTTTCGGAATCGCTAATTTATCTATGCTCACGACAGTTGTAGATAAGATTAAGAGCGTGCCAGAAGTTTATTCTGTCAAACGGACAAACGGCTAAGTGAGGACAACAGAGCGGAAATGTTTTGCTGGAATTGCGTTCTTGTAAATTTACTCACAAAATGTAACAGAAATTAGAAAGTTCAAAATGAAAATAGTGATTCAGCGTGTGAAGCGGGCTTCGGTATCGATTGATAGCAAACTTTATAATCAAATTCAGCAAGGACTGCTGTTGTTAGTCGGTGTTGCCTCAGATGATGATCAAGAAGATGTGGCGTATGCAGCGAGAAAAATTGCCAATATGCGGATTTTTTCAGATGATGAAGACAAGATGAACTTGTCCGTCAAAGACGTAAATGGAGAAATTCTTTCTATTTCTCAATTTACCCTTTACGCAGATACAAAAAAAGGCAATCGCCCAGCTTTTACAGGCGCTGCGCAACCAGACTTGGCTAGTCAATTATATGATGATTTTAACGAATTGCTAGGTCGAGAAATAGCTGTTAAAACAGGTGTTTTCGCAGCTGATATGCAGGTTGAGCTAGTCAATGACGGACCGGTGACGATTGTGTTAGATACGAAGAATCGTTGAGAAAAGGATAAATAAAAACGAGTCTGGGACAAAACTGTTCCAGACTCATTTACTTTCTAGAAAGACATAGCAGTTGAGTGACTTCTAATTCGTTGATGTTATCAGCTTCGACTTCTTTTTAGATTTTCTCCACATAAAGCTGTTGAGCGATAACAGAGTTGACTTGCAGCTCTTTTCCATTGACCTTGAGCGCATACAGTTGAGCGTAAGGATCGTATTGTTCCAGTATCAGCGTATCTCCCAAATGTAAATTGTGCTTTTCCAAATATTTTAATAACTCAAATTCGTCATGGACACGTGCTAAGCGATAGGTTCCAGTATTTTCAACTCGATCCAATGTTAGCTGATACTTTTCAACTAGTAATTCACCTTTTGCTGGAATGGTTCCGCCGTGGGGGCAAGTTTCTGGGTAACCTAGCATTTTTTCTAAGCGCTCGACAAATAATTCTGAAACGGTGTGTTCTAAAACTTCTGCTTCCTCGTGGATTTGATCTGTTGTGGTGTATTGTAGATTGTGTACCAGAAAATATTCAATTAAGCGATGTTTGCGATATAACTCAGAAACAAGATGTAAACCAAGATCTGTCAGTAAATAACCGCTTGTTTTATCTTTTACAATCAATTTTTCGGCTGTCATCTTTTTAATCATTTCTGTGACAGCTGGGGGAGACACCTGCATTTGGGCCGCGATTTCTTTATTTGTAATTTTTTGACTATGCGTACCAATCTCATAAATACATTTGAGGTAATCTTCTTTGTTTGGGGTCATGTTGTCTTTTTACTCCTTATCTTACTAGTATATCAAAAATAACTTAAGAATACAGCCGATAACCGCTTGTTTCAGAGAATGTAAGGCTTATTATTCAAGAAGAATTTTAAGTAAAAAGGAACTGGCAATCAATTCCGGCTCCTTTTTCCATTTCTTATTTACTAAGACCTTCTGAAATCTTATCTAAGTTCCATTTCATCATGTCATAGTAGCTATCGCCTTTTTCTCCTTTTTCGGCGACTGAGTCAGTGAAAATTTTAGCATAAATTGGAATCTTTGTATCTTTTGAAACGGTCTTCATTGGACGTTCATCGACACTACTTTCGACAAAGAGTGAAGGGACTTTTGTTTTACGAAGTTTTTCAACTAGTGTTTTGATTTGGTCTGGAGTTCCTTCTTCTTCGGTGTTGATTTCCCAAATGTAAGCAGAAGGCACGCCGTAGGCTTTAGAGAAGTATTTGAAGCAACCTTCACTGGTAACAATCATTTTCTTTTCAGCAGGAATGTTGTTGAATTTTGCTTTTGCTTCCTTGTCCAATGCTTCAAGTTTCGCAGTATAGGCTTTCAAGTTCTTTTCGTAAGTTTCTTTATTCTTAGGATCTTTTTCAATCAAACGTTTTGCAATATTTTTTGCATAGATAATTCCGTTTTCAAGATTGAGCCAAGCGTGTGGATCTTCTTTTCCTTTTTCATTCTGACCTTCAAGATAAATGACCTCAACACCGTCACTTACAGCATAGTAATCTTTGTTTTCAGTCTTTTTCGCATTTTTAACTAATTTTGTAAACCAAGCATTTCCACCTGTTTCAAGATTGATACCATTATAGAAGATTAAATCAGCATTAGAAGTTTTCTTGACATCGTCTGGTAATGGTTCGTATTCATGTGGGTCTTTTCCAACTGGAACAATGCTGTGCAGATTGATTTTATCACCAGCGATATTTTTTGTAATATCAGCAATGATCGAGTTGGTAGCAACAACATTCAATTTTGAATTCTTAGTAGATGTTCCTTTCTGACCAGCGCAGGCAAAGAGTCCTACGACAGCCAAAAATAGAACGGCTACAAAACCTAATTTTTTCATATAAGGTTCTCCTTTGATAAATTTAATACTAACTTTATTTTAGCTTGGGTTTGTTTTTAAGTTTGTTAAATCGTTGTTTTGGAGCGATAAAGAAACTAATGGCAAAGATAATGGCGG
>UMFR01065004.1_pt1 | contig 12138 bp, 7 predicted proteins | sample 1965041 | NCBI WGS metagenome assembly UMFR01 (sample SAMEA4836049, study PRJEB28245) | human gut metagenome | biome: gut microbiome; material: fecal sample | place: Denmark | collected 2008
ACTCCACTGAATGGCAGCAAGGTGAGTCTGCTGATCAAGACAACGGACTCCCAGACTCCCATTCTCTTCCACAGTCTTCGCCTTACAGAGGAGGAGGCTAAGGGAAAGGATTCGTACGAACAGACCCGTCTTCTCTTCAATAAATACCTGAAGACTATCGAAGGTACGGATATGACAATGGAACGCAACCTGATTCGCACCTGGATATACGTCACCAACATCGATGTAAACTATCAAGGCGTAGTAGAAGCCCGTAATGACATCTTCGATAAAGAGGGATTGACAGCCGACACCCACTACATCGCCAGCACAGGTATCGGTGGCGCCACTCCGGTACGCCATGCAGCTGTAGCCATCGACTTCCTCACCATCCCCCATATCAAGGAAGAGGACAAGAAGTATCTTCAGGCACTCGAACATCTGAATCCTGCCCATGAATATGGAGTAGCCTTCGAACGAGGAACCCGGCTTACGCTACCTACCCATACTCTCCATCCAGAAGGAAGCCAGCAGTTCAAGCAACAATACTTCATCTCCGGTACAGCCAGTATCGACAAGCATGGAGATGTGGTCTATGAAGGAGACATCGTGCGCCAGACCGGCAGACTGCTTGAGAACATCGGCGCCCTGCTGAAAGATGGCGATGCCACGATGAATGATATCCAATACTTCATCATCTATCTGCGCGACATCTCCGACTATCATACGGTTGACAGACTGATGCAGCAGTTTTATCCACAAATCCCCCGCATCATCGTGGAGGCAAAAGTATGCCGCCCCGGCTGGTTGATAGAAATGGAATGCATTGCAGAGAAGGAATTATGTTCTACAGAATAAGGAATTATAAAGATTCCGTTATCTAACCTTTGTCGGAATCCTCTTATCACTCATGATTTCATTTCCTGCCGCACGGGCATCCAGCTCTACTGGCTTGGATGTGAAATCAGGGGTATTATAGGAATCCAGCAACTCATCGTAGTACTTCTTCGGATTGCGCTGTGGCAAGAGGAACGGCTTGCTTACAGTGCCCTTGTCATCGATGCAGGCAAGATAAAGACGGGTATAGAGACCGTCACCGCGGCGGGATGTAAAGACAAACCAATGGGAATCCTTGCTCCAGTTGTGCCAGCTATCTGTATTCCTGCTATTGGCAGCCGTCATTGGTCGCGCCTGTTCCGTCTTCAAATCCAGCAACCAGTTATCCGCTTCCTTATGCCAGATAGGGAAACAGCCATAATCACTCATCGTAAACATGATGTACCTGCCATCATACGAAGGACGGGGATGGGTAGCACTCTTGCCCAATTCGCGGGCATTGAAGATGGTATCCACCTGGTTGCCAAACTTACCCGTAGCCGCATCGAAACCAATCTTGCAGATATTATACTTGATATTCTTATACCCGCTTGGGATAGGCTCTGCTGTAGAAGAGCAGAAATAGAGCGTCTTGCCATCTGGTGAGAATACCGGATAAGTCTCGTAATGGTCTTTCGTCATCAGGAGCGAATCCAATATCAACTCATGGGGTGATGGCTGATAAACGAAGACATCCGATGCCTGGTCGAAAACTTCAATTCGCTCATCCTTCACGGCATGGAAACTCTGATGGGTGGTATTGGTACTGTAGGCGCAATACTTGCCCGACGGATGCCAGTAAGGATAAACCATCGAACCCTTCAGGGAATCATTCTTCGCCTTCAGCCACTCCCGCTTACCGTTCTGAGAAACCAAGGTAGCACCATGGTCACCACGCACATGGAAGGTAAACTGGTCAGGATTGGTTCTGTTTGCCGTATGACAATTGAGACAGGCACCCGGTGCTGCGGTATTCTCTAGAATTGCCGTTTCCTCAAAGTTACTCAAGTTGCGCTGATAGATGCCCAATTTGCCATACACCTCATAACCAGGAGCGATGCGACGATAAGTCACCCCCCAGTCATCAAGAGCGTATGGACTGACATGGATATCGAAGTCCTTATACTGCGTCCAGTTACCCTTCTTTTCCACATAAACAGTAACTTTCAAATCTCCACCCCTATTTTGAGCAAGCAGATGATGCCATTCATCGATATCGAAATTTGCGTAGTCGCCTTCACTTTGAAGTTCACCTATCTTTGATCCTTCTACCACGACATTAACAGATTCCGCATCTATATCCTCCACATTGAAGTTGAGAGGAGCAATCGTTGCGGGCACAGTAACTCCAATATAATCAGGATAAATCTTTGGAAGTTGATTTGCTTGGATGGGATTGGTGGGCACAAGAATTCCCGGTTTGGACATACAAGAGCCAAGTCCCAACATGCCCCCCATGAGCAATAATCCCATAAAATATTGTCTGATATTCATCATTAATCTATATTATAATCATGCAAAATGTCCAATCAGCAAGAATGCCAACTTAACATTTAACACTTAACATTTAACATTATCAATTAACCTCTTCCATTCCCTCCTTCTTTCCGGCAGCCTCATCAGCCCCTTGCACCATCACATAGTGCCAGGCATTGGATACATACGGCTGCTGACCAAGTTGAAGATCCTTCGGATTCTGCATATAGAGCTGGATGAAGTTGAGCGTATTGTTCACGTTCTGTGCATCCACACTATACGGAATTGTACGCGGATCGCTATGCGTCTTCATCCAGTTGCCGATGAGAATCTCCTGGAAGGTACGTGGAATATGGTCGTAACCCACGAATCTACCCAGCGGATAATACTGCATGAACTTTTCCATATCGCGCTGCAGGAGTTCGTAGCACATCAGATATTCGTATGCCATCTTGTTATGGTTATCATTCAGGAAGAGCAAACCCAGCATCTGGTCCATCTCCCGGTCGCTGAAGAGGAAGTCCTGCTTTTTCTCACGATACTTGCGCAGCTTGCCATAGATAGGATGTCGGTTGATAGCCTTCTCATTACCTAGCAGCGCCATCGTCTGATTCGCCCAGTTACTATAGAAGAGCGTTTTCTGCAGTCGGCGGAGCAGCTTGGCTGCTACCTTATAATTACCGTTGATGATATCGCACTCTATAATCCTGCGGGTCAATCGGGCACTCTTGCGATAATTAGGTATCGCTTCCTGCGCCTCGAACATATATCTTTCGGCATCATTCACCATACCCAGGCGGAAAAAGATTTCTGCAGTAGATACTGGCGAAATCATATCGCGGGTAAAGGTAGGGAACAAGCCCTCGCCTCCATTCTGATAGAACTCGAAAAGGCGGTCGGCAAGCATACCTTTCTGGCTCAAGGCAAGATTCACACACGAGACACCCAGCGGTGTGGTAGCCGGCTTCTTCTCAGCCTTCTCAATGATCTTATCCCACTGTTCGGTGCGAACCAGGAAATCATAATCTATCAGTTCGTAGGTCATCTCATCAAAAGAAGTCTTGATACCGAACCATGAAGCCACAATCACCAATACATAGCTCAACACTATGACCACTTTGGATTGCTGCAACTTCTGCAAAGATTTCCGGTGGCATGGAATCATCCCCAGGAAAGGAATCACAACAGCCCATACCATCACAACAAAAGGCAACGGAGATATAGCACCCGGATAGCGATAATAATTAAGTCCAGCAAAGATGCGATACAAAGGATATTGCAAAGTCTGCGTGGTCAATAATATCCAGGCCACAGTAAGGATAAGAATGACGGCAGAATAGCCTATTCCAGAAAAAACATTTCCCTTCTGCTTGGCATTCTTCAACGTATCACCTATCATCAGGACTGCATAAAGGAATACCACCGGTCCTAGAAGCCAATAAACCAATGCCGTGCTAACCAGTTCGAACACCACCTTTACCAACCGGTTGTGGAATCGGTTATGAATCCATCCTATTACTAAGGCTCCGAAAAGTGCAACGACAAAAGAGAGCAACACATTCTGGTCGCCCATGGCACACCATAAGGCGATACTTGGAAGAAAACTCAGGAGATAACCTGGGAAATCATGCCTTGCTCCGTATTGTTTCATCAGTCCCCATACGGCAGTCTGAATGCCCATCAGCAGCAAAGCGATGATGGCACCGCCCAATACAGGCATATAATAGAACTGTACCAGAAACTCACTGATATAGTCAGCCAAACCTCCCGGCAGCACAATGCGCTCCAAAAAGTAGCCGGTATCAAAGAGAAACATCTGATACTGTTCCTGAAAGCAGAGTCCGCCTACGAATGGCACTGCCCAAAATATCACGACCGCCACACCGAAGAGCAGCGACAGCAGCGGTTTCCAAGTTTTTATCATCAAATTCTTCATGAGATTATATTTTAAATTCATGTTCTTTCCACAACGTCCGTGGACGATTTAGGACATTCCTTATACCCGTACAAAGTTACAATAAAATATTGTAACTTCCAAACAAAAACATACAATTCAACAAGATAGTACAGAAGAAAAGCAAGAAAAGTCAAATCCTGCTAACATAATGCTACGAAAAGCCCCGACTGCTGGACGGCAGTCGGGGCTTTTCGTAGCATTATCGATATGATAATTATTGCGATTACCAAACTTACTCATTTACTAAAGACTTTCAAGCCATCTTTGACCAGCTTTCGTCTTAGACCAAATAACTAACCCTGCGCCAATAGCACTAGCCAAGGCAAATATAATTGTCAACATTTCCATATCTATATTATTTAAGTTTCACTTTAAGAATTTCGTTACCAAAATAAGCAAATAGTACCGTTGCCGTGATACCAAAACTAATGCACAGATAATTAAAAATCCCCATCTCATCTCCCGTAAACAATGGAGACAAGCCGCCAACAACGACACCGCTGCACATCAACTTGGATAAATCAAAGAAATAACCAGCTAACATTTCTCTTCTCTTCTGTTTACGCTCTGAAATCTTATTTTTAGATAAATTTTCATCCATTCCCTATATTCTAAAATTTGCTGCAAATGTACGATAAATAATTGTAACCTCCAAATATTTTTGCAATTATTTCGCTTGATACAACACAAAAGTATCAACTATGAAACGGCAGTCAGGACTTAGCCTTATTCCGCCAAAAGCTCTTCACTCTTTACCCACTCTTCACCTCTCAGAATGCCGATAAACACAGGAGATTCCGAGAGGTGAAGAGTGGGTGAAGAGTGAAGAGTATTTCTTCGTAAGCTTCGTATAAAAACGAAACAAAGGCATTTGGGATAGCTGTTCTAGGCAAACAACCCACTAGCAGCTAAAGCGCCAGTAGACTGTCTGCGGTTTGCCAGTTAACTGTCTGTATTAAACAGCCTTCTTTTTACCAATTCACAGCAGGTTTAAACAAACAAATAAGAGTAGCATTCAGCAAATCAAAAAAAAAAAGCCCCGACTGTATCACTACAGCCGAGGCCTAACCTTATTTATATTATAATCACAACGATTATTTCACATACCTATTTTGCTTTTTTCTTGAAGACATAGAACCATGCAGTACCATTCTCAGGTAATTCTGCTGCAGTCAATACCAACTTATCATCGCTGGCTACTAATACATAATACTTCTGGAATACAGCATTGCCACCATTCACGTTTACACCCATAGGGATAACGAAGTTGTCATTGGTTGCAGTTGGGAATGAGATAGTACCCTTATCCCAGGTTGGGTCCTTGTGCTCCAATACACTTACAGAGATAGGAAGCTTGACGCCATCAGAACCGATTGCCTGCTTGTTAGTGATGTCGATAGTGAACCATGCACCGCTACCGTTACGGGCTACGCCACCAACCTTCTGACCAGCCTGACCATCAATATCAGCACCATAGTTTACAGCCCACCACTGAGGCTTGTTGCCACTACCGAAAGGACCATTGCCCCATACAGCACCGGCAGCTTCGTTCCATTCCCAGGTAGTAGTTCCATCACCATCTTCGCCACCAGCGAGATACTCAAGAAGTTCTGGCTTGGTAGTTAAAGCCTCAACAGCGAAAGAACCAGCATTGTAAGTCTCCTGAGTGCCATCAGCCTTGGTATAAGTCAAGGTAATATTAAACTTACCTTCCTCTACAACCATCAGCTGATCACCATTCAGAGAAGCTGTACCAGCAGCCTCATCGGCACCTTCCTTAGTAATAGCCCAGTCAGAAAGCACGCCGTTACCATTCTCAACAGTGAAGACATTACCCTTTTTGCCTTCCTTGACCTCCTGAATAACCTTTACCTTGCCTGCATCAAAAGCAGTACCGAATTGTACAGGCTGGCCATCGAACTCACCTACAGTAGAAGTATAATTACCCTCAGAACCAGTTACGCAGAGACGCTTCTGAAGTTCTGCAGAGAGATAAGTAATCTCATCCACGTTCACCGTGAAGTCCTTGGTAAAGTCAACAGCCACATTCTTGCAGTGCATAGTAATGGTGTTGGCACCTAACTTGGTAACATAGATGGTATCGTATGCCTTGGAAGAGGTTACCTTACCTTCTGCCAACTGGTCTACCGACCACTGGCTTGTGATAGGAGAATGATTCTCGATGATGATACGGTTGCTATTCTTACCATTCACCTGAACAGGTGTTACCTTCGCATCAACGCTCTCTGCTGTTACATTCTCAGAGAAACCTGTGCTACCAGAATCGGTAGAAGGATCACAAGAAGTATAAAGCAATGTCAGCATAGACAAAGCAAAAAATATCTTTTTCATATACTTATTCATTTAAAAGATTAAAGAATTGATTACTTCCAGCCCTGATATTCAGAATCAGCACCAGTCCACCCTTCATTCTGCTTTACGGTACCCAAAGCTACCTGAGTCTCAGGCATCTTCTGGAAACCGGCTGTAGCATTGTAACGGGCAGTATAACCTCCATTGTGTGGAGTATTCGTATCAGGCTGTCCGCAATAATAGATAGCAACGCCATTCTGCTTCTCAAGAGCAGCAGCGGCAATATGCCAACGACGAAGGTCGTTCCAGCGGGTACCCTCGCAAGCCAACTCCCAACGGCGCTCGTTTCTCAAAGCTTCCTCTGAATAAGCACCAATCGGGTTCAAACCTGCACGCTTACGCACCTCATTGATACCAGCCACATCCTTCTTCAACTCACTCTGCATCAACAAGACATCTGCGAAACGGATGAGTACCAGATCGTGGATATTATTCAACTGCATATTCTCCTTTCCCGAAGTATCCCAGTTGCCTGGGTACATCACATTCTCGAAAGTACAAGAATAGCCATCCTCCAACTGATCATTCTTACAGGTAACAGGAGCCCACTTCTTGGCATAAAAATCAGTTTCCTGAACAAAGTCTGCCCAACCACCTTTCTTATATGTCTCTACTTTAGACCAGTCCTGGATAGAAGCATCACGGCGTACATCATTAGGCTCGGCAGCAGCCCAATCCTTTACCAAATTTGGAGCTACAGGACCAGCACCCCAACCCTGACCGAATGGGAAGGTGTTGCCATAAGCCTGACCGCCACGAACACCAAAGTGAAGTGCATAGCCATTGGCATAACCAATCGTTGTACTCCAGGAAGCGAACTTATTGAACTTGATAGAGAACAAAGTCTCTGGGTTCTGAGAAGCATCATCCTCAACCCATTTGAAGCCCTGCCCCTTGGTATAATCATAATCCTCTACAGTACATCTGTTAGTATAAGCCCAGAGATTCTGATACTTATCCACCAACTTGCGACCAGAGTTAGCCACACAGTCATCGATGGCTGTAATGACATCATCCTTAGACAGGGAAGTTCCATCAGGAAGCTCCACAGAAGTCAGAGGATTATAAGTAGTGCTGGTCAGATCAGCCAATGTAGGACCATTGCCAAAGAAGCCTGAATAGAACAACCAAGCACGACCCAGCAAAGCCTCAGCAGCATACTTATCAATATGTCCATCTGTGCTCTTTGTAGCAGGCAAGAGATTGACTGCATCACGAAGATCCATCAGAATCTGCTTCCAAGGGTCTTCAATATTACCTTGGGTGATAGCCTCAGAACCTGGATGCAAGCGCATTGGCACATTTCCGTACATAGAAGCCAACTCATAATAATAGAAAGCACGCAGGAACTTAGCCTGACCCATCAATGAGTTCTTGGTATCCTCATTCATGGAAGTATTAGGAAGTGCATCAATCAAGGTATTGGCACGGTTGATACCCTTGTAACGAGCCTCATAGAACACGTTGGTCATATCGGCATTGTAGTTACAGAGCAAATCATCTGCCTGCATCAACTTATCGTTGACACCACCACCACCGAGCATATCATCACTAGCCAACTGGGCATAGTAAAGGAAACTCATCTGAGGGTCTGCACAAACCTGGTTCAAATTCTGGTAAACACCAGCCAATACAGCCTCACCATCCTCCTTGGAAACAGGGAAGGTACTGGTAGATAACTCGCCAACATTCTGCACATCATTGATGTCGCAGGACGCCAAGCTAAGTACCGCCATGGCTGAAGCCAATAATATATTTAACTTTTTCATTGTGAATTCAATTTTAGATTAGAACTTTACATTTACACCAACCATATAGGTACGAGGCTGAGGATAGTTACCTACATCAACACCTGTTACCCATGAGTCTGAGCCGATAGCTGTACCATTCTCTGGATCCATACCCTTATAACCGGTAATGGTAAAGAGATTCTGGGCTGCGAAATAGAGACGGAGCTGCTGGAATGGGCTGCTCTTCCAAATCTTAGTGAAATCGTAACCCACGGTCAGATTCTGAAGACGGAAGTAGCTGGCATTCTCAATGTAAATATCAGAAATGGTCTGCCAGTTTGGACCTGCATTCATGTGGGCGAGCAATGGATACTTGTTGGAAGTTCCCTCACCATGCCAGTAGTCATACACCTCTGTAGTGAAGTTCTCGAACTCACCATCGGTGAACTTACGGAATGAACGAGCCACCTGCTGACCGAATGCTCCAAAACCTGTAACAGAAAGGTCGAAGCCTTTGTAAGATGCACCGAGAGTGATACCCATGGTTACATCTGGATGTGGATCGCCAAGCTCTGTCTTATCGTCATCATTGATAACACCATCGCCATTTACATCCACAAACTTCAAGTCACCTGGTTTGATACTGGTACCCTGCTTAGAGTTTGCGGCATTGCCCTTGCAGTTCTTGTCAAGGTAAGCCTGAACGTCTGCCTCATTCTGCATCACACCTTCTGTCTTGTAGCCCCAGAAGTAACCGATAGGATGACCTTCCTCGAAACGAGCCATATAACCGGTATTCTGAGCCAAGAGGTCCTTACCGCCATTGTTGTATGTCTGGTTAGACTTCACCTCTGTAACCTCATTGTGATTGTAAGCCATGTTCCAACCTACGTTGTACTGGAAGTCCTTGCCAATCTTGTCATTCCAAGTGAGAGAAAGCTCAATACCCTTGTTCTCTACAGTACCGGCATTCTTCATCTGGGTAGAGAAACCGGTTGTTGGATCTACAGGAACTGCAACCAGCAAGTCCTTGGTCTTCTTGTTATACCAATCCAAGGTGAAGCCCAGACGTCCACTCAGGAAGCGAGCATCCAAACCGATGTTCAACTGCTCAGAAGTCTCCCAAGTCAAATCCTCATTAGGCAGACGGGAAGGAGCTGCACCTGAAATATACTGGTCAGGATTACCATTGAAGGTATAATAGCTACTTGTATCGTATGCGAAAGCACCCTGCCACTGGAAGTTGTTAATGGTCTGTGCATTACCATTCTGTCCCCAACCAGCACGAAGCTTCAGGAAGTCGAGCCATGAAACAGTCTTTGCCATGAACTTCTCGTTAGAGATAACCCAACCAGCAGATACAGATGGGAAATAACCCCAACGCTCACCTGGAGCGAATTTAGAGTTACCATCGGCACGCATGATGGCAGAAAGCATATACTTCTCATCAAAGTTGTAATTAACACGACCGAAGTAAGACATACTGCGAGAATCATCACAAGGAGTACCAGTAACGGCAGCAGCATTATTATTCTTCATATAGCTCATGTAAGCATGAGTCATATCACCGAACACCGAATTAGAAGAAGTAGCATTCAAAGAGAAGCCGAAGTCTGGACGACTCTCGCTATACTCTGTACCTACCAGAACATCAAAGTTATGCTTCTTCTGCAGATCAAACTTATAGCTCAAAGTGTTGGTTGTACTCCATCCCCAGCTTGTGCTCATATTATTTGTAGCCTTATCCTCTGTGCGGTAGTAATCGGCATTGGTTCTGTTGGCATCAAATACAGGGAGGAATGCACGCCAGGTAGATGTTCCCTGATAATAGTTCAACTGTCCACGGTAAACCAGATTTTTGATTGGCTGGATTTCCAAATAACCTGTAGCATGCAGATTCTGGTTGATGCTCTTGTTGTGACCAGACTGCTGGTTCAACATTTTATAGACTGGGTTTACAGAATAAGAGTTATAATTATCAACCCAGTTCTTCAAATCCTCAGCCTTGGTATAGCTGCCGTCGGCATTATACATAGGAATAGCAGGGTTAGCACGGAGCATGTTAGAAAGCTCATTGCTATACTGGTTACCAATCTGGATACCCTGATTCTGCTTGTGCTGATAGTAGATATTCTCACCAATCTTCACTACATCCATACCCTTTTCGTTGCGATAGATGACATGCTCTGAATTGATGCGGAAGGTGAAACGGCGGTAGTCAGACTTAACAACATTGCCAAACACACCATCCTGATACTGATAACCAGCACCCATTGAGAAGGTAGAACGATCAGACCCCCCCGTTACGTTCAAAGCATGGCTAGTGGTAACGGCATTCTTGTTGCGGATTGCCTCTACCCAGTTGGTTCCTTCGTTAGAACCATCCATATAAGAGTTGTAGAGGTCTTCGCCCATAAAGCTCTTCCAATCGTAGCCACTTTCACCACTATTGAAACGCACCTGATCCATTACCTCCATATACTGCTTGGCTGTCAGCATCTTTGGCATGCGATATACGTTAGCCCAACCTACGTTGGCATCGTAAGATACCTGGATCTTCCCCTGCTTACCCTGCTTGGTTGTTACCAAGATAACACCATTGGCAGCGGCAGAACCATAGATGGCACAAGATGCGGCATCCTTCAAGACGTCGATACGTTCGATGTCGGCAGGGTTCAAGTTGTTGATATCACCTGCTACACCATCAATAATATAAAGAGGAGCTGTGTTGCCGTTGGTACCGGCACCACGGATAGAAATCTTAAAGCCATCACCAGGCTGACCGGAAGCCGCCTGAATGTTAACACCAGGAGTCTGGCTCTGCAAGGCGCCCAACACCTGTGTGGTATTCATCTTCTGAATATCATCACCCTTTACCTCAATAGTAGAACCGGTAACGAGCTTTTTCTTCTGAACACCATAACCTACAACAACGACCTCATCAAGAGTCTTGTCATCGGTCTTCATGGTGACTGAAATGTTAGACTGGTTACCCACAGCAATTTCCTGTTTCTGGTAACCGATATAGGTAATTACAATAGTAGCGCCCGGCTTTACGTTCAAGGTAAAGTTACCATCAAGATCTGTAACGGTACCATTACCAGGGTTGCCCTTTTCTACTACACTTGCACCGATAATAGGACCTTCTGCATCGCTCACATTACCGGTTACTTTCTTTGCCTGCTGTACAGCATTTACGCTCTGACTAGGAGATGCCGCCCATGCTTCAGTTGTATAACTCAAGCCTAACGATGCTAACGCTCCCACAAGCAGCATTGATTTTTTTAAGTTCAAATTCATACTTTAGTACTTTCTAGGTTGAATAGAATTAAACGTTTGTTGACTCTGACTATCAAAAATAGTCATTCTTTTAGTTCCCGACATATCTATCAGATACGAAGGAAACAAACAGGTTAAGTTGAATTCAATTTCATAATGGTTATTGTTTATGTTGTTTATTATTGTTTCATTTCATCACCAATCTGAAGTCATTTTTTATGGAAGTATAAGTGGCAAACAGATTTTCGATTGCAAAGTTACATTTCTTTTACGAAAAAAGCTGATACTATTTTGCTGATTTTAAGTATTATTTTGATCTTAGTTATTTTTTTTAATAAATTCCGATAGACACTAAAGATTTATTAAAATTCTGTGTTTTCCTTACACTTATTATATATGTATGTTTTGTTAACTCGGAGCAAAAAAATATTACCTTGCCGCTATTGAGCAGCAAGGTAATTACGTACA
>UMFR01077998.1_pt1 | contig 12125 bp, 10 predicted proteins | sample 1965041 | NCBI WGS metagenome assembly UMFR01 (sample SAMEA4836049, study PRJEB28245) | human gut metagenome | biome: gut microbiome; material: fecal sample | place: Denmark | collected 2008
GCATTTCCTTCGGAATGTTCCACTTCCTTTGAGAAAATACGTGCTACGTCAATACGGTCAGACATTGTGAATTTGCCACCGTTTCTGTGAAAACGTGCCGCATCCATATCTCTTACCACAAGGGTTGCCATCACAATCATTTTGGCATAGGATAAAATATCATAATCATATATCGCATTCATCAGATAACGATACACAAAATAAACCAGAAGATGTTCATAGCCAAGTTCCGAACAATCCGATGATCGCATATATTCTGTCAGAAATGCCTCATAGGTATCTTTGTGATACAGCTTTTCGAATTCTTCCTTGGTGTGAACCCATTCATCATCCAGCTCTTCCATATCGGCAAAAACCGCAAAACGTTCCTCGAAATCTTCATAAGAAAGTGCACGAACCGGCTTCTCTTTTCCCTCAATATTTTTCTGCTCCCACTCCCGAAGTTCATGACCGGCATCTTCGTATCTCCAGTCTGCCAGTACCGACATATCCTCTTTTGCCTGTGCATAATTGATCACGGTCTGTACACGGTCACACCACGCCAGAAACTCTCTCATGCGCTCCGGAATATTATGGGTACGATTCTGCAGAATATTCACCGACTCCTGCTGCACCCATTCCATGAATGCAACATATGCCGGATCGTCCTCACCGTCATCGCAATTTCCGGGCAGCTCTATATCCACCAGCTTTTCCGGTTCTGTCCGCTCAAACAGAATCCGTCCGACTTCCTCGCAGGATAGACTCAGTGCTTTCTGCTCCACATCTCCGTAAATCAGGGAAAAACGCGGATATTCTGTACACACTTCACACAGAGCCTCTTCCCCAAGTGCTGTATAAAGATCACAGAGATTATGATCATTGAGCATGGCACAGCGTTTCTTCCCTTTCAGCTTAAAACGGTATCCACCGCCATCATCATCCGGATCGGCCTCATACATACTTTCTTTGAGTCTTTTGCCAAATTTGCCTTCCACACTGTTGTAATATGCATAGGAATCCTCATCAATGTCAATTTCCCAGCCTGCACAGCAACTGTCCTTGCAGCGGGATGCAATGCAGGAAAATTTCTCATAATATTCCGGAACCCGTAAAATCACGATGCCTGCCTCTCTTTCTCTTCTTTTTCTGCCATGTACTCTTTCTCCATAGTTTCCCAGTCCGGATCCTGTGTGCCTTTAAAGTGATTATAGGCTATATAGCCAATGCACCAGATCAATCCTGCCATCGTTGTTGAAAAAAGTATTTTGACAACACATACCGCAAGCAGTGTGACATTCAGGTCCCCTGCCAGAAAAGAAACTGCCAGAGTATGAAGCGGAAGCACAAGCATCTTCCACAACCCGTAATATGCTGCTGCAATCACACCGATTGTATAACAGACAAATCCCAACAATGCATTAATATGCTTTTTCATATGTATCCATCCTCGTTTTCATAACTATTCCATCAACTTAACTATTTTGCCACTTTCCATGGTTTTTTTCAAGTCAAGAATGCGCTGATTGACCGATCCCCGGAACTTGAGCGTAATATCCTTCTGTTCCTCAATAAATGGACCGTCCACAAGTACATCGATCAGGGAAAGCAGGTCATCCGTGTCTTTCGTATGTTTTCTGCCTCCCAAAATCAGGTCTTTATCATATATATATCCGGTAAATGCCCAGACATTCTTATCCGGATACAAACTTTTTACTTTTTTCATAAAAGGAAGAAGAGCCTCCTGATTTTCTTCCTCAAACGGCTCTCCTCCCAACAGGGTCATTCCCTCTATATACTCCGGTTTCAGTGAATCAAGCACCTTTTGCTGTACCTGCTCATCGAAACATTCTCCATAGGTAAAATCCCATGTCTGTGGCTGAAAACAGCCCTTACATGCATTGCGGCATCCGGATACAAACAGTACCGTCCGACAGCCGAGACCGTTTGCGATGTCACAATACTTAATTCCAGCATAATTCATAATTTACTCTTTCTTTTTATTCAGGAAACGGATGCAGCCTGCTGCTGCCAGTAAAAAAACAATTACTGCTGCTCCAAATACCATCCGCAGATCAACCGCACCTGTCTTTGGTGTTGCATCTGTCCGGTTTCCGTTTTTTGATGTATTTCCACTGTTATTCTTTTTGTTCGATGAAGTTTTATGTGTATTCCCGCTGCTGCTCTGGGAATCCTGCGTATCGTCTGTATCATCGTACGAATCGGTATCGTCCGTATCGTCTGTATCATCTATATACTCTGTGTCATCCTGACTGTCCGACTGACTCTGGGAAGTGCTCTGGGACTGTGACTGGCTCTGTGTCTGTCCTGCAGAAGCATCCACAACCGTTGTAACCGTAACCGGATTGTAACTTGCATCCGTCACTTCACGCACTGTCAGGGTAACCGGCATCGTTGTATATGCATTTTTCGCCTTAAAGGTAACCGTGGCAATGGTTTCATTCTGGGAATAAGTCTTATTTAAAATTGCCGAAAGATTAAGTGCCTGCTGATTATTTTCCGTAACCGGGGAAACCAGCTCAATATTTCCCGAATCCGAAGAAATCGTATTTGCCCATGTGGTTCCTACATATTCCAGATCAGAATCGTCATATGCCAGTCTTGCTGCAAATGTCGAAAGTCCCGGATTATTGCTTCCGACCAGACGCACCGTTACCGTATCTCCGGCTTTTGCATCATTGGTTGTTCCAACCGTCAGATTCATCTGGCTGTTCGCTGCCATAACCGGCTGCGGAACGGCTGCAAAAAGCAACGCCAGCGCACATCCCATCATCAGTATCGTTTTCATCATCCCTAATTTTTTCATCTTCTGCCCTATATCCTTTTTGCTATGACTACGAGTCTCCCATTGTTTACCGTGTATTCACAGGTAGAGAGCATGATTGTGGTATCTCCATAGATAAGATGCTCCCCTGTATCATACACACGGTTCTCTTCCACAAAATCCAGCAGATTCTGAAACTCTTTCCGGTTTTTATAATTCCGAAACCAGTAATAACGGAATCCGGATTCGTCTTTTTCCTTTACATGTGTCTTTACCACCGCAACAATCTGATATTGTCCAGTTTCATAAATCGTATCAAAAGTAATCACCGGATGCTTTTTGTAAAATTTCTTATCCAGATAGGCATCCAGATCTCCAAACTGGCTTCCATCACTTACGTTGTGCCCAAAGATCACAATATTCTGATCCATCGGATCAATGCTGGCATCTGCGGAAACAAACGGGTTTCCCTTATTATCATCTTTTCCTTCAAAATTGTGTTTCAGATAATATTCCCCGCCTGTATGATCCTGCATCACCGGATAATCGATTGGTGTCCCGTCAACTTTGATCCATCCAACCAGATCCGGATACATACTATATAATATATCATATTGGTCTAAGATTGCAAGCTGGTCCGTCTTTTCTGTCTCACGATTTTTCATTTGCTGCTTTTCTTTGCGGATATATTCCAAAACCGCTTCCTTTTTTGCCTCTTTGATCTGAAAATAATTCAATGCAAGTAACAGAACAACCGCCATGGCCAGGAAAGAAAAGGCGATGCGTCTGCATACCTTTTCCACCATCGGCCGATGGCGGTTTCTGCCACTCGGCCCGATGGGTTTTTCTTTCTCTTCCCGGGGTTGTGGATCTTCTACCTCATGGTGTTCATACAAATGGGCATATTGTTTCCGTTTGTTTTCTTCCATGTTTTATAAATGTAATACTCTTTCTTTGATTTCCTGTGTACGTCCCTGATTCCAGAACTGTGTTCCGATATACCCGCACGTACGACGTGCAACACTCATCTTATCCTGATCACGGTTTCCGCAGTTCGGACACTCCCAGACGAGTTTTCCGCTGTCCTTTTCCTCAACAATTTTGATCTCACCGTCATAGCCACATTCCATACAGTAATCACTCTTCGTGTTGAGCTCCGCGTACATAATATTATCGTAAATGTATTTCATGACGGCAATCACGGCATCAATATTATCCTGCATATTTGGTACTTCCACATAGCTGATTGCACCACCCGGAGACAGCTTCTGGAACTGTGACTCAAACTTCAGTTTATCAAAAGCATTGATATTTTCCGTCACATGCACATGATAACTGTTCGTAATATAATTTTTATCTGTTACGCCCTCTATGATACCAAAACGCTTCTGCAGACACTTTGCAAATTTATATGTGGTGGATTCCAGCGGCGTACCGTACAGACTGAAATCCATATTTTCCTTTTCTTTCCACTCTGCACAGGCATCATTCAGACGCTGCATGACACGCAGTGCAAATGGTGTTCCGGTCTCCGGCTCCGTATGGGAAACACCTGTCATATAACGGGTACACTCGCACAATCCCGCATATCCCAAAGAGATGGTGGAATAACCGCCAAATAAAAGTTTGTCGATCGTCTCTCCCTTTTTCAGACGGGCAAGCGCTCCGTTCTGCCACAGAATCGGAGCCACATCACTCGGTGTGCCAAGAAGTCTCTTATGTCTGCACATCAGTGCCCGGTAGCACAGTTTTAGACGCTCATCGAGAATCTTCCAGAATTTTTTCTCATCTTTTCCGGAAGAACATGCCACATCCACCAGATTGATCGTCACAACTCCCTGGTTAAAACGTCCGTAATATTTCGGTTTTCCGGTTTCCGGGTCAATATACGGAGTAAGAAAACTGCGGCATCCCATACATGGATAGCAGTGTCCTTCCCCGTTCTTGTCCACTTTCAGTTCTTTCATCTTCTTTTCGGAAATATAATCCGGAACCATGCGCTTTGCCGTACACTGTGCAGCCAGGCGTGTCAGATAAAAATACTTGGAAGTCTCATGGATATTATCTTCTTCGAGTACATAAATCAGTTTCGGGAAAGCCGGGGTAATAAATACTCCTTTTTCGTTCTTTACTCCCTTGATTCTCTGATGCAGCATCTCCTCAATGATCGCTGCCAGGTCATCTCTGGTCTGTCCCTCCGGCACTTCGTCGAGATACATAAACACCGTGATAAACGGAGCCTGACCGTTTGTGGTCATAAGCGTGATCACCTGATACTGGATCATCTGCACACCACGGTTGATCTCTTCTCTTACACGCATCTCTGCTACTTTATTGATTTTCTCCTCATCCAGATCCAGCCCGATCTTTTCAAACTCTGTCCGGACCTGTATCCGGAATTTTTCACGGCTCACCTGTACGAACGGTGCCAGATGGGACAGTGAAATACTCTGTCCTCCATACTGCGAACTTGCAATCTGCGCAATCGCCTGTGTTGCTATATTGCAGGCCGTGGAAAAACTTCTCGGACGGTCAATTCCGGTCTCGCTGATTACAGTACCATTCTGCAGCATGTCCTCTAAGTTCACCAGACAGCAGTTATGCATGTGCTGCGCAAAATAATCTGCATCATGGAAATGAATCAGTCCTTTTTCATGTGCTTCCACAATATCTTCCGGCAACAGGAATCTCTTCGTGATATCCTTGCTGACTTCTCCCGCCATATAATCTCTCTGTACACTGTTTACAGTAGGATTTTTATTGGAATTTTCCTGTTTTACTTCCTCATTGTTACACTCTAAGAGGGACAGAATCTGTTCATCAGTAGAATTGGATTTACGCACAAGCGCTCTCTTATAACGGTATGTAATATAATTACGGGCAACCGTAAATGCATGCTGGTTCATCAGCTGGTTCTCTACCATATCCTGGATTTCCTCCACGCTGGCAGATCGTTTCATGTTTTCACATGCCACTTCCACATTATCGGCAATCTCCTGAATCTGCTCATCGCTGAGTTTTTCATAATCGATTACCGATGCATTCGCTTTCTGTACAGCCGCAACGATCTTATTCGAATCAAAAAATACTTCGACTCCGCTTCTCTTAATAATTTTCATGTTCCATCTTCCTCTCAAAGTCTATCTTTATAAACGATTGTTTACACAAAATATAAGATATAGAGATTACTCCCTATATCTTGTATATTTTCATTAACAAATACAAGACTACACTACATCTTGTGTTATTGTCAACCCACATTTCTACATCATGTGGAGGCTTACTCCATGGAAATGTAGACGTATCTAGGCGTTTATGCAATATGTGAAAAAATTCCGCGCCATTTTTGTAATAATTTTTACAGTCTGCTGTCCGTGCGCAGCACATCAATGAATTTGCCGGCTTCTGCCCATGCCTTCTTTGATTCTGGAATATTCAGATATGCCATCTGGAACACATGAAACATCCCTTCATAAACAGACAGGCGCACTTTTACCCCCTGCTCCCTTGCCTTTGCCGCTACCGAAACCGAATCACTCAGAAGCATCTCAATCGATCCAACCTGTATGAGCATTGGCGGAAATCCCCGGAAATCCCCAAACAGCGGAGAAATATACGGGTCCATCCGGTCATGTTCCCCCGGATAATCATTCTGGTAAATCAGACTCTCCTTCGTATTTCCAAACAGTGGATCTTTCTCATAATTGGTCTCATAAGACTCCCCGCTGGCCGTCAGATCCGTCCACGGAGACATGGCTATGATTCCTCCCGGTACCGGCATATTATGATCCCGCAAATACATACAGAGTGCCATCGCCAGTCCACCGCCTGCCGAATCTCCGGCAAGGATAATCTGTTCTCCATAATATCCCTTGGAAAGCAGCCAGCGGTATGATGCCAATGCATCTTCAAGTGCCGCCGGATATGGATTCTCCGGGGCCACACGATAATCCGGAGTAAGCACATTGCATCCATGGCTCAGCTCGTTATATAATCCTGCAAACACATAATACGCATTGCGCACAGCTCCCGTATAACCACCGCCGTGTAACTGCAGAATCACGTAATCCGTGTTTGGATTTTCCTTTAACGACAAAAGTTTCATCGTAAAATGATCCATATTGATTCCTGTCAGGTTAAACATTGCCGGTGGAATCCATGGCGGCTCTATCATCCGCTTGCGCAGCTCTCCGCTCTTTATTTTTTTTCCGATTTTCAAATCATTGGTAAAATGTGACAGCATTTCTGCCACCACACGTCCTTTTACACTCGCTTCGCTTTCTATCATATATGAAATCTCCGTTTCAGTTCGGTTCGTGCACGCTGATCACCAAGAATCAGTGTTCCAAGGAATAAAAATACCGATACCCCGAGGGACCCCCATGCCAGATATGGAAAATGAATGATTCTCATCTGCAGCAATACCACCGGTACAATGCTCAGCAATATCGTCAACAGTTCCGACATCATATAACTCTGCCAGTTTCTCCGGTTTATCAGAATCAGGATAAACAACGCCAGATCAATGGCAATGATTCCCCCCGGAAGCACATAGTCTAACGACCAGCGCCGGTATCCGGTCAGATAATCAATTCCAAGAAGCATTACAATGGCAAGAAGTACCAGACAGACGGTTTTGGCCAGATATCCGGATTTTCCCAGAATTGCCATGCGAAGCACCACATTTCCATATAAAAGAATGATACCAATTACAAGGCTCCATGCCACTTCCCTGTCCACATGAAAATTGATGGCAATCAGCAGACACTCCGCCACAATGGAGATAAACAGTACCAGATTCTCCACAAACCGGAATTTACGCGCCGTTGCAATGGCATCCGGATACCGGCTCTCTCCCGGTATCCCGTCCGACTCCAGCACATGTTTACAGAGCGGACAGCGGTCCGTATCGTCCAATATGACAACATTACATTTTTTGCATTTATTCATAATATACTCCGTTCGTCTCAATCTCCACATCCACACCATCCGCCGCAATCTTGCGGAAAAATGCCTTCTGTACCAGAGCCTCGGAAAAGATGGAACTGAATGTAAATACCAGCGTATCCTGGTAAGAACAGATCGTTCCTTTCAGATACTGCCCTTTTGACATGGCTATAAAAGCCGAAAAACCTTCTATATAGGGCTGGTAAATATCTTTGATCTTGATATTACCGATGTTTGTGATCGTTGTCGTATTTGCCACTGCGGATTTTTCATATACGATACGCATGGCAATATTTTTCAAAAATAGCGGCACCGGACGCATAAGCAGGTTCCTCTGATTGGATACACTGTAAGAAAACAGATCCTCTAAATGTTCCTTATTGATCTGGGAGTGCAGGCTGCTTTGTATGCATGCAAGTACTTCCTCAAACGTGTAGGACTCTTTCTGTGGACGGAATTCTGCAGATACCATAACAAAAAAGTTTTTTGTCGTATCCGAATCAAAATACGGCCGCAGATTGACTGGCACTGCGATTCGGATCGGTTTTTTCCCCGGCATCCCGTGTAACAGTTCTTTATACACACTCCATACAAAGACTGCAATAAAATATTCATTCAAAGATGCATGATAGCCATGTGCTACCTTTTTCAGCTGTGAGACCGGCATCCGCCCATGCATGACACCAAATTCTCCGGCCGGAAGTTTATCTTCTTTGATCAGATATGCTTTTTCTTTATTAAATCCGCTTGGCTTGCTGCTGCGGTAATTGCGGACAAAGCTGTCCTCCCTGCTGAGAGAGGTATCTCCGCTCAGTTTGTTTCCTTCTTTTTCCGCCAGTTCCGGATGCACCAGACGCAGATACTGATACGTCAGCTCCCGGAGGAAATTAATGCCTCCCATGCCATCGGTCAGTACATGAAACACTTCGAGATTGATTCTTGACTTATAATAGGTCACACGGAACAGATAATTGCGGTTTTTGTTCTGCCGGATAAACCGGCATGGAAACATCGCCTCTTCCGTGACTTTCGGCGCCTTTTTTCCGTTCTCTTCAAAATAATACCAGAATACGCCTGTGCGCATCCGAAGATTAAACCCATCGAATTTCGGCAGAATCATGTCCAGCGCCCGCTGCAGAAATTCCACCTGAACCTCTTCTTTTAAGGTCACACTGATCCGGTACACGTTTGTCATACTCTCCCCCGCAATGGACGGGAAAAGATGTGCTGTATTATCAAGCTTATCCCAGCGCACCTGACGCGGAATCGTCTTGGTTTTTTTCTTGTCTTTCATTGATTAATTACTTCCTTGGTTATTTCAAAAACATGCCGAATCCTGCCACACTGAGCACCATCATAATAATTCCTGCCAGCAGAACCCCGAGCATGACGGCGATAATTGTTGATTTAAAATCCATGTCCAGAATACTGGCCGCCAGTGTTCCTGTCCATGCACCGGTTCCCGGAAGCGGAATTCCTACAAACAGGAGCAGTGCGATAAACAGCCCCCGGCCTGCTTTTTCCTGTAATTTCTTTCCGCCCTTTTCTCCCTTCTCCAGACACCAGGAAAAAAACTTTCCAATCACCGGTTTATCCGCTCCCCATACCAGAACTTTCCGTGCAAACAGATAAATCACCGGCACCGGCAGCATATTTCCGATAATTGCCACAATATAAGAAGAAAGTACCGGCAGCTGCAGTCCCTGCGAAATAATAATGGAACCGCGCAGTTCCACCAGTGGTACCATGGAAACAAAAAATACCCACAAGTATTTTGTCAACATAAAAAATCCTCGCTTTATTTATTTAAATATTTTTTCAGGAAATCGATCAGTTTATGCATCTGCTCATCCGTACCGATTGTGATACGCAGATATTCGTTGATCCGTGCCGGCTTGCCAAAATGCCGCACATAAATATCGTTTTTCTTCAGTGCTTCAAACAGTTCCACACCGGAAACATCCGGATGCATGGCAAAAATAAAGTTGCTTTTGGAATCACCAAATACGAACCCGAGTGCCCGAAGCTGCTCTTTGGTCCACTCTCTTGTCTTTATGATTTTCTCTGTCGTCTGCTCAAAATATGCCCGGTCACGGATAGATGCCGTTCCCAACGCAATGGTGATACGATCCATCGTGTATGAATTGAAGGAATACTTCACATCATTTAAATATTTAATCAGTGTCGGATTACTGATGGCAAAGCCAATCCTCGACCCCGCCAGAGAACGTGACTTGGAAAATGTCTGTACCACAATTACATTATCGTATTTATCAATCAGAGGCAGGGCACTCTCTCCTCCAAAGTCAATATATGCCTCATCCACGATCACAATCACATCCGGATTTGCCTGAATGATCTCCTCGATGGCAGATACTGGAAGAAGTTCCCCGGTCGGCGCATTCGGATTTGGGAATACGATTCCACCATTTTCACATTTATAGTCTGAAGGATTCAGGCGGAATGCATCATCCAGCGGAATCTGTGTATACGGAATGCGAAGCATTTCTGCCCACACGTCATAAAAGGAATAGGTAATATCCGGAAACAGAATCGGCTTCTTTGAATTAAAGAAGGTCATAAACAGCATTGCAAGCACATCATCCGATCCGACACCGACAAATACCTGTAAAGGGTCTACCTGATAGAATTGTGCAATCCCATCCACCAGATCTGTCACAACCGGATCCGGATACAGCCGCAGATCATCCGTATGAAAATGTTCCAGTGCTTCCTTTACCCCCGGTGCCGGCGGATATGGATTTTCATTGGTATTTAACTTGATGATCTGTGATTTCTTTGGCTGCTCTCCCGGTGTATAGGGAACAACCTTACGTATATTTTTTTCCCAGTTTTTCAACTTTAATCTCCTTTATATGTACAATATTACAGTCACTTACCACTCTACCGCATTCTTCCTCAAATGTAAAGAATTGACGCGGCAAAAAAAACGCAAAAAAAATGAAATTTCAGCATTTTTTCCTCTTGCAGTTTTACACAATCGTGATAAAATATCCTAGCATTTGCAGTTTTGTTTAAAATATAAAAGGAGTAAATCATTATGGCAAGAAGTACAACAAAAGAATTGACCAGCGGTTCCCCTATGAAACTGATTCTCGGTTTCGCCGTACCGCTTCTGTTCGGTATGCTGTTTCAACAGTTTTACAGTCTCATGGACACCATCATCGTCGGCCGCTATCTCGGCGTGACGGCACTTGCTGCAGTTGGGGCAACCGGAAGTATCAATTTTCTGATCATAGGATTCTGTCAGGGAATCTGCAACGGTTTCGGTCTGCCGGTTGCCCAGCGGTTCGGTGCGCGCGACTATGACGGCGTGCGCAAATATGTCGGTAATTCCGCCATTCTGTCGGTTCTCATCGGCGGTGTTCTCACGGCACTGACCGTCATTTTCTGTCGGCAGATTCTGGTGCTGATGCAGACACCTTCCGATATTATCGACCTGTCCTACAATTATATTGTTGTTATTTTTGCCGGCATACCAGCCATCATCCTTTATAATATACTCTCCTCCTACCTGCGTTCTCTGGGGGACTCCATCACGCCGGTCATTTTTCTGATCGTTGCGGCTGTCTTAAATATCGGACTGGATCTGTTCTTTATCATCTGTCTGCACTGGGGAGTTTTTGGTGCCGCATTTGCTACCGTTTTATCGCAGGCGGTTTCCGGTGTGCTGTGTCTTTTCGTGATCATCCGGAAATTTGACATTCTGCACCTGAAGCGCTCCGACTGGGTACTGGATGCTTCCTATGTAAGAAATCTTCTGATTATGGGACTTCCTATGGGTCTGCAGTATTCCATTACCGCCATCGGAAGCGTCATTCTGCAGACTTCTGTCAACACCTTAGGTTCCGGTGCCGTGGCAGCCATGACGGCCGGCAGCCGTATTTCGATGTTTATGGTGTGCCCATTTGACGCACTCGGTTCTACGATGGCAACTTATGGTGGACAAAACGTGGGTGCCGGAAAATACGATCGTCTGGCAAGCGGTATGAAATCCGCCATCATTCTTGCCGCAGTTTACTCCGCAGCGATCCTTGTTGTCATCATTTTCCTTGCACGTCCACTGATCTATCTGTTTATAGCTCCTTCGGACAGTGCCAATATCACACAGGTTGTCGCACAGGCCAGACAATTTCTGATCACCAACACCTGCTTTTATATGCTTCTGTCGCTGGTCAATATTGTTCGTTTTCTTATCCAGGGAATGGGCTTTTCCGGCTTTGCTGTATTTGCCGGTGTATTTGAGATGATTGCCCGCGCATTGATCGGTCTGATCTTTGTACCGATCTTCGGATTTACGGCTGCATGTTTTGCCAGTCCGCTGGCATGGCTGTTTGCGGATTGTTTCCTGCTTCCGGCGTTCTTTCATTGCCGGAAGAAACTTATGCGGGGG
>UMFR01074748.1_pt1 | contig 12038 bp, 10 predicted proteins | sample 1965041 | NCBI WGS metagenome assembly UMFR01 (sample SAMEA4836049, study PRJEB28245) | human gut metagenome | biome: gut microbiome; material: fecal sample | place: Denmark | collected 2008
GGCAGGCTCCTGCCACAGCGCGAATCAGCAAAAGGGCAAAAAGCACAGCTGATAAGCACAACAGAACAGAAAAAGGACGCAGTGCAAACTGCGTCCTTTTTGCATATCCCGGTGGATTTTTCTGCGCTTTGCTGATATAATCAAAGAAAACCGCTCATATCGAAGGTGCAAAACTTGATATTTCAATTCGGCGAATACAAAATCGATGTTGATGTTGAAAAGACACGGCAGTTCTATGACCGCGCCAAAACGGTCAGCGAGGGGTGCCAATGCGACGGGTGTCTTAACTTCGAGAGAGCCGTCGACAAACTTCCGCAGAATATCCGGGACTTTTTCTCCGCGCTCGGCGTTGACATGAAAAAAATCTGCGAATGTTATGTCTATTGCGCCAAAGACGAAAACACGCTGTACTACGGTGGATTTTGCCACATCTGCGGAACTTTACTCAGCGGCAAAAGCGCGTGGAAACCGACAAGCGACTCTACAGCCTGTTGGGACGGAAAAGCAACATATCCGCTCTCGCCGAATTTTGGCGTTTCGTTCAGCGACCGTATCGACATGCCGGAGCCGGATTTTCCTCTTCCAGTTATTCAGCTCGACTTCGATGCGGATATCCCGTGGGTGCTCGGAAAGAGAAACAGCTATATTGACGAATAATGAGGCGGCAAAAATGAGCAAATACAACACACTTTGGAAATATGTCAAAAACAGCGGTAAACAGTCGCTGAAGCTCACTTTTGACGAAATACAAAATATCGCTGGCGTGCCGATAGACCACTTGTTTCTGAACTTCAAAAAGGAGCTTACAAACTACGGCTACCAGGTCGGAAAAATCTCGATGAAAGAAAAGTACGTGAGTTTTGAGAAGGAATAAAATTGCGCAGATTTCGCGTGCGAATGATATCCGCCGATATCGCGAGCCTTTCCACTGCTCACTTTTACTTGCAACAAAAAATCCTACCCATTCCGGGTAGGATTTTTGCTTTGTTTTATATTTTATTCCGCCTCTTCGATGAGTCCGTAGTAGCGCGCGAACCAGTAGGGGTGGGTGTAGTTTGTGCACGCCATGAGGTACATTCCGTGGTCATCGCCCGTGCCGGGGAACATCGTGAACGCCGTCGGGTCGTCCGACTTCGTGAACAGGCGCTCGGCTTCGCCGGCGATGCCGGAGTCCGCGATGAAACGGTTGCTGTCGCAGCTGTTTATGCGCCTTTCGTGCGCCGGGAGCGGGTGATAGAGCTGCGGGATCATGCCGACCTCTGTCGGGCGCATGTCCCAGTCGAGATCGCGCCAGCTGTTGTAGAGCGTCCAGAGAATTTGATCCATCGGGTAGTCCGCAAGCTCGTCTATGGAAGTCTCGATGTCGCACTGCTCGCCCGTGCACGCGCCGTAGACGAAGTTGAAGAACGCGTTGTGCTCCGCCTTTTCGTCGTCCCAGTGATGCGTCAGACCCATGGCGAACACGGAGCGAAGCTTCGGGTCGTCAACATAGCGCATGAGCAGCGATATCATGAGGAAATCGTGGTTGTCATCAATGTGGAGCAGGTGGCCGTCAAGGATTTTGTACTGCATGAGGTTCATGGCGAAGTGCTTGTCCCTGATGAGATATTCAAACGCATCTTCGTATCTCTTATCGCCGGTGATATGATATCCCGCCTTGAGGAAGGTCAGAATCTGAAGCGAGTTCGTTCCCTTTTCATATATCCACTTGTGGTCGTTGTTGAGCAGATCGGGGTCCCAGTTTGCCCATGTGGTCGGCACGCCGTCGGTGTCAACGAGTCTGAATTTGTTGTCGAGAATATGGTCGAGAATCTTCTTGACAACGGAGGCTATCAGCTTCTTCTCCTCATCGTCCGCGACGAGATCAAAGTAGTTCGAGTATGCGTAGAAATGACCGACCATCTCGTCGGACGAGGTCTCGCCGAGCCACTCGAGCTCGTTGCCGTCCTTGTCGGCGGTGTGGTGCCATTCGTGGCGCACGCCCGTGCCGTAGCCGGCTTCGTCGATGTATCTTATCGAGCGGGCGGTGAAGCCCTCTATACCCGTTATCTCGGTGAGCTTTATCATCGCGAGCAGCGAGCGGTGAGCCGCGGCGCGAACTTCCGGGTCCTTGGTGCAGGCGTATTCAAAGCACAGCGCGCCGAGATAAAGCCCCGTCCAGAGTCCGTCGTTGTCGCCGGTGCAGACATAGCCTTCATTTTCGGACACAACGCCCTCATGCTCAAGCGCGCGCTCGAGCACGAAGCCGTCCTTGCGGACATTGTATTTCTCGCTGAATGCGCGAAGTCTCTTTGCCTTCTCTTCGAGCGTCATCATCTCAGTCTTGAAAACGCTGATGCCGCCGGAGGCGGTGGAGACGCAGAAGCTGCCGTCGGGCGAGAGGACGATGCCGGTCGCGTGCATGTCGGGCAGCCAGCGCTTGTAGCCGTAATATGAGAGCTTGCCATTGTGGAGGATTATGAGACCGCAGGAGGTCGTGAAGTATCTTCTGCCCTCGCTGTCGGTCACCATGCCGGTTATCTCGCCATTGGGCAGACCGGTTATCTTCGAATTGTCGAGCCAGTAGCTGTTGTCGTCGTAGACGCAGACGCCCTTGTCCGTGCCTATCCAGACATCGCCCGCGGGGTCAATGTCGAGGCAGGATATGTTGTTGCTGAGTATTCCGGTCACGCCCTCCATGAGCTCCGACCAGTGCCATCTCTTGCCGACGAGCGCGTGGAGACCGTCGCTCTCGGTTCCGACATAGACTTTGTTGTTGCCGAAAACGGCGATGCAGCTGCCCTTGCCGGGCACGCCGATTTTAAGATCGAATTCTTTAGCTCCCTGCGGGAAGCGGTAGAGAACGGTCTTTGTGAGAATCCATGTGACGTTGTTGCAGCCCTGCTTCATTGCGACGGCGTCGGACGAGAACTCGCGGGACGCTATAATTTTTTTGCCGCTGAGCTCGATTACGCTCTTGCCCGTGCCGACGAAGATATGCCCGTCGTTTGCGCAGAAGAGCATGGATATCGGCGCGTTTTCAATGCCGATATCGACCGTGGTTATTTTCTTTCCATCTATCTTTGAAAGACCTCTGTCCGTTCCGACATAGAGGCAGTTGTCCGCGCCGTAGCAGAGCGCGGTTATGTTGTCCGACGCGAGACCGTCGGCGGAGGTGAATACCGTTCTCGTCAGCTGGGGAAACTTCCCGAGTCGGCATACCATACTGCGTTTTTTCATTTATCTGCTCCTTTTGTAAAAAAATCGAAGCCGCATCGGGCGGCATAAATATCAATAATAATTATATCGAAATCCGTAGTTTTTTCAAGAGCAAATGCAACAATTAGCCTTTTTCTATTGCATTTTTGTGCATTGTGGAGTAAGATATCAGCGTTGGAAAAAACAATATCCGGAAGGTGGAAACAATGTTTACTGATAAGCCTGAGAGCTACAGAGGAGTTTATTCCCTCCTGCTCACCCCGTTCAAAGAGGATAAGTCGATAGATTACGATGTCTACGCGCAGTATGTCGAGTGGCAGGTCGAGAGAGGAACCCATCATCTGTTCTCCGTCTGCGGAAGCTCCGAGATGACGACGCTCACTCCCGAGGAGAGAGTAAAGTGCGCGACTATCGCCGCAAAGCACTCCGGCAGCGCAGAGGTCGTCGCCACGGCGAACCTTGAGCCGACATGGCATATGCAGGTCGAAGAGGTCAAGCGCATGGAGCAGACCGGCGTTGACGGACTCGTTTTCGTCTCAAAGGGCTATGCCGATAACGACCAGAGACTTGTCGAATATCTCAGCGAGCTCGCGGGATATACTACTCTGCCGATAATTCTCTATGAGTTCCCGGGAATGCAGCCGTGCAATATGTCCGGCAAGGCATACGGCGAGCTGGTCAAGACCGGCAGATTCCACGGAATAAAGGACACCACCTGCACCATGGCGGGAATAAAGGACAAAATCGCCGTTCAGGGCGATTCCGCAGTGCTCCAGGCGAACATCCCGTTGCTGTTTGATGCATATATGGCGGGCGCGCGCGGCGTGTGCGCAACCCCGACCTCCTGCGGCGCAAATCTGTTCCGCAAGATGTATGACGAGTTCTTCGTCGAGAAGGACATAGCCAAGGCGAGAGAGACTTTCAACGAGATAATCCTGCTCGACAACGCTATCGACAGCGGCTTCAACGCGAGCGCAAAGTATCTCGTCAGCCTGCAGGGTATCCCGATGACGACCGTCACCAGAACCGGTTCGAGCGTCAACGAGGCGAGAAGACGCAGCATCGAGGCATATTACGAATATGCAAAAGAGCACGGCATGCTCAAATAATTAAAATACATAGCGGCACTCTCAATCGGGAGTGCCGTTTTTTAATTTGCAGCGTATAAATGTTTTCGGGTTGCGGAATGATTTAAACTATATTATAATTGAATCACACAGAAAATAATTTAAACATCGCCGAAAATATACCCGGCAATTTCTGCGGGAGATGAGAAAATGATAAAACCGAACGCGCTGAAAAAAGGCGATAAAATTGCCATCGTCAGCCTGTCGTGGGGCGGGCTCGGCGACGCAGGGCTGATCCACAAATACTATATCGCAAAAGATAGGCTCGAAAAAGACTTCGGTTTGACCGTGGTCACCATGCCAAACGCCCTCAAGGGAACCGATTTTGTGTATAACCATCCGGAGCTGAGAGCGCAGGATTTAATGGAAGCCTTTTGCGACAAGTCAATAAAGGGCATCTTCTGCGCCATCGGCGGAAGCGACTCGATAAGGCTTCTGCCATATATAGACTACGATGTTATACATGACAATCCCAAGATATTCATGGGCTATTCGGACACGACTGTGAGCCATTTCGTGATGAGAAAAGCGGGTATAGTTTCTTATTACGGCCCGTCCGTTATGTGCGAGTTCGGCGAATATGTGAAGATGTTCGACTACACTAAAGAGGCGGTAGAGAACATATTGTTCAAAGACACAGCGGGCTATGAAGTGAAGCCCAGCAAATATTGGTCGGATGATTTTGTGAACTGGGAAGAGAAGAATATAAACCATCTGAAAAAGCTGCGTGAAGATGAGCACGGCTATGAAGTCATAAACGGCTCCGGTATAATTTCCGGCGAACTGATCGGAGGATGCATCGATGTTTTTCCGATAATCACAGGCACGGAGATCTGGCCGGATACTTCCGAGTGGAAAGAAAAAATACTGCTTATTGAAACGAGCGAGGACAAAGCGAAGCCGGATTATATTTTATACTATCTGAGAAATTTGGGAGCTCAGGGCATATTGCAGGAGATAAACGGCATTATCGTCGGCAAGCCGCAGGACGAGGTGTACTATGAAGAGTATAAAAAAGTATACAAAAAGATAGTCAAAGAGTTCAATTGCGAACACTTGGGGATAATCTACAATGTAAACATCGGTCATGCGGCTCCCATGGGGCTGCTCCCCCTCGGAATTGAATATCAAATCGACCTCGATAACAAAAAGATTTGCTTTAAAGAGAGCGGCGTCAATATCTGACTGAACTAAAAAAGCCCATCGCAGCAGCTTCGTCCGAAGCGCCGCGGTGGGCGTGATTTTATAAAATAATGCTGCCGTCCTGCAAATAAATATATCACAGATACGGTCTGAGTCCGCTGAGAAGATCCTCTTCTATCCCGATTAGGCGGCGCGCCGTGCTGCGCGAAGCGCCGTCCGCGCCCTTATATTCATTGAGGTAGCGGGTCAGGCTCTTTATGCCCATGTCGCACCCGTCGGTCATCAGCCCTGCGACCGTCCTGTCCGAGTCGTTCATGCCGAGCTTTACGTTGGTTTTTATCCACGACATGCTCTTCGCCATTATCCCCGGGTCTTTGCCGTCGTCGCCGAGCGATGCCAGCTGTTCTTTTATCGTGCCGCCGAGCTGGCTGTGCTCCTCCTTGCTCTTCTCGAGCAGGTTTTTGAGATCCTCGTCCTTTATGTGTCCGCTCACTTCGTCAATGCTGCCGACCGCCATCTTTATTCCGCTGTCGCATTCTCGCAGCAACTCAAGTGTGTCTTTGCTCATTTTATGCACCCTTTCTGTTCTTTTTCGCTGTATAGTGTGCCCGGAATGCGGCGAATTATTATATATTGTATAAAGAACGAATATAATATATAGTGCACAAAAATCGATAAAAAATTATGGAAATTATGGAAATATAAAATAAAGTTTATTCTCTTGACAAACGAATAAACATAAAGTAAACTTGAATCGTAGCATGGCAGAGGATGCTCTGCCGAAAGATGAAAGGAGACAAACTATGAAGAGAATTATTGCTATCCTGCTCGCGCTGATAATGATATTTGCATTTGCGGCATGTAAGGGCAAGGACGACAAGAACGACACAACGGCTGAGAGCTCGCAGGACGCGAACGCAGACGTTCAGGACACCCAGACGGGCGACGCGGAGAGCAACGCGGCAGAGAGCAACGCTGACGACAGCACGGCAGTCGCACCCTCCGAGGGCGGCAGCGAGGCGGCTACTCAGGGTCAGCAGGGCGGTTCTCAGGGCGGTCAGCAGGGCAACAAGCCCGCAGCGGAGATAAAGGCTCCCGTCAACGGCAGCAAGGCTGAGATCGTTGCGTTCTTCAACAAGTACGCTTCGGCTATGAAGAGCTACACCGGCAAGGTCTCTGTCAAGAGAGTCCAGGGCACTACCTCGAAGATCAACAGTATCACCGGCGGTTCGGCTATCGCGGGCATCGCAGAGCCCCTGCTTCCCAACGACTATCCGAAGACCGACAACAAGACATTCAACGGCGGCAAGGCTTCCGACGGCACAACTCTTGCAAGCTTCCTGCCCGCGGCAAAGCGCGCTTCCTATAAAGTCGATCCTGCAGGCGTCAAGTCTGCTTCCTGCGTCAAGCAGGGCAGCGGCTGGAAGGTCAGCATCACTCTCGTTACCGAGAGCGGCGAGGGACTTACATATGTTCCCAAGCACCACGGCTCCTGCTTCGACACTCTTTCGCTGACGAAGGATTCCTTCGGACCGTTTGAGCCTGTCAGCACCAAGGTCAACTATCAGAGCGGCACATTCACTTTCGTGCTCAACGCGAACGGCACTCTTGCGAGCATCAACGTCAGCGAGCCCGCAAACGTTGTCTGCAAGCTCAAGAAGGGCATCTCCATCGACGCCGACTTCACCGGCACATGGCAGCAGCAGTACACTTTCGTTTATTAATAGGAATTTCATAAAGACATGGGTCTGTCGATTAGCTCGGCAGACCTTTTCTGCCTTTAATGTCGGATAATTTTTTCATAAATATATTGACTTTCGCCCGCAAAGGGATATAATTAAGCCACAACCAATGGGGAGTAGCTATGGTATGTCCATCCGCCTGTCACCAACCGCACAGGAGCTGTGCTGGCAGCGGACATTGGCGGCGTTGGCCGTGAATGAGGCAAGACCTTTGGCAGACCGATTCTGCCGAAGGTCTTTTTTACGGGATACGAGGTGAATTATGAGAAAGCTGTTAAAAAGAATGTCGCCTGCAAGAATAATTGCGCTCGGTTTTGCAGCCGCGATATTTATAGGCTCGGGTCTGCTGATGCTGCCGTGCAGCGTGCAAAACGGCGTAGACTTAAAATACATAGACGCGCTTTACACTTCGGCGAGCGCCGTCTGCGTGACGGGACTCGTGACCGTCGATATAGGGGACACGTTCACCGCGTTCGGTCAGTTCGTTGTTGCGGCACTGATACAGATAGGCGGACTCGGAGTCGCGTCAATGGGCGCGGGCGTTATCTTAGCGGTCGGAAAGAGAATAAATCTAAAAGGTCGGCGTGTTTTGCGCGATGCGATGAATCTCGACTCAGGCAAGGGAATAGTAAAATTTATAAAAAGCGTGTTTTTGACTACGGCGGCATTTGAGCTCGTCGGTGCGGCGCTGAGCTTCATTGTTTTCGTGCGCGATTACCCGCCGCTCAAAGCTCTCGAAATAAGCCTTTTTCACTCCGTCGCCGCGTTCAACAACTCCGGCTTCGACATCCTCGGAAACTTCCAAAGCCTCTCCGCCTACAAAGAGGATGTGTTCTTAAATCTCGTGACCTGCTTTTTGATATTCTTCGGCGGAATCGGCTTTCTCGTTATCCGCGAGATTGTCGAAAAGCGATTTCGCTGGCGCAGATTTTCCATGCACACAAAAGTAGTGCTCACGATGAGCGTTGCGCTGACGGTCGGCGGCACGGTGATTTTCAGAATTACCGAGGATATGCCGTGGATAGGAGCCCTGTTCAACAGCGTTACTGCGAGGACGGCGGGCTTCTCGACATATTCGCTCGGCGAGTTTTCCAACGCAGGTCTGCTCGTTATGATCTTTTTAATGTTCGTCGGCGCGTCGCCAGGCTCCACCGGCGGCGGAATAAAGACGAGCACGCTGTTTGCGCTGATACAGGGCATAAAGACCGCCGCGACAAACACCTCGGGAAAGGCTTTTCACTATTCTGTGCCGCACGGTGTGTTCCGCAAAGCGTCGGTCATAGCGGTCATGGGTATAAGTGTGATAGCAGTGGGAACGTTTATGCTCTGCGCCTTTGAGCCGGATATAGCAATAAGGGATGCCTTGTTCGAGATGACGAGCGCTTTCGGCACGGTGGGACTCACTACCGGGATAACCACGGGACTCTGCACCGCGAGCAAGCTTACATCAATAGTCATGATGTATATCGGCCGCTTGGGGCCGCTTACAATAGCGACTCTCTGGTACTTCACAAACGGAGATCGAATAAAATATCCCGACGGAAACATAGCCATAGGCTGAGAACGGAGGACAAAGATGTTTAAAAAATCAAAAAGCGACAGCAAATCTTACGGAATAATCGGACTCGGGCGCTTCGGCTCTGCTCTGGCTGTGGAGCTTGCGAAATCGGGCGCGGAGCCGCTCGTAATCGACGGAAACGAGGAAAAGGTGCGCGAGATGCGCGAATACACGGAGAACGCCTTTGTGGTCAACAGCTTCGACAAAAAGACTCTCTCGGAGACCGGAATACAAAACTGCGACGTCGTGGTGGTCTGCATCGGAGAAAAGATGGACACTTCGATTCTGACTACTCTCAACGTTGTCTCTCTCGGTGTGCCGACGGTCATATCAAAGGCCGCGAGCGCCGAGCAGGGCGAGATACTCAAGAAGCTCGGCGCAGAAGTCGTCTACCCCGAGAGGGATATGGCAGTCAGACTCGCCCACAAACTGGAAACTCCCAATATGCTGGACTTTGTTCAGCTGAGCCGAAAGCTGAATCTCCTTAAGCTTGAAGTTCCGCGTAAGATCGTCGGAATGACGATAATGTCCGCCGATATGCGGGGAAGGTTCGGAGTAAACATAATCGCTATAGAAAACAACGGAAATTTGACAGACAATGTGCATCCAGATTATATGTTCCGTGAGGGCGATATTCTCTATGCTGTCGGCAGCGAAAAAAGCATGACGCGCCTGTCCGATTGGATGGATGAGACAAGATAAAACTACGGGCACCGTGAAACCGGTGCCCGTCTTTTATGCGGTTTTGTTTGTCGGCCGGATTTTGAGCTTATCGCGAACATCTTTTTACGATTCTGTCTGCTGTTTTGTATTCTTCTTTGCGATAGTTACGGAAGCGATAAGCTTTCTTCTAATTACTCTTCAGTTTTCGGAATTTCATATCGCTCGAGACAGCAAACATACCGTCTCAACATGTTCATCATTGTCCAAACTCATCCTACACTAATACATAAAATCTGTTAAGATTCAATTTAATTAGCATTATTTATTTTTAGGGTACTTTAAGCAAAATTCTTCGTTTATCTTTATAACTATAAGAATCATGATTCGAAGAAAAATAAAGTAATCCTGTTTATTTTGATTTTCATCTACTCTTTGTGTACCATGTGTATAGCTATTACGAATATCTAGTCCATTGTCAAACTCAGACTTATTAAATAAATAATTATAATAATCCTGTTCTGGTCTAGAAAATAATGATGACGAAAACTGTACCAATCCCATTTTATTTAATTCCATAATAATAGATTGATACTTTTTCATATAGCTAAAACATACTACATCGTGTTGGTATAACTCATTTAATATCTTTATCTTTTCCCAATATGGCATTATTCTTTTTTTGTTATCAATTTTTATAATATTATGATCAATTAACCAATCAATGCTAGGTATTTGATAATCCTCAAACATATCATAATAGACATTTTCTTTTTCCAATAAACAATAAAACGAATTATAATTATTCGACAATTTAGGAAGGTAATGAATTATTGATTGATCCGAAAACAATAAATTACTTATCGTTTGATAGTCATTTCCACATGGATAAATATATTTATTACTTAGCATGCTTGGTATATCTTTAATAAATATATGCTCTGTTGATATATGTAATAATTCATCATCAATTTCTCCATCTTCGCAATAAATTTTAAATCTCTTTAAAATATTATCAAATTCAGCAGCAATATTCCTACATTTTTCAAGATATGACACTGTATGTGAAGATTTATTAAAACAAAATCCTTTCACATTGAATTCTTCTTCTAAATAATTACAAAAGAACCATTCGATAATGTCTTCCAAAAATATATTATACTTTTCTAATTCATTACAATATCTAATCATTTGAAGTTGTGCTAACATTTGAATTTGTTGAAATGCAATTCCAGTGGGATATTCTTTTCTACCTTTAATTCCTAAGTATTTTTCTATAATGCTCATTTGAGATTCCCTAGAAACATGAAGAGATCTAAATTGCAGATCTGTATATCCAAATAAATAAATAAAATTATTTAATAATGTTGGATAATCCAAATTTTCTTTTATCCATTTTGCACTGTACAAAACCGATAAAATTCTATTATCATCTGTTTCAAATTTAAATTCTTCATCTATCTTATTAGAAAAAGAAACCTTTGCACCATATTCAAATCCAGTTCCTTCTTTGAATAAAGTCTCTATCTCTTCATAATATTTTCGTTTTGCTTTTAACTTTAATCTATCGGGCAAACGCAGGTTATTCGTACTATTTGATTCAAAAATTAGTTTTAGATAATTGATGTTAGATGAGTTGCTTGCTATATACTTATCTAATATTAATGTTTTCTTTTCATTTGATAGTTTAACTGGAAAATATAAAGATTCTATATTTCTGTCATGCTTTTCCAAGTAGTAACTCAATATAATTTCAGCACAAAATGGATTTTTTTCCATGTATGTAATTATTTCATCTGAAAACTTTTTAACTATATTTTTACATTTCAAAACATCATTTAAGATAAAATGTTTATTCAAAATTATTTTTCTAAATTGCTCGACTGAAATTTTATCATAAACCTTATACTTTTCTATAAGTTTCCAAAAGTCATTTCTATAATCATAATAGATAGTATCAAACATACTTTCTATTGTATCTATATTAATTCCCGAAAAAAATTCACCTATTACTCTTGAAAAGCCACTTACAATCTCACTATAGTCGTTCAACTGCTGTTTTGTCCAATGTATAGAATAAATTCTATTATGAAAAAACTGTTGTATATTATATAATTCAATAATTTCGTTAATATCGACTATTTTTTTCTCAACCACAAAATTACAAATAATATCTTCTATTCTCTTCAAATAAAATCCAGCGCTTAAATCATTTGTAGAATAGTATTTTACTCTTAAATCATCATTTGTATCCATAACTATATCAAACCTTTCTCAAATCATTTGAAAATACCTAAATGCATCTTTTATTGCCTCTTCTTTTTCTATTGGACATATTGGTTGCTTCGAATCGTCATTTTTAGGTTTGTTATAATTTTTTCTTTCTTTAATTCCACACTTTTCTTTTACTTGTGCAATATATAAATTTGAAACTTTAAATCCAAACTTATCAAAAACATACTGTTTTATATCGTTGTAAGTAGCCTTGCTTTCAGCTGATGTCAAATCTAATTCATCCGTATGTAATTCAATGTTGACATGTTTTTTTGTCATAAGTTTGGAAAGTAACACAACCGTCTCGACAGTTGTTTCAGTTTCCAAGGGAAGTTC
>UMFR01045252.1_pt1 | contig 11875 bp, 9 predicted proteins | sample 1965041 | NCBI WGS metagenome assembly UMFR01 (sample SAMEA4836049, study PRJEB28245) | human gut metagenome | biome: gut microbiome; material: fecal sample | place: Denmark | collected 2008
AAAGGCTCGGAGGACTATTTCGACATCGAGTATTTCAAACTTGGGAGTTATGGATATATGGATAATTATGGAAAATTGCCATATCATAACCCAAGAAATGTAAAGGATGAAAATGGGCGCATAATATTTGACAGAAATGCCGAAGCATACCCGATGAGCAATCCTGATGTGATTCCTTCGGATTTTTATATGCCGTTGATAGGGTTTATAATTTTTTAGTATAGTAGAGTTATGAAATTAATTAGATATGCATTAATAGTAATCAACACATTGATGATGCAGTCTTGTTTTGAGGGCTGTTCAGAGACATACGAGCCTGAAAAAGACATAACAGTGACGTGTAAAAATGGGTATTCTGAAGCAGTGTATACTTTTGCGAAGATGACAACTCAACAGCTTACTCCAAAAGATTTGCCTATTGAATTTATACCAAATATTGTCGAAAACGGAGGAATGCCACCCGGCTACTCTTCTTGTAGTGAACTTACAAACCATATGTTTATAAGAACACCTTATGTAACTTTCATATTTTGGAGAGAATCGACCTTAAAGGAATTTTCCAAAGAAGAGATTATAAAATATGACATTTATGATGATATTTACCATCTTACGTATAATGATTTAGGATTATTCAATTATGAAGTTGTATATCATGGATATTCATATTGGCAGGAGAATAATTTAACTGTGGAATAATATGTCAATTATAAAAATAGCTTATACAGTCTTGTGCTTGTTTTTCTTGTTCTCTTGTTCAGAAAAAGAGCCGTTTGGTATTTTGTTAAAGAATAATTCGGATAAGGTGGTGTTTGTAAGAATTGATTATACTTATCCAGAGTCAATGCCAAGCTATATAGAATCGCCGACTGATTTTCCTTTCCGCACAGAAAATAATTTTTTTGAGTATGCGGAAAAAATCGAGCCCAAAGAAAACCGTTTTATTGAAATTTCGGAATCATACGATTATCAAACACTTATTATAGTAGAAGATTTAATAGTGAGGAGATATTCTTGGGATGTGATAGTTAAAAGCAATATGTATACAATATTGCAATTTTCAAAAAAAGAAATTGAAAAGAGAGGTAATATTGTAGAATATGACGGTTTTATTCGTGCTGATTGAAACCTGTGGCAATTTGAGTTTTAATTTGTCACGGTGTGGTTTGAATGTATAAAAGAGAAGATGAAAAAAATAATATTATTGTTCATATTGCCGTTGTTTTTGACAGGATGCCCCTATTTATTAGATACGAGGGTTGGAATTTGTATTACAAATAATACAAGTGATACATTAATTGTATGTGAAAGTTCATTATATCCTGACACAATATTACCCGAGACTTATGAAAAAGATTTCGGAATATATTTATTTGGAGATATTGTAATAGCTCCTAATAAAATACAAGTTGTGTCTGAAGGATTGCATAAGTTTTCGCATATGTTTGAATATAGAAATATAGATACACTTTCATTGTTTATAATCAGACAAAGCACGATAAAAAAATATGATTACGAAGACATCCGGAAGAATAACCGGATATTGGCTCGTTACGATTTGAGCTTGCAGGATGTGGAAGCGTTTGACGGCTATTTCGAGTATCCTCCGTCGCAGCGGATGATAGATTCCGGAATGAAGATCTACATCAACCCCAACAACCCCAACTTATGACGGCGCAGACAAAATATTGCAATTTTACGGTTCTGAGGCTATGTCGTGCGGAATGCGATTGGAATAGAAGAGGAGTTATAATGATTTAAAAATAGTGGCTATGAGAAAAATTGCATATATAGTAGTGGTGGCATTTGTGCTGTGCGGATTGCAGAATTGCATGTTCCCCGGCAAGGTCAGGATAAACAACTGTAGTGACGACACGGTGAAAATAATAATGAATTATAAAGAGCCGTTTATGCTGTCATATCTTCCGGTTACCGATACTTTGGGGGTGAAAAGTCTGCCTGATGATTTCAGGATGGAGCATATTTTCAAAACACCTCCGAAACTTACTTACGGTGACAATATTCATATAGAGGACGCGGTGGCGGTCGGGAGGCTGATTTGTCGTGCCAGACAGGTCATAATAGAGGTGTTTCCCCATTCGAGCTTGCCTATGGGTTGGAACTGGGGGTTGCATAACACTGTTTGGTACGGTTTTCATACAGACAGTATGCTTGAAAATATGATATTAGTCCGTGGTGCCGACACTACAATTTATAGCGGGAAAGAAAATATGCGGAAATTGGCATGGACTATAAGAGTTGGACTTGACATCGTGCAGGATGATGAAAGAGGAGAGTTGGTTGTGAATCTTTAAAAACGTTATGTTATGAAGCTCTTGAAAGAAATTGTTTGCGCGGTTGCAATGTTGCCATTTGCAGGATGCGGCTATACGGAATTTATCGCCTTTTCGGTGGAAAACAAGTGCGATAAACCTGTGACGGTAGAATGCCGGTACAAGCAGGAGCTGTTGCCTTCCGACAGCGTGATAGTCCACAAAGTGTACGATTTGCCACGACAGCTTGACGACATACCGGAATGGGTATTGGTGTACTATGGAATACCGTCAGAAGTCGGAAGAGCCGAGATAAGGCCGGAAATTTATGCGGGTGAAATAAGAGTGGAGGGCGATGTCGTAAGATATGTAGTCGAGCCCCAACGGTCAGTATGTATGAATGTGAAAAGGAAATATGTTTTAAACAATAGAAACGTGAAAATGATAGCCGGGTCGTTAAGCGGAATATCGGTCAAAGCTGGCGGCAAAGTTATTGTGTATTCAGGCGGCGATGCCATAAAAGATTTGTTGTTGGATGGCAATGATTGCGACTCTGTCCTGTTGAGAATTGAAGAGGTATATAACCATAGATATTATTGGTGATTTCCGCGTTTGTTTGCAGGGAAGGCCAGTATGCCGGCGAGGAGCGCGGCGGTGGCTTCGGTTGCGGCGGCTGTTTCGATGTCGGTAGAGTCGAAGGTGATGGAGGCTTGTGAGTAGTATGGCTCGCGGGCTTTCAGGTTGTCGGCTATGAATTGTTTCAGTTCCTCGTCGGTCTTTCCAGCGATTATCGGGCGTTTTGCCTTTGCTCCCGGAAGTGAAAGGCGTGCTGCTATGCGCTCCGCAGAAGTGGTGAGATATACGGTTGTGCCTTTGCTGTTCATCAGCGCGATGTTGTCGAAATGGCACGGTGTGCCTCCGCCGCAAGCCACCACCGTACGTTCAAATTCACATATCTCTTCAAGCATTTTGCGCTCGATTTTGCGGAATCCTGCTTCGCCGTGAAGCGCAAACAGTTCTTTTATGGAGTGACGGTAGCGGTTTTCGATATATATGTCGAGGTCGATGAACTCATAGCCCATCTTCCGGGAAAGCGCGCGCCCGAGCGTTGTCTTTCCGCATCCCATATATCCGATTAGAAAAACAGGTCTCATGGCTGCGAAGATATTCATATCCTGTGGATTTATCAAGCGCAAATTCTCGTTTTTGCGTTCTTTCTGTTTTGGAGAGCAGTAGATTTGCGGAAAAAAGAATGAAAGAAAGTGTTCAGAACGCCGCGATGCTGCGTTATACGGAAAAAGAGATGCTGGAGGAATGGAAGTTGCGTACCGGATTTTTCAGGACGCGTACGGGTTGCGAGCTTGTGAGGGATGACGGCGTCGACATAGACAAGGTGCTGCAATCGGAGATTGACAGCCGTTACGAGCGGCTTCTCGCTGCCGCTCCATTGGAACTTGTCCCGGTGATGGATGTGGCGGACGATTGCACGGTGACGGTCGACAGCGATTTGGCGGTCACCATCGTGCTGCCGGAAGATTGCGTAAGGGTTGTGGAACTGATGTTGCCGGGATGGAGGCGGAGCGTGACGGAGTTTGTGCCGGAAGCGGGCGACAAGGCAAGGATGCAGGGCAACGAGTGGCTGCGCGGAGGCGTGGAGGAGCCGGTGTGCGTGGCCGGGCATCGTTGCATACGCGCTTATTCGGCCGCTACGGTTGGTGACATTGTTCCGGTGAAGATGTTGGCGGTGTGCCGTCCGGTGGCCGGTACTTATTTGTTTGCGCCAGCGGCATGGGATGTGCTGTTGGAGCCGCCTTGCACTATATTTGGATAATATAGGCTGCGTTTCGGCAATACAAATAGAGCAAGCTCTTTGTATTGCACTCAACTTGCACTATATTTTGATAATACAGGCTGCGGCTCGGAAAAACAATTTCAAGCAAGCTTGATTGTTTTTCACTCGCCTTGCACTATATTTGCAATATGATATTGAAAACCCTTTCCATATTGAATTATAGGAATATACCGGAAGCTTCGCTGGAGTTTTCCGATAAGGTGAACTGCCTGCTCGGCAACAACGGTATGGGCAAGACCAACATTCTCGACGCGATATATTATCTGAGCAACTGTAAAAGCTCGCTTTCGTCGACGGATGCCAACACGGTGCGCTATGGCGAAGAGTTCATGTTGTTGCAAGGCGAGTATGAGCGCGCAGGCAAGACGGAGAATATATCCTGTGCCATTCAGAAAGGAAAGAAGAAGTCGGTGAAACGCAACGGAAAGGAATACAAGCGGATGAGCGGACATATCGGGCTGCTTCCGTTGGTGCTTGTCTCGCCGCAGGACTGGAATATGATTGTGGGAGGAGGAGAGGAGCGGCGGCGGCTGGTCGACCGCATTATCTCGCAGGGCGACAGCCGCTATCTTGACGCGCTGATACGCTACAATAAGGCGTTGGAGCAGCGTAACGCCATGCTGAAGCAAGGGTGTTCCGACCCGCTGCTTTTCGAGACGGTCGACACTTATCTATCGGAAGCCGCGCAGGAGATACACGATTGCCGGAAAGAGTGGATTGTGAAGTTCACTCCTATTTTTATGAGGTATTACAATATTATAGGCGACAACAACGAGACTGTAAGGCTCGATTACCGCAGCGAGCTCAATGAGAAACCGATGGAAAGGCTGCTCAGTGACAATTTCCAGAAAGACAGGCTGCTGGGCTTTACCTCGCAGGGTGTGCACCGCGACGACATTGAACTGATGCTCGGTAACGAGCTGATGCGCAAAATCGGTTCGCAAGGGCAGTGCAAGACCTACACTATCGCTTTGCGTTTTGCCCAGTTCGACTTCTTGAAAGACTTGTGCGGCATCACTCCGCTGCTTCTTCTTGACGACATATTCGACAAGCTCGATTCGCTGCGTGTGGCCAACATAATGCGCATAGTCTCTGACAAGTCTTTCGGGCAGATTTTCATATCCGACACCAACCGTCAGCATCTCGACGAGACTGTACAGGCGGTAGGCAGCGATTTCCGTATATTTTTGGTCGATTCAGGGGTTTGCAGCCGTTTGTATCAATAAAGAGGGACGTTAAATAATGTTATTTTAAGGAGGTTGGCTTTCAAAGTGTGAATAGATTGGTACGGATTAATAATAATTTTTCTTATATTTGTCATATATAAATTTAAACATAGAACCATTCGTTATGCGATGAGGTTTGAAGATGGGAATTTGAATTAACTGCCGGTGCTTTGTTTTAAGGGTATGGCAAAAGGAGGATGCCGTGTCTTGCCAGACAAAAGTATCGTTTTATTTAACTAATCCTCTGTATTATGTCTATGAGAAAGTTGACTTCTTTGATTGGGGCACTTCTTATAAGCGTGGGATTTTCGTCAAGCGCTCTTGCTACGGATTATTCCACGGTGAGTGCCGCCAAAAATCCGGTGCCGCCTTCTCCTGTCTCGTTGGAAAAAGCGGAACCGTCCGGTTTCACGTTATTGCGTGACGGGGAAATCAAAATGGGAGGGGGTAAAACTGCCGCTTTAACCCCATTGCGGAAAAAATCGGCTGCGAAAGCGGCTTCATTGAGTTCGGCGGCGGACCTTGCGGGCGACTGGGTGCAGACCTATGCCACACTTGTCAGCCCCGGTGCCGATGGCGGTCAAAGTGTGAGAATCGAGACCGTGGTCGACGAGCCTAACACCATTAAGATTGTGAATTTCTATGATTTGGGGATTGAGGTTACGGCGACGGTCGATGTGGCGGCCGGTACTATTTCCATCCCTAACCAGAAAATTATTGAGTTGGACGAGTATGGTTGGCTGGATGTCGTGGCATTGGTCCAAGGCGATGACCCGACTCTTGTATCTCCTGACCGCTCGAAGAACATAGAGGGCGTGATTAACGATGACGGCACTATATCCATTACTTCGTGGTGGGGTATATTTGTCGTCGAAGGTGAGTATGCCAATCGCTATTTCGGAATTTTCGGCAACTCGCTGTTCGAGCGTTCGAATGCCACGATGACGCAGAAGGCGTTGACCGGCGAGCCATTCACTTACAATGTCATTGCGGAGCAGACATCGCACAACATTCTTTCCGTAAAGAATTTCGGGAACTACGGAATGACGGTGGAACTGATGCTTAACAGCGACAAGTCGTCGACAATCGTGTCGCAGGTCGCTCGCAGGGATAATTACGGCGATGATTATTATACCAATGCGGTGTCCTACACTCAGGCAGGGCAGGCAACCGGATTCTCCGGGACGATTATCACGGAAGCTGCTACGGATAACCGCACCGTTTCGTGGAAAGACTGGACGTTGAAAAATTCGACAAGTTATTTAGGGGTACTTACGGAAGGCAGCCTGACTGTGCCTTTCGACATCGTTTATCCTGAACTTACGGTAAGCGAATTTGAAGGCGAGGGTACTGAGGCGAGTCCTTTCTTGGTAAAGACATTGGACGATTTGCTTCTGCTTTCTGCGGAAGTGAATAATGTGCCTGAATCGGAATATAATGCTGTCAATGCAGATGGAGTGAAATATTCTTCGGCATTCGAAGGGAAGTATTTCCGTCTTGAGAAAGACATTGATATGGGCGGCTACCGTTTCACTCCTATTGGCAATGACTGGTATCATCATTTCTCTGGTACGTTCGACGGCAATAACCATAAGCTGACTGGTCTTGACGTTTCGACAGGCGATGCCGGATATGCGGCGTTGTTCGGGCGTGCCGGCGAGGAGAGTGTGATAAAGAATCTTACGGTCGAGAACCCGACGGTTAAGGCGCAGGGCAATTATGCGGCTGCCATAGCGGGCTGGTCCGACGGTATGATTGACAATTGCCACGTTACGGGCGCGAGAGTCGAGAATCAAGGGCGTACTACCGGAGGATTGGCTGGTATTGTGGTCACAGTCACCAACAGTACCGTTTCTAAATCCACGGTAATCGGTCTCGGCGGAAACGTCGGCGGATTTGCCAGTGAGGTCGATGCTTTGATAGAGAACTGCAACGCTACGGAAACGAATGTGCTGGTGGCCTCTCCGTCAGAGACATATCCGTCGGGCGGTCTTGTCGGTTCTTTGTACGAAGCGGTGGCAAGGAATTGTTATTTCTCGGGAATTGTAGATGCCGTCACTTATGATACGGGCGGTTATATCGGCGGTATCGCAGGAACTTGTTTGCGTGGAGATATTGAAAATTGCTTCTTTGTGGGCGAAATGGCCACTTCTTTGCAAAATTCCGCTATCGGCGGTATTGCCGGTTCCCTTTACGGCTCGATAAAAAACAGTTACAGCGTAGGTGCGATTTCTAATGCGTCGTCTTTGAAGACAGGCGGTCTTGTCGGTTCTGTCGGATACTATGAGGGTGAGGACGGCACTGTTTACCAGTCATCGATAAGCGACTGTTATACGGTTACTTCAGTTAAGGCCTACACGACCGGTTACGATGCTGAAAACGATATGCGCGAGGTGATCGGAGCTATTCAGGAAGGTGCTGTTCCGGAAATTTCCGACATCTATTTCAACCGTCAGATTTCAAATTTCGGTTCTGTTAAATATGGTATGAATACTTCCGAACTCACTAAAGCCGCCGGCATTGCCGGGTTCGACGCTTCGGCGTGGACTTATACCGAAGGGCAGTATCCGCGTCTGAAAGGCATGGATGAGAACGAGGCAGCGTATATGTCGGCTTCTGTAATTGCCATGGGCGACGGCAACTCCTTGAACAAGATTTCGAAGAATGTCGAGTTGATGCCTATGGGAAATACGGAATATCTCATTTACAAGAACGATGCTCTTGTGACGGAAGGCGATTTCTGTTCGATTGTCGATGATGAGATTCAGATTAAGGACCAGTTCGGCACTGAAAGGCTTATCGTCAGGAACGGAATGGTAAGCTATGAGCTTTCTATCAAGATAGCTCCTATACCATACGAGGGCGAGGGCACGGAGCAAAGTCCGTTCCTGCTCAAGATTAAGGACGACATTCTGACGTTGCAGGACATTACCAACAACAAGGGGCAATATTTTGCCGGTACTTACTTCAAGTTGGCCAACGACATTGATATGGAATACGACGAGTCGTTCGTAGGTATCTGTTTCGACCCGGTAGCGGCAACCGATTGTATGTTTGCCGGTACGTTCGACGGCGACGGACATTCAATCACACGCCTGTTGCTCGACAAGGTGGTTTGGACCACTCGCCCGGAGGACGACACTACCGGTAAGGGCGGAAAGCCTGATAATATGCAGAGCACCGCTACTGGCGCATTCTCCGGATTCTTCGGTAAGATTGGTGTCGAAGGAGTTGTAAAGAATCTTACGATAGCGGCCGACGCGAAATTGTCGTTTTGGTCTACTTCCGGGGCGATTGCCGGCAGCAATTACGGAAGAATAGAGAATTGCCGCAACTATGCCGATGTGGTTGGATACAGCTCGGACATCGGAGGATTTGTAGGCCGTAACCAGAAAGGGGCTGTTATCACAGGCTGCTACAATGCCGGAAACGTCACATCCGGTTATCAAGGTGTCGGAGGAATCTCCGGCTATGATCAGGGAACTGTCGAGAATTGTGCTAACGTCGGGACAATCACTGTCGATGAGATTTCGCAGGGATTTATGGGAACGAAGATGAAAAACAACGCCGGTGGTATTTCAGGTACTTCCAACGGAAGCATCATACGCAATGTGGTCAATGCCGGTACTGTCTATGCCGCCGGAGGTAAATCGGGCGGTATATCCGGCTCTTTCATAAAGATTTCCCATGATTCGGGTTCTGGCAAGAACGATATGAGCAACGCAGTCAATTATGGTATGGTTCCGGTTCTTTCGACGGCCGATAATACCACGATAGGCGCGCTTGCCGGCAACCCGGGCACACAAGGTGCTGTTCATGACAACTATTGGGATTCCCAGATTATCATCATAGGAGCAATTGGCAATGCCGATTTGGAAGGGATGAACGGAGTGGAGACTTCTGTTCTTACTTCAGGTACTCCGCTGGAAGGTTTCGATTCTCAACTGTGGGATTTCACGGCAGGACAATATCCGGTATTGAAACAGTTTGCCGATGAGGAGCTTCTTGCGAAGGCAAGGAAAGTTGTTGTCACGATGGAGGCAGGCATTACGGCAAAAGATATGAGCCGTGACGCGCAGCTTTCGGATGTCGACGGCTTGGTATGGTCGCTGAAAGAGCAGAATGCGTTTACCATCGAGGGCAATGTGCTTAAATCGCCGGTAGAAGTGCAGGATCTTACTGTCAACACGTTGGTTGCGGATTGGGACGGTTATAAAAAGGAGATAGAGATTAAGCGCGCTCCGAATGTGCCGTTGGCTGGTGAGGGTACGGCGGAGAATCCGTACCAGATAACTTCGGCGGCCGACTGGAACAATCTTTCTGATTATATGACTACTGTCGCCGAATCGCTGGAAGGCAAATTCTTGAAAGTGACAGCCGACATCGACTTTACGGACACGGAATTCAAGATGCTTGCTTCGGACGGCGTGACTGTCTTTAACGGTAGCCTTGACGGCGACAATAAACGTATCAGCGGCATCAGTTTCACGCCTACGGCTACGTTACAAGGCGCGATATGCACGGTGGGAGAATCGGGCTCGGTATCCAATCTTACTCTTGCCGGTGATGTCGAGACGGCTATGGCCTCTACCGGAGGTTTCACGGGAGAGGTGTATGGTACGCTTACTAATTGCGTCAACGAAATCAACGTCAACTCTACAAAGGGCAACGATGTCTCCGGATTCGGAAGGCTTTATGCGACTGCCCGCCTGACCGATTGTGTCAATAAGGGTAATATTTCCGGCGTAGGGACAAATATTGCCGGGTTGTCGGCAGAGGTCGATAATGGCGTAGAATTGATACGTTGCGGCAATGAAGGCACGGTTACCAACAATGCTAAGGGCAATTATACTGCCGGTCTGATTGCCGAGGCGCATCCGATTTATCTGGAAAAATGCTATAATAAGGGTGACGTAGTGACGCAAGAAAACAGTGCCAAGAATGTAGCAGGACTGATAGCTTACGCTACTGCAAGTTCTTCCGACAAAGGAACTATGGAGCTTTACAGGTGCTGGAACGAAGGTGACGTGACAGGTTTGGCTGTTGTAGGTGGTTTGATTGCTGCTACCACTTCGAGTACCACAACGAAGAATCCGTTGATTCTTACAGAATGCTATAATACCGGTTCAATAACGGCTTATGCTACGGGTGCTTCAAGTTCGCCGACTGCCGGTTTGGCCGCGTTCTATAATATCGGTTCTCAATTTATAGATTGCTATAATGAGGGGGCAATCAATTCTACGAACCAGTACACGGCCGGAATAGCCGCTTATCCTAAAGCGAAAGCTTCTGTGGACAGCCCGACATTGTTCAGCGGATGTTATAACGTTGGCAAAATAGTTTCTACCAACCATCATGCTGCGGGTATCGTCGGTAATATTAGTGATTACGTGACCGTTCAGGGTTGCTATAACAAGGCGGATGTGGAAGGAAAATACGGTCTCGGCGGAATTGCCGGGAGTATTACCAATGCAGCAAATAGTGTGATTAAGGATTCTTGGAATTCTGGCAACATTACTACTTCGCTTAACCGCGCCGGAGGTATCTTCGGTTATACTACGAATGGTGCTGCGGTGGAGAACTGTTTCAATGTAGGCGATGTGAAAACTACTTGCGAGGAGGTCGGTACGTCTGCCACTGTTTCAGGTTATGCCATCGGTGGTATTGCCGGACAGGGTGGCGCTCCGTTCGTCAACTGCTATAATATGGGAACTGTCACTGGCGCGAACCGCGTGGGTGGACTTGTCGGGGCTCCGTACAAGAACAGGACTACGATTGTCAACAGCTACAATGCCGGAAACATCGTATGCGGCGATGATGAGTGCGGCGCGCTTATAGGTGTCGACCTCTCCGACGGGACTCTATGGGCAGAGGATAATAAAGTCGAGGGTTCTTACTTCGTGACGGATTATGGCACATATCCGAATAGCACGGTAGGCACTGCGGTTACTGTGGCAGAGCTTGCCAAGTTGGAGGAACTGGGAGAAGGATGGACAATGGGCGATGCCTATACATTGCCGATGTTGTCTAACTCCGCTTCGGTGTCTGAAGCTCTGATTAATGCGGTTACTGTAGGGTTTGCCGATGGCGACAGCAAGGATTTGGTTACTCAGAATTTCTTTGTAGGCGCTCCGGAAGGAGTGGTATGGTCGGCTTCTGTGCCGAATATCACATTCTCTGGAACGGATGCTGTGTTTAGCAGTGAAGCGTTTGAGGGCAAAGCCGTGCTTACGGCAACTGCCGGGGAACTGACAAGGGAATTTGAGATTAATTGCAACAAGACTGTTTCCGGAATTGATGAAATCGGTGGAAAAGTTGTTGTCAATGAAGTTTGGTTCAACGCCATTGGTGTGCAAGTGCCGGAGCCTGTCTATCGTGATGGTGCTGTATATATGGTAATACGCACTTATGACGATGGCTCTGTTGAGACTGTAAAGGTTTTTAACGCTGATTGACGTTGGGAGTCTTTTTGAAAACCATCCGGGCGTGGCATCTGTCGCGCCCGGATTTTTGTTTGGAGGGGGTGT
>UMFR01015623.1_pt1 | contig 11864 bp, 13 predicted proteins | sample 1965041 | NCBI WGS metagenome assembly UMFR01 (sample SAMEA4836049, study PRJEB28245) | human gut metagenome | biome: gut microbiome; material: fecal sample | place: Denmark | collected 2008
AGAGCACGGCAAACCGAGCCACGCTCGTCACCTGCAGCGCCTGCGACGCTGAAAAACACCGCATCCGGATCCCCTGTATTCGGATCAATCCGCTCCACTGGATATCCCCTGCAGTCCGCATACCTCCACAGGAATCCGCAGCATGTCAATCCCGTATGCGCGGCGCGATACAGATCGGCGCCGGAATGCAGTCCAAACGCCCGAGCGGCACGGCAGACGCCCGTAAACGTACGGATGACACGTCCGCTGTCGGGGTCGATCTGCTCGATCGGTCGCGATGAATCCGGCATCGTAGCCGGAGCCACGCCGCTGCCGCTGAGATAACGCCAGCGGTATCCGTACGAGGTGCCGCCTCGCAGGATCGCATTCCTGATATTTGAAGCGTTCTTCCCGCCCAACGCGCGGGCAGCATGCTCGGTGCTGCCGAAGACACGCAGCACCTTGCCGGTATCCGGATCGATCTGCTGGACCCGTCGGGCCGCAGGGGAACGGCACTGCCCGGACTGCACGGGAATGGCGGAACCGCCCTTGGCGCCTCCTCGCGTGATCCCGAAATGAGAAGGGATGACTTCGCCGTCATTCATGGTATCTCCTTGTCTCCCCGCAGTATCGGTACGTGCGATCCCGTGACGCATCCGTATGACGAAGGCACCGTTCCATACTCTTATGCGAGCGATGAGATCTGTAGCGGTACAGTCGAGTCATACACGGCAGTGTGTGCTTGTACTTGCGCCGGTGCATGGCGCGCCGGTGCATGCGCGCGTTGGCACGGCACGCAGCATACAGCCGAACGGCGTTACGGCAATCGCGAACACCGGCATGCCATGGCACGGCATATGCCGAGCAATGTTTTCTGGGTTCTATGGGATGCGGTGTCCACGGAATACTCAGCAGCATGATGACGTATATGGCATCGACCGACGGCGTAGCACTCTGACCCTATTCACGGCCAAGGTCAGACGACATCGCGACGCCGACACGCTTCTTGGAGGTATCGGACGCCGGTGTACGCGTAACAGTCGAATGCGGCAGCATATGCATCATGCCGCTTGCAGAACGCGATGCATGCGGTCAGCGGGGATGTACCGCCATCTGCTGCTCTGCTCCGATGGGGCCCAGCATACCATCGGGGATGGCGGGTTGTCCATTATGATGGGCTGCTGGGCCGACACGTATGCCGGGATCTCAGCTGCGGTGGTAACGCTATGAACGTAATATGACATGATGCATGAGAAAACCATTCGATGCTTTTCTCAAAGAAGACCGCATCATACACTCATGGCACATTTATTTCACACGACAAACGACATACACGCGAGTGATCAATACAGTCTTTCCGCCGTCACAATAGCGTCGGCAATCTGACTCGAAGTAATATCAGGAACCGCGAGACGATAGCGCGACTTCTGTCCAACGGCAAAATCGGAGACGATTCGTATCGTATTGTCATTGAAGGGAATTCCAAGTTGACGAAATGTATGGGGAAGTCCTACGGATTGGTAAAAAGGCAGAAGACTCTCCACCTCCAAATTCTTACCTTCTGTGATGAGTTGGATAATAACGCCATACGCAACTTTCGCGCCGTGAGTCGTCAGCTTTGATTCGGGGATCAAGGTCAGACCATCATGAATGGTGTGAGCCCCAGAGGCTCGAGCCGGCACACCACCAAACGCACTTACGCTTCCTCCCAATGCAATGATGGTATCCACCAACGCATGAAAATGCTTGCCAACGAGGTTTTTGTCATATTCATTCAGCGCTGGAACGCTCTCTTTCAACAACGTGTCATGAATCAACACAGCAGCCGACTGGGCGAGTTTCGACAATGGTCGTAATTCTCCGAGCCTCGCAAATACGGGAGCTGACTCGTAATATTTAGCCAATGTGTCGCCGATCCCGCCGAGTAAATACTTACGTGGCCCCGTTGCAATAAGCAATGGATCCACTAATACCAAATCCGAAGTTCGTTCGTGCAACACTGATGCTTCATAGGCATGATGTTCATCATAGTTGATAGATACCGCTGAATAGGCAGCACAGGTGGCAGCGAGTGTCGGAATAATAATAAGATCACGATGAAGTATCGCAGCTACATTCTTGGCTGTGTCCGATACTCTACCCGCACCGATCGCGATAATAATATTCGACTTTTTCGCTATTGGACTTTCTGAGAGTTCCTCGGCATTCCGTCGCGCAACCGAACCATCATATTGGATATACGGAAATGTTATTTCATGACCTGAGCATCGTGTGAATGCCTGTTTTGATAAATCGCCCGTAATCACAAGAGGCGATCCATATTCCGTGATATATGACTCAATATCTTTAGCCGCTCCAGGAAAACTGACATAGCGGTTGGGACCACTACGAATATCACTATCTTTCAGATTGCCGCTCATAAATCACGCCCTTCAATGAATGATCTGATCGCTTTGAATTCCATGGGCTCCAAATCATGTCCGATCCCCGGAACCACAACCTCAGTCAAATTAGTGGTTCGCCCAAGAACTTCAGACGCATTTGCTTGCTCATCCTCAGGTATAACCTGGTCATGTTCGCCATACACCAGCAGTATCCGGGCATGCCGATCCGGATCAGGCAATGCATTGTCAGAAACGGTGTCAGGGAACGGAGGATTGAGCAGTATTGCTTGTCTGTAAAGTTCAGGAAAATCAGCAACCATCCGGAACGCCAGATACGCCCCTTGGGAGAATCCAACGACAACGAGGTCACGCGAATTCAGACCAGTGCTGCAAAGCCAATCAGTTATATACTTACCAGCGTCATGACATTCTTGCCTTCGCGTATCGAAATCCGAATCGGTGGACCACCACAAATATCCGGGGATGAAAGTGCGTCCATGAGGTGCCTGAAACGCAACATACTCGCACTGCGGCTGAAGTTGTTCGATAAATCGTGTCATTTCGTCAACGGAATCTCCACCACCGTGGAGCAACACGTATATCGGTTCCCGATTATCGTTCACAGTAAGGGAACAGATCGCTTGTAGTCTTATAGCGTCAGCTTCTTTACTCATTTTTTTCGATAAGCCCTTGAACTCGTATTGGAATCAGCTAAGGAACTGTCTGGCTCGTTCCGTCTGTGGATGGTCAAAAAACTCTTTTGGATTGCCCTTTTCGATGATCCGCCCTTTATCGAGGAATACGATCTCATCCGCCACATCTCTCGCGAATGCCATCTCATGCGTAACGATGAGTATCGTCCTTCCAGTCCCGGTCAGCTGCTGAATGATATTCAGCACTTCTCCAACAAGTTCTGGATCCAACGCGGATGTAGGCTCATCGAACAAAATAACTTCTGGGCCAACAGCCAATGCGCGTGCAATAGCAACACGTTGCTGTTGTCCTCCAGATAACTGAGAAGGATAATTGTCGGCCCATTTCAGCATTCCCACATTGTTCAGCTGTTCACGGGCTTTCTCTAAAGCCTTGTCTTTCGCCATGCCATGAACGATGATAAGAGCCTCGGCGACATTTTGTATGGCAGTTTTATTGGCAAACAGATTGAAACGCTGGAATACCATTGTACTTTTCTCGCGGATCTGTTTGATGGTGTCTTTGCCAATCCGATCCGAAGAAAAAGACGTGCCCTCTATACTTACCGTTCCGGAGTCCGGGCGCTCCAATAAATTCAGGATTCTCAGTAATGTTGATTTACCAGAACCACTCGATCCGATCAATGCTACAGTACTGCCATCCTGAACAGTTAAGTCAAGTCCGTCAAGAACGACTCTTTCGCCATAGCTTTTCCTCAAATCCTTGATTTCGATCATAAGGCCGCAATTCTTTTCTCGTCACGTCTCACCAATATTTCAAAGCGGTGGCACACCAGCTCAGCTACGGTGCAAAGCACCCAATACACGATCGCTGCCGCAATATAGGCTTCAAAGAACATAGACGTACGTCCGCCGAAGATCTTAGCCTGTCCCAGAATCTCCGGGACCGCAGCGGTGAACGCGAGAGAAGTATTCTTCAACAAGATCATGAACTGATTGACCACATTCGGTAAAGCGGCTTTCATGGCTTGCGGAAGAATAATGCGTCTCATAGCTTAGGCATCATTCATCCCCATAGTGCGTGCAGCTTCCATTTGTCCCGGATCAACGGATAGTATCGCCGATCTGAAGATTTCGGTCATGAACGCCCCCATGTTCAACGAGAACGATACAAAACAGAACAGGAGGGCAGGAATCGTGGAAATATCATACGTCGTTCCAAATCGCTCGTTAATACCTTCAATAAAGATCGGTAGACCATAGTAAGCCAGAAAAATCTGAACCAACAATGGAGTTCCACGAATAATCGACAGATAAATTGTGACGACTTGCTTAGCAATAGGTAGATTCTGTAATCTTACTAAAGCGCAGGCGAACCCGATAAGCGATCCTATGATGAATGCAATAACGGTTATCTCCAGCGTCAAAGGAATTCCTTTAATGATTTCCGGAAACGCCTGCCAGATATATTGTGGATTGATAAGCGTCATGACTTTGCAGCTTGAGTGTAGTCACCTTTGAACCATTCAACGCTAAGTTTGGATAGTTCTCCGTCATTCTTCAGCTCTTTAAGGTCACGGTACAAACGATCGCGCAATTCCTTGCCCTGAGTCGTCTTACGAAGGGTAAAGTAAACCGGAACCTGATTGATCACCTTGCCGACAGGGGTAACTGGAGTATGCTGTTTCTTCGCCTTATCCATGGAAGCGTCCGGTGAATTTACGGTACCGTCGATTTTGCCCGCCGCAATATCACGGCAGATCGTTGTGAAATCATCCTCATAATATTTGATCGTGAATGGATTTCCGTGTTTCTGGTTCCATTCCTCCATGAACTTCGTATGTTGATCACCGATAGTCCCGCCCAAGGTCTTTCCCTAGAGATCATCCATACTTTTGATTGGAGATCCGTCTTTGACGATAAGCTTCATGGGACGAAGCAAGTAACTCGTATCTGTAAGAGTATATTTTGCCTCTCGTTCTTTGGTTTTGGTGGTTTCGTTCGCAATGACCTGTATCTTATTGGCATCCAACGAAGAGAACAAGGAGTCAAATGGCATGGCCTGAAAATTAAATTTCAGTGTCTTATCGTCCTTTTCGATTAGTTTGAGTACTTCAATGTCGTACCCTGTAAAAGACCCGTCATCATTCTTGATGCTATATGGGCTGAATGTTCCCATTGTACCCACATTTACAACGGTTGTTTTCTCTCCACTGGTTTCACCATTACCATTTGCATTCGAAGAGCCACAAGCACTTGCCCCCACCATTATTATTTCAACGATGACAGCAGACAATGCTTTCTTATATTTAAACATTTTTCCACTTTATTTATAAAGTGAATATCCGTCACTATCACCCAACAATCAGATGGACATCACATAGTCTCTGGCATATTCCATTACTGATACTAGAGATGAAATTAGACTAACAGCTATGTTCGTATGAAACGCTTTATAGGATATAGCTATTAAATTGACGACTAAATAAGCAGAATTTATGACGCAGGGTCCAATAGCCAGTCGAGCGATGAGATGAAAAAACACGACAGCAGAAACACGCAGAAATTCGATCAATACGCACGGTAGAGATACATGCTCATTCAAACATGTACCGTTAGTCCATACATACAAGGACAAGCCACGAACGAGACACGACAGGCATCACACACAGATGAGGAGATGTTATCATGACCATTGACAGTATCCCGCACGCGAGCATCCGCGATGCAGCGAACCAGGTGGAACCTTTTTTCTTCCCATGAAATCTGTGCCTTCTTACGACGAACAACTACAGCGCATTCGCGAACGAGGCCTTATCGTCAGAGACGAAGTGAAGGCCATCTCATGGCTATTGGACACAAACTAGGGTTATAGGATCGGCATGTCAAATAGGCTGGCTGCCATCGTCATCAGCCACTCATCAGTACTGATCGATACTCTGAGGTTTCCTGATGACTGGAAAGCAACCATCCATCTGTAGTACACAATTCAATCAGAAGCAATAAGTAAGTCTCCGCATAAGAAAGATCCGTGGTCGGCACCATTGCCGGCCACGGATTCGCACAGAACAAGTCTTCAGCCAGAGTCTAACCTAGCGGCGCCTCTTCCGATTATGCTTGTTCTTGCCGCCCTTCTTGTTGCTTTCCTCACCGTAGTAATAGTAGTAATTACCGGAGTGAACCTTCTTCGGATCAGCGAAGTTGAAGATGAAGCCAAGAACCGGCACCTCGGCGGTCTTGAGCGACTCGACCGTGGACTGCAGCTCCTTCTTCTCCACGACGCCCTTACCGGTCACCAACACCAAGCCGCCGGCCATGCGGCCGAACAACGTGGCGTCGCCGGCGACGGACAACGGCGTGGTATCGATGATCACGTAGTCATACTGGGTGAGCGCCTGATCGATCAGTTCGCGCATGATATCCGAGTTGAGCAGGATGCTGGCGTTCGCCGGGCGCTTGCCCGCGGGCAGCACATGCAGGTTCGGCTTCCAGTACTTCTGGATGACATCCTTGGGCGACGCCTGGCCGGACAATACATGCGACAGACCGACGTGGCCCTCGATGCCGAGCTTGGGCGCCACGGACGGGTGTCGCAGATCGGCGTCGATGAGCAGCACGCTCTTGCCTTCCTCGGCCAAGGCCACGGCAACATTGGCAGAAACAGTGGTCTTGCCTTCGGACGGATCGGTGGAGGTGATCACCAGCAGTCGACCATGCTGACCAGGCGTAGTGGTGAGGAAGGAGAGGTTGGTACGAACGCGGCGGAATTCCTCCGCCTCGCTGCTGGCTGGCTGAGCCACCACGATCGGGCGGTTGTCGTCCAGAGTATCGGACAGAGGAACGGAGCCGAGGGAAGAAGCATGAGTCAATTCGCGCACGTCGTCGGAGGAATCGACCTTGGTGTTGAGGATATCCTTAAGCAGCGCAACGCCGATGGCAACGATAATGCCAAGCACGAAGCCAGCCGCAAGGTACAGCGGAACCTTGGGAGAGCTCTGGCTCGTGGGGGTCTTCGCCTTCTGGACCACGGACAAAGAGATCGGCGACTTGCCCTGACCGTTGGTGTACAGATCAGAGGAGATCTGCTGGGAAAGGTTCTTCGCTACACTGTTCGCGATATCGGCAGACTGCTGAGGGTCACCGACTTCGGCCGCGATATCGATCATGTAGGTATTGGTCGGATTGGTCGCGGTCACGACATTTGCCAGATCCTCGACCGTCATATCGAGACCCAGTTCGCTGATCACCGGGTCAAGCACCGATTCGGTCTTGACCAGCTCCGGATACGTTTTGATCTGAGTGGACAGATAGGACGTACCCGAGGACATTTCGCTAGTATTTTGTGTCTCGCCCGATGTTCCTGTATACGTTGCGAACAGTTCCGCGGTTGCCGTGTACTTCGGCGGCAACAGAAATGTAACCGCCGCTACAGCCACAAATACAATAATGAACGAAATGATCGCGGACACAATATGCTTACGTAAAATCCGCAACAAATCAGCGATGGTCAATGTTCTTCCTCATTCTTCCGGAAAATATCACATATTAAATCAATAATGTAGCATCTACCGGAGAAATCTAATGCTGATCAGGAAAAGGGCAGTACATTTTTCTACCCGTCTATCAGATGCTGATCATCCGGGCTGCTGTGTGGATGCGTGGATCGCTTAAGATCACGTTAGGTCATCCTATGTATAGTAACCCATTCATTGGGAACACATTTCCGAAGTAAAGCTATTTTATATCTATGCTGAGTTTATTGGTTCAAGAGACTTATTGTCCTTGTTGCTTGTATCGTGCTTCGGTTGCGGCCTTGGCGGGCTCCCACCACGCGCGGTTCTCGGTGTACCAGGCGATGGTCTTCTCCAAACCCTTCTGGAAATCAGTGTGCGTAGGACGCCATCCCAGTTCGGTCCGCAACTTGGTCGAATCGATCGCATAACGACGGTCATGACCCGGGCGGTCCCTCACCCAGTCGAAGTCATCGGGATCCCGGCCCATCACCGTCAGGATGTCGCGCAATACGGTGATGTTGTTGCGTTCCCCGTTCGCGCCGATCAGATAGGTCTCGCCGAGACGGCCCTTCGTCAGGATCGTCCACACCGCGGAGCTGTGATCCTCCGTATGGATCCAGTCGCGCACGTTCAGTCCGTCGCCGTACAATTTCGGCCGGATCCCTTCGAGGATGTTCGTGATCTGCCGGGGGATGAACTTCTCCACATGCTGGTACGGGCCGTAATTGTTGCTGCAGTTCGAGATGGTCATGCGCACCCCGAAGGTACGATGCCATGCGCGCACCAGCAGGTCCGAGCTCGCCTTCGTCGACGAATACGGGCTCGACGGATGATACGGGGTCTCCTCGGTGAACTTCGCCGGATCATCCAACGCCAGATCGCCGTACACCTCGTCGGTGGAAACGTGGTGGTAGCGCACGTCGTACTTGCGCGCGGCCTCCAGCAGGCGGAACGTGCCCTCCACGTTCGTCTTCAGGAACGGCTCGGGGTTCGCGATGGAATTGTCGTTGTGGGATTCGGCCGCGTAGTGCACGATCGCGTCGTGGCCGGGCACCAGCTTGTCGAGCAGCTCCGCATCGCAGATGTTGCCGTGCACGAACTCGACACGATCCCCGAGGATGCCCCTGATGTTCTCGAGATTGCCCGCATACGTCAGGGCGTCCAGCACGGTGACATGCACGTCGGGATGATTGTTGTACACGTAGTGCACGAAATTCGAACCGATAAAGCCGCAGCCACCAGTCACAATGATGTTCTTAGGGATGAAGATCTCTTCTACCATGAATCACAGCATACAGCCACTCACCAAAAAATATGGATCAGCCCTTCTAACAAATCAAAACCGTCATATCAAATCTTTTGAAGCACTCCAAATGCTTGATCTGACTAGCATCACGTCCATCACGCTACCCACACATACAGCTGGTAGAGTTCTCACAGAAATTAGGGAAGGGAAAACAGCATGTCCGTATTTGGCAGCACGCACCCCAGCGACAACCCGACTCATGGATCTAGATTCAGAACAGTCACCTCAGAACTGCAGCGGAAGGCAATGACTAAACCACCAATTCGTATCAGCATCACCCCATCAGACATGCTGATGTTTGTTGCAGCAGCCATGCTGCCATTTGACGGCACCAAAGTTGGTATCTCGCTCCCATATTGGACACCGATCTCTCCTTGGTTGTTCGCTTTATATTCCATTGCAAACTGGCGATATTTACGTGATACTGCACGTCGATATCTACCGTTTTTCCTCTTTCCTCTATTACTCGTTATTACATCTATATATGGCTGGCAATCATTTGGAATACATGCTGGTGCAGCGGCAAAATCATTCATCTCCATACTCCTGGGACTGACTTGTCTAATTTCACTTGATATCGCGATTCGTATCAAAGGTATACCTTTACGAACATTACTGACCACATTGTTTGCGGCTTATGTGATGGCTTTCTTTACCGGGATATTACAATATGCTGCCCTGGAACAGCACCTTGGATGGAGATCGATACGGGTGTATTTCTGGGATATTCTATACAGATATTACGTCGGTATCCGTCCTCAGTTCATGTTTGCTGAACCGAGCTATATCGGTATGCATTTGTTTGGCATACTCCTGCCAGTATTTTTGCTGACTCATGATCGCAGAATCGGTATAACAGTGGCAGTATTCGCTGTTGGGGCAATCATAATGGGGTCAGGTACCCGGATCGTGCTGGATACAGTGATTGCTGTACTTCTGTGGTTGGTCGCGACCGTTAATTTCCGTTCGAGAAAAGCAACAGCATGCTTTACGATTGCATCAGGGCTCATAACCGCAAGTGGCATCGGAGCATTGTTCCTTGACCCACGGCTGAATTCCTTGGTCACCAATGGTCTACTAGCCGGTGACGGGTCAATGAGTGCAAGAATCTTCCACATGCTTGCTCCCATGTGGTCATGGAAACATGATCGGACTCATCTGATGTTCGGTTGGGGTGCTGGCAATATTTCCAACGCTGTACGCACAGGATACTCAGGGGCACGCCGATGGTACGATGCCCACGGAGGTATATCCAATGCAGAGATCGATGGCCTCGCGAATCCACCAACTAATACCTTTACGATGAGTATTTATGCCAGCTTTATCACTGAATTCGGACTATTCTGCTTTCTGTCTTTTCTGCTCCTAATCGTAGTCTTTATAACACTACATCATAGCTGGAGTCGAAAGACTATTTGCTGGCTCATTTTGCTCGCATACTTATATATTCAGTTCGAGGCCTATGCATTTTATGCAATTCCGCTATTTATCTGGACTGTCGGCATAATGCCGGGATCTAATACTTGCACCATTTTCCGAAAATAGTAGCTTCTGCTGTTTTCGCAGGGACTGTCCCAGTAAGTGTGCAATTGGTTTTGATCACCGCTCGTAAGACCGACGGAAAATGATGGCGATGGATCTGCCGGCCGAGGCAATGACCACGAAATTTACTGCAGTCGATAAAGCCGCGATGAAGACGAAAAACGAAGGGAAGTGGGACCGTCTTCAATGCGACTTCGTGCTGAAGACGGTTCGGACGACTTACTGAAGCGGTCCATCAGATCATGTTCAAGACCACTCTGGATGAAAAAAGTCGGCTGAGTATCTCTCCTGTAAAAAAAAATATGATGAAGTATGGGAGGTAAAGCTGCGAGCACACGACACGCTACCACCATCAAAACCACAACGACCAAGGTAACTGGTCTCGTACGGATAGAGATATCACACGATCGTGGCAGATCGTTCGAATCGGTCACCGTCAGGAAGGGGTGATGTCGCCTGACGAGCCCTGACTGCGAAAATGTCCGATTAGAGCGCACGATGGCAACTGCGCTCTTGTTAGAAAACAAAAAAACAAGGGTGGTGACGTATTACTAGCTATTTTGTCGAGTTTAAATGTTGGGATATAGGTGGCGGAGTTTGGTTCTGGCGTCCTTGGTGGTGAAGTGCCAGTTGACCTGTCGTTGGGCCTGGTTGGTGGCTTTCGTCCAGGCGGCGAGTTCGCGGCTGAGGGTCTCGAGGTCACCGATCCTGCGGTTCAGGCACTGGCGCGCGAGGCCTGACAGTTCTATCTCGGCAATGTCAGGCCATGAGTCGTGCCTGGAGGTGTGGTGGATCTCGAAGCGCTGGGCCAGGCGGAACGCCTTGGCGGGCTCGAACGCTGTATTTTGTCAAGTTTAGGTGGGCCGTTTCGGCGTTTCTTTTGGGCCGTTGGGGGTGGTGACGTTTTGTTGGACTTCGTTGTCTGTATGGTCGTTGGTCAGTGTACCGGATGGTTTCAGGCGACGAGCCCGAGCTGGATGCGTTTGTCCATGATGCTCATCCCGTATTCGGTCTCGATGCGCTTGTCCCGGTACCAGACCATGTACTCGTCGAGCATCGCGGTGAACTCGTCGATCGTCACGCCCCGGAAGCTCCTCTTGTGGAAGAACTCCTGCTTGAGACGGCCGAAGAACCCCTCCGCGGCCGCATTGTCCGGCGAACAGCCCTTCGCGCTCATCGACCGGGTCAGCCCGTGGCTTTTGCAGATGCGGATCCATTCGGGCCACCGGTAGTGGCAGCCACGGTCCGAGTGGATGACCGGAGTCTCGCCGGGCCTGAGCGTGGCGCACGCGGTCTCGAGCATCCCGTTGGCCAGGGCGGCGTTCGGACTGGTGCCGATCGTCCAGGCGACCGGCATGCCGTCATAGCAGTCGATGACCGGCGACAGGTACACCTTGCCCGCCGGGATCGGGAACTCGGTGATGTCCGTGACCCACAGCCGGTTCGGCGCGGTGGCGTGGAAGTCGCGGTTCACGAGATTGGCGGG
>UMFR01046127.1_pt1 | contig 11861 bp, 10 predicted proteins | sample 1965041 | NCBI WGS metagenome assembly UMFR01 (sample SAMEA4836049, study PRJEB28245) | human gut metagenome | biome: gut microbiome; material: fecal sample | place: Denmark | collected 2008
GTGCATTTTCACGAAAACGGTGTTGGGATGCTCATTTATAGCTACTTGCTTTTTGAAGAAGGGTGTGGTATGATAAAAAGAAAAAGGGGTAAATGAAATGCTTAGGATTGCTGTAATTGATGACGATAAAACACTGTTATGTGATATGCACAAGCTATTTGATCGATTTATCATTGCTTATGATTTTGATTTTACCGTAGAATATTTTTCATCTTGTGAAGATATCTATGCAAAATTCAAAGCAGGAGAAAAATATGATTTACTTTTCCTTGACATTGAGTTTCCGGAAATGAAAGGTACAGAATTTGGGCTGCAGCTGCGGAGACAAATGAAAAATTATGATACGCAAATTGTTTTTATTTCTACGATTCGGGATTATGCCATGGAATTATTCAAGATTCGACCGATTGCTTTCTTGATCAAGCCAATTACTTATGAGGACTTATGCAAATGTTTGCAGGATTATATGTTGGATTACAGTAATTCGGATAGTTTTTTGGAATATATATCGGAAAATACAAAGCATAAAATCAAATTGAAAGAAGTTTCGTATTTGGAATCTAACGGGAAAAAAGTGATTTTTCACACAAAAACAGAAGAGTTTGCCGTGAATGGGAAAATCAGCAGTATCATTGAGGGAAACGGTAGTAAATTCCTTTGCATATCAAGAGGCGTTTATGTAAACATAAAACACATCATTAAGGCAACATCAAAGGAAGTAACATTGGAAGACGGCACATCACTTTTTATCAGCCGAGGGCAGCAAAGCATTGTAAGAGATCGATTGTCTGAATTATAAAATTGGGAGGTATATATGGAAACTTCTTTATACTTAGTGTCAAATGTAATTCGCATTTATGCTATTAGTATTTTTTTAGATTCGTTCTTCGGTAATTTGAAATGCAAAAGGATAATAAAAATAATTGCATATATATCCTATTATTTTATCGGAAGTCTGGTTTGGATTATATCACAAAATACGAATATCAATCTTGTTATCAATACAGCAGCAATCATCTTAATTTCTATTCTATACCGTGCAACTTGGAAGAAAAGAGTTTTTTCTGCAATATGGGTTTGTGCGGTTGGAATGTTTATAGATTGGATTGCGTTTTCTATTTTAGGTAATTCTCAATTTGTGCAGAGTGGCTTTTTACAATATGTTCTTCTGTTAGATCTCGCTTTCTTATTTCGTCATTTATATCATCGTCATATAGAGTATTCTTCAAAGTCTCCATATTTTTTGCTGATTCTTTTAGTTTCTCTTGGAACAATTGCAGTAGGAATTCTGACAGTAAATGATAGTTCCAAGCATGACATCATCGTTGCAATTATCCTGCTTCTTATTAATCTTATCAATTTTTACACGTATCATCTGGAACAAGACCGACTGAAAAACAAACACATGGTGGAATTGATTCAGGCATCAAATGATGCTTATCAAAATCAGCTTAAAATCATGGAGACTTCCCAAAGAGAAATGCGGTATTTGCGGCACGATATGCAAAAGCACTTGAACACCATGCGTAGGATGCTGCAAGAGAAGGAGTATGCGGAGGTGCAGGAGTATCTCACGACAATCGAGAACGCAATTATTGTGAAGGAAGAATACTCGAAAACAGGCAATCGTGATGTGGATAGCCTGATTAATTATGAGTTGGCTTTAGCGTCTGATTTAGGTACAGCAATTATGTGCAGAATTGACTTACCGGCAGAATTGAATATTTCATCCTTTGATATGACCGTGATACTTGGAAACTTGTTGGATAATGCGATAGAAGCTTTGCGTCAGTCAGAAAACAAACGGCTTCTGCTCTCCATGAAATTGACTCGTGGAATTGTACGAATTGATATTGAAAACAGCTACAACCCAAAACAGAAAAAGAAAGCGGATCAAAAACAACATGGAATTGGTCTCCTAAGTGTTTCACATACGCTTGAAAAATACCATGGTGATCTGAAGCACTATGTAGAAGATAACAACAAATATCATACAACAGTGACCATGTTCAATGGAACAGAATGAAGAAATCGGACGTTCTAAAGCGTCCGATTTTTGCATTTCATACCCAAAAGTCATACAGTTCATGCCATAAGTCGGTTTTAAAAGTCCTATTTGTGCTATCATAAATTAGCGAAGAAAGAAGGTGCATGGGATGTTTGAAGAAGCATCAAATCGGATTACAGTATGGCTGTCCAAAACCAAAATCATAAGTTCAGACCAAGAAGTTGTATGCAAATGGGGAATGACACACATATTGGATACCCTTTTCAACATTGCAACTTTTACTGCAATCGGATTGCTTTTTCGAATGCTTCCGGAAACAGCTGTATTTACAGTCGCATATATTCCGTTGCGGTCATTCGCAGGTGGCTATCATGCAAAAACACCATTTCGATGCTGGGTTATTTCCAATTTTCTTTTAATCGCGGCATTGCTAATAGTTCGGTATGTTTCTCATTTTACTGCCTTCTTTTTATTGCTGACAGCTTTGAGTTTGCTCTGTCTCGTTGTTTTGATGCCTGTATCTGATATCCATAAAAAGTTATCGGAAAAGGACAGAAAAAAGTATCGAAGAAAAGGACTCATGATATTGATGGTAGAATTATGTGCATCTGCTATGCTCTATTATTTTGCCTTAATAAATTTCTCTTACAGCATTTTTAGTGCATGGATACTGTTGTCCATCATGCTCATTGGCGGAATGATTAAGAATGGCGTACAAGCGAAAAAATGAGAAAAAGTGCATTTCATACCCAAAAATCATACAGTTCGTGCCATAAGTCAGTTTTTTTCTTGACTTTGTGTTACAATGTAGGCAGACCAAATGAAGGCCTAAATATCAAATTGGAAAGGTGGTGCATTCACATGAAAAAGAAGATTTGCTCTTTCATTACACGTTTTGGCGGTACAATGGCAGCATTGGCACTTGTTGTTGCTACCATGACAGCAAATTCAACTTGTGCATGGTTGGCTTATCAGCCGGAAGAGCCGGAAGAAGTGAAGATGCTGAAAAAGGATTGATGAGGCACTGTATTTTTAGATATGCCGATAAATTAATCCACTTTTATATTGATTTTAAAAGAAATAATTTTTCAAGATGATAACCACTGTACAGGACAACAAAAGCTTTTGGATTTCTATCTTACTAAAATTTTTCTTTGAAGAATAAATTCGAATATCTGTTGCTGATTTCAATAAGAATTCGCCTGACTGAATGAAAGGAGGTGAAATCAAAATGACCAAACTTAAAAAAGTGGTAGCCGGCATTCTTGCAGCGGCAGCTATGGCAACGAGCGTTGTTGGTATGAGTGCAAGTGCATATAGTCCTACTGTTTCCAGAACTGTTGGTAGCGTTACAGGAACACTTTATTCTGATACAACGTATGGATACGGTACAACAGCTTGCAGTAATCAAACGTGTTATGTCAAAGTAAAACACGGTGGAACAACCTCAGGTTGGGCAAACTCATATGGCTATGCAAGTTGCAAAAACTCTGCCACTAATGGAACAACGAATGCACAATCATGGCACAGAACAGCGTCAACATCATCATTCAGTCTTTATTTCTAAAAAGCCTGTTTATTGACTTAATCCATTTTTAATCAAATGAGGGGATTGTATTTCACTTGATGTACACTCCCCTTTTTGAGTATAATAGACATTTTGTTTAAGAAAATCGTAACTATTCAGAACCCCGCCATAGCCGTGACTGAATTTCGTATACATGCATAATAGAAATTTACCTTTCAGACCGATAGAAACCGTTCAAGTGAAGTGAAAACAAAATCTCGATCTATTATTGGCTGTAAGCCCCTAAAAATCAGCACTTGAAAATCTGCGTTGATCGCAATTCGTCAATATGCCGACACCGATTATTCTGTGCATTTGCGATATGTCTTTAATCGTGATATAATGTAGATAGACATTATCATGGAGGTGAGCATATGCCGGATTATAAGGATCAGATTATTGAGAATCTTCAAAAAGAGGTAGAGGAATTAAAGCGCATTGTCGAGATGCAGAACGATATTATCCGTGACCTGAGAGAACAACTCCGCAAGAATTCCAGCAACAGCTAAAAACCTCCGTCATCTGATGGGCTTAAGAAAAAGCCTGTCAACAAGAATAGAAGTTTGCGTGAGAAAAGCGGGAAGAAACAAGGCGGTCAGAAAGGTCATTCTGGCACACATCTTGCTGTGCTTTCAGAGCCTGACCATGTCATTAATCATCTGCACGCTGACTGCCAGCACTGCCCGAAGCGTGAGATTTGCATGATGAATTCTGAGGTGAAAGAAATTCGCCACGAAATTGATATGATTGCTCAGGTTGATGTGACCGAACATGAGCTTATTACAATACCCGTATGCCCGATTTGCGGTGAAGCAAAAACGGGTTCTTTCCCTGCGGAAATTAAGGCGGTCGTTCAGTACGGACAAAACCTTGAAGCACTCGCTGTTGCTTTGAACACCATTGGCGCAGTCAGCTTTAATCGTACTCACGATATATTAAGCGGCGTGTTTAACGTTCCGATTTCTGTCGGGACGATAAAGAACATGGTTTCTCGTTGTGCTGCTAAAGTCGAGGAGGCTAATACTGTCTCGGCTGAGAAGCTGAAATCAGCACACCACAAGCACGGTGACGAAACTGGTTGCCGCGCTGACGGCAAAACGCGATGGACGCATTGTCTTTCAAACGAACTCTACACAGTTCTGTTTCTTCACGACAAAAGAGGGCATATTGCTATGGAGGAAATGGGTATCATTCAGTATAGCGGCGGCACTCTTGTCCATGATTGCTGGGCTCCTTATTGGTGCTTTACGAATGTTAAGCACCAGCTTTGCGGTGCCCATTTGCTCCGAGAGCTGAAGGGAATAGTGGAGAATCATCCAAAACAAACATGGGCTAAAAAATTCACAACTCTACTGCTGAATCTTAAGCGCGCAAAGGAAAAGGCGATTGCAAAAGGTAAAACCGCTCTACATCGAAATACCTTGAAGCGGTATTCCAACCTCTATGATGAGATCATGAGAGCAGCTTATGAGGAGAATCCGCTTCCGGAACGAAAGCCGGGACAGAGAGGAAGAACCAAGCGCGGAAAGGTGCTGTGCCTTATAGATCGGCTTTCTGCACACAAGGGAGAGGTCTGCCTTTTTGCACATGACTTCGATGTGCCTTTTGACAACAATCAAGCTGAAAGAGACATTCGTAACATTAAGGTGAAAACCAAAGTGTCCGGCTGTTTCAGATCAGTTGACGGGGCAAAAGAATACCTGAAAATCATGTCATATGTTTCCACAGCAATCAAACACGGCTTTACCAGTTTTGATGCGATTCGTCGTGCTGTTATGGGCAATTCTATGTCTATCTTTGCTCAGGACTCTGAATAGTTACAGAAAATCATAATTTAGAGGTGCAAAATATGAGTAGAATTCATAAGCTAATTGTTCCTATCATGCTGACAATGAATCTATGTGCCTGTGGAAGCGAAAGCATACAAAAGGGGAGCAACATTCAAAACTTCGAGCAAAATCACTATATCACACATGCGAATACTTATCAGAATGGCGTAATCTATACCGGTTCTGAGGGCAGTTCCACAGCAGCTTACTTTTTAGACTATGAGAGTATGCAAGCTGTTCCACTTTGTAATAAGCCAAATTGTGCTCACAAGGACACCTCGTGCTTGGCATTTCAGTGTGTTCAGGATAGCATCATGCCATTTGTTTATCAAGGTATGGTGTATTGGTTTCATACGGATTCTAAAATCACGGATTCCGATGATGGAAGAAGTACAGCATATCAATTTCAAACTACATGCTACTGTGGGAATATGACTACGGGCGAAGTAGAAAGCTTCGTGGAAATTCCGGATGTCAGCATGAAGGATGCCATTGAATTTGTCATATCCAATCACACACTCTACATCATCGGCTGTGATTGTGCATATCAGGAAGAGGATGGATCGTGGACGGAAATGTCTCGAATCGGAGACCAGTATCTTTATGCGATCAATCTGGATACAGCGGATGTCAAGAATTACGGTCTCATCAATGATGCACCAACTGCATCCTACAATTGGACACTGAATGGTGCAATGTTTGCAGATGTAGAATTGACAGGTATCTATCAAAATAAACTTTATCTGTCTTATCGCTATGTAGATGATCCCAATGATATTATTGATTATGTCAACACCGGAGACCCGGATAGTCCGGATTGGTCGGATGCCGGAACAGCAATCCCCTGGCATCGGGTGAACAAATGCCTCAATTTAGAAACGGATACCATAGAACCAAGCGAATATCCCGCAGCAGACTTGATTCAAGACGACACATATATTTATTATATGGATGGGCAATACCACGTAATGGATGCAGATGGAACAGAGACAGTGAGTGCAGATATTCCTGCAAATAATTCTCGTAATCTAACTTTTGTCAATGGAATCTTTTGGGATGGTCCGCAAAGCACCTGTTTTCAACCGAAAACCGGAGAAACACATGTCTTATCCGAAACATATTCCGATACAAATCTTACCGTAATTGCCTATTACAAAGAAAGATACATTATTAACTATACAGATGAAAACAACCTCATTCATTTTGAAGCTGTTCCGGAATCGGATTTGATTGGAGGCATAGTAGAATGACACTGGTTCTTCGTCATTGCAACAAACACTATGGCAAGAAGCACGCCCTTAAAGATTTCACATTTTCCTTTGAAACGGGTGTTTATGGATTGCTTGGTCCCAACGGTGCGGGAAAATCCACGCTAATGAACTTAATCACGGACAACTTAAAGCCAGACAAAGACGGCGGCGAAATACTCTGGGATGGACAGCCGATTCGGAAACTTGGAAAAAGCTATCGTGCTTGCTTGGGTTTTATGCCGCAGCAGCAGGAATTATACGCCAATATGACAGCACGAGATTTTCTGGGGTATCTGTCGGCACTCAAGGGCATTCCTCGGAAAGAGGCGAAAGACCAGATTGCAGATGTTTTGGAACAGGTAGAACTTTCTGAGCAGGCAGCACAAAAAATCGGCGGCTTTTCCGGCGGCATGAAGCAGCGGCTTCTGATTGCACAGGCATTGCTTGGAAATCCGTCTCTGTTAATTTTAGATGAACCAACTGCCGGATTAGATCCAAAACAGCGTGTGATTATTCGCAATCTGACTGATCGTTTGGGACAAGAGAAAATCATTCTCATTTCTACGCACATCATTTCCGACATTGAAACCATTGCAGACCAAATTCTGCTTCTGCGGAAGGGAACGCTTTTGACGCACGGAACAGTTTCTGAACTGATAGAGCAGGTACAGACCGGCGAAAAGACGCTGGAGAATCTCTATCTGCAATACTATGGAGGTGAGGCAAATGCTGCGGGCGGAGCTTAAAAAATGCCTATCCTTTCGAGTCCTTTGGATTCTGCTCTTTTGTCTGCTCTGCATCAATGGCTATTCCCAAATCACAAATGCTTACGACCGGTATTACACGCCTTCGGAATATAACGCTTTATACGAGCAGTTAAACAGAATGTCTTTACAGGAAGCAAACGCATTTGTCAGTGCCAAAATCGAGTCTGCTTCTCCGGACTCGGATGCAGACTACAACGGCTATCTATACTATGACACATTGGAAATTATCGAGGGGCTGCAAAATTATCCGGCATATTTGGAGAGCATTCAGACCAATGCAGAGAATATGACAGCAGTTTCCATTTGGGGCGGGACAGACACGTTTTCCTATCGGAACATTCAAAAAACGCCGTCCGCCTATACTGCCCTTGCTGGAACCACACTGGTTTTGGATACCTCTCTTGGCATAGAGGATTTGCTGTCCAGTCCCTTGACGGATTTCTTGGCGGTGCTGTTGCTATTCTTTTGCGTCTGCCGTATTTTTTTACGGGATCGGGAACAAGGCATTTTGCCGCTGCTCTATGCGACGCCCAACGGAAGACTTCGACTGATGAGCTGTAAACTGGGAATAGCAGTGCTCTGTGCCATCGGATTGGTACTGCTTTTTTATGGCGAAATTGCACTGATTTCCTGTAACTTGTACGGACTTGGTGACCTTTCCCGTCCAATTCAGTGCATCTATGGCTATGAAACCTGCAACCTTCCGGTTTCTGTCGGAACTTACATTAGCATCTATCTGCTGTTCAAAATGGCTGCCTATGCGGTATTTGCCGTGCTATTCGGCTTTTTCTGTACGATTGCCAAAAATAATCTGATGGTATACGGTGCATCCATTGGCGTTGTTGGAATATCCTACTTACTCTATGCGAAAATTTCTGTTTTGTCACCGATTAGCCTATTGCATTTCTGGAATCCCATCCAGTTTTTACAAGGCAAAGAAATTCTCGGAACCTATACCAATGTCAACTGTTTCGGCTATCCGATTTCTCTGAAGATTTCCGCTTGCGTAGTCATAGGACTATGGCTCTTTCTTTTTATAGGCAGTAGCTTCATCGTGTTTACACACGCCGGGAATTTGCAATATCGCAGTTTTTCCGTCCGACATAAACTGCATATTCGGTTTCGTGTCCATCAAAAATTTTGGTACACTTGCTATCGGATTTTGATTTTGCAAAAGGGCTTGCTTGTAGTATTTCTGTTGCTTTTCCTATCGGTTGGTTTGGCAAAAACATATACTCGAACTTACAGCAATGAGGATATTTACTACGAAAATTTTTGTAACGAATATGCCGGAGTTGTAACAGAAAAAACCGAACAATTTCTCACGGAAAAGCGAGCTTTCTATCGTGAAATCGAAGCACAGATCGCAGAGCTGGAACAGTCGGAATCGCCGAATTCCTATCAGATTGGACAATTGACCGCACAACTGAATGACAAGGCAGCTTTTGAAAAATTTGCACAGCGAGTAGAACAGATTCCCGATTCTGCGGAGATTTTCTACGACACCGGATATGTTCGCTATTTCGCACTGGATGGCAACCGGGAGGGCATGGTACAAGTGCTGCTTTTAACGGCTGCACTGACACTTTTATTGTGCCCCACTACATCTATGGATTGTAAAACCAATCTAAAGCAGATTTATCACGCCACGAAAATAGGGAGATTTGGATACCTTCGGCAGATGTTTCGTTTTGCGATTCTGAACGGCATACTATTTTCCGCTGTGCTGATATTGCCCTACTTGCTGCAAATTTTGAATCATTACGGAATGCAGGGCTGGAACACACCGCTTGCCGGAATCGAAGCATACAGTACTTGTCCTGCTCGCATTTCCGTTGGTGCAGCGGCAATTGGTGTCATGGGAATCCGCACAATTGGAGCAGCTCTTACCGGATGCAGCATCACATGGATTGCCTCTCATTGCAAGAGCCTTGTCACGGCGTATTGCATCAATGGTGTCCTTTTCGTTCTTCCGGCGGGATTGTGCCTGTTGGGGCTGGATATGTTTCGCTACGTTGGGCTAACGCCGATGTTGTATGGGATAATTTAGAGTTTTGAAATGGATTTCTTTCCATTGCGGAGCAACTTCGGCTGCTCCGCAATTTTATGTGTGTTCAATGGAACATATTTCTAAAAAGTGAAAATTTCAAATCCACCTGACGAAAAAAATCGAATCAGACCATGTACAAAGTTAAAAGGGTTTACTGACGCAGGTAACGCTGAGCGATGGTACCGCAAATGGCGAAAAGAATATCACCAAGTATTTCTACAACAACGGCGGTATTCAAACCAAGATGGAAACCGGTCTGAACAGTGCAAATGATTCGGACTACATGACTACCGATTACGCATATGATGCGTGGGGACATCTGGTAAATACCACTGACAGCACAAAGAACGTTTCTAAATCCTATACTTACAACAATATGGGATGGATGACCAACAAGTCCAGCAACGGTACAGAAACTTCCATTGAGTACGATGCTCTGGGCAGAGTAACTAAAGAGTGGGGTCCGAATTTCAAGGGCTACTTCTATGAAGGCGTTTCGAATTATGTAGAAAAGCAACTGGTCGGTTATGCACATCTGTTGCTGTATTCTGTTACAAACTATGAATACGATGCAGAAATGCGAATCGTAAAAGTTCTGGAGAGTGGCAGCGAAACTGCTTCCTACACCTACGATGCCAACGGAAACAAGACAAGCGAAACGCAGGCGAACGGCGTAGTTTCCACTTACACTTATAACAGTGCAAACAAAATCACGAACCACATCACGAAATCCGGCAATTCTACCATATCTGAGTACGAATATTCCTATTATCTTGATGGTTCTGACGCTTTCAAAGTCCGCAAGGAAAAGTGGTATAATAGAGACAACATCCTACGAGTACGATGGGCTGAAGCGGCTGACGGAAGAAGCAGTGACGACCGGAAGTTCGACAGACACCTATTCTTACGAGTATGACGATTACGGCAACCGTTCTAAGATGACGGCAACTAGCTCGGAAAGTTATGTAACTGATTACAGCTACAGCGATTTCAACGGAAATTATACTGCTTTACTTCAGAAAGAAACCAAAACCGTAGATGGCACTTCCGAAGAAATTGTTGCAAATGGCTTGGCAACGAGTCCGGCAGACTTGCTGACAACGGATAATTCTGACGTAGAACAGACAGTTTACACCTACGATGCCAACGGTAATCAGATTACAAAGACTGCCGATGGCAAGACGGAAACCAACACTTACGATGGCTTGAATCAGTTGATTGGCTTCACAGATGGTGAAACGACTGCAAGCTATACCTATGATGTGGATGGCTTGCGACTGAGCAAAACTGTCGATGGTAAAACGACAAAACACGTCTGGGACGGCAATCAACAGCTTGTTGCAGATGTGTTGGATAGCGAGCTTTATAGTGCAAATTGCTATCTGCGAGGCACAAATCTGGTAGCGACTTATAGCTATCAGAACGGCGAAAAGTCCGGGTATACCTACTATACGCAGAACGCACATGGCGATGTGGTGAATCTAACGGATTCGACAGGTGAAATTACCAAGTCCTATACCTATGATGCGTTTGGTGTGGAGAAGAATATCGATAACTCCGATACGAATGCGTTCCGGTATTGCGGTGAATATTACGACTCTGAAACGGGTACGATTTATTTAAGAGCTAGGTATTATGATCCGAGTATGGGTAGGTTTATCTCAAGAGATTCTTATGCAGGTAAGAATTCTGATCCACTGAGCTTGAATCGGTATACGTATTGCCATAATAATCCAATATTTTATGCCGATCCCAAAGGACATTCTGCTTGGACAAAATTTCAAGAGGCGGCATTTGCGGTTGAGCATCCGTTTATAGCATCAAAAATTGGAACGGCAAAACCGGATGATGCAAACAGCAATACTATATCTTCAAGAGCAGCTCGCTTTGCAATCAATTCTAAAGTATCATATAATTACAAAAAAGGTCAAGAAAATGAAGGCGGTCAAAGGAACGCTCTTAGACATGCAATCTGGTCTACAACAATAACTAGATATTACGGTAAAGAAATAATGAAGCAAGTTGGTTATTCTCACGAAAACCTTTCTGAAATGCTGAAAATAACATCCGATCCTACGAAATGGTATTTTTCAGATATGCACACTGCCGACACACTTTGTGACATTATGAATAATGAAACAGGTATGAAAATTGCAGCTTCGGGGGATGCCACCAATATGAGAAGCATCACTTTAGAGGTACTAGAGTACTATCATACTAATGGTTTGTACGTTGCTGTTGAATATGCTGATAACCTCTATATTGTACAAAATCAAAAATTATCAGATCAGGAATATGCGTCAGCAACATATAATGTATTTTTCTTGGATCAAAATGGACTAAGAGGCAACATTAATACTGTTGCAGATATCGTAAGACAAAGAAAAAAA
>UMFR01027394.1_pt1 | contig 11849 bp, 9 predicted proteins | sample 1965041 | NCBI WGS metagenome assembly UMFR01 (sample SAMEA4836049, study PRJEB28245) | human gut metagenome | biome: gut microbiome; material: fecal sample | place: Denmark | collected 2008
TATGCTGCTTTTCAACAAAACAAAAATCAGAATTTTCAACATTAGAAAAATTATCACATACAACAATATTGTCTGCCTTATCTTCCGAAAACTGCTTAAAAGAATACTCATCCATATATAATTTTGCACCATTAATATATTCTAAAATATTCTTTCTTACAATTCTATCCCTGCTTTGTCTTCTATTGTTAAACAGCATTCCATTATTTTGATCTAAACATATAATTACATTCATTATAAATACCTTTTCTTTTATTGAACATTTTTAAGGTTTACATCCAACTGATTAAACGGAATTGAAATATTGTTTTCATCAAACTTATATTTTACATTTTCATTTAAGTAAAACTTAGCATTCCAATAGTCTTCAGTTTTAACCCACATTCTCATTTCCAAAATAATGCTGCTATCTGCAAGTTCCTTAACCACAACAACTTCTTCTTCCGGTTTAATCCCATATTCTGACTTCTTCATAACATCAGCCATAATCTTCTTAGCTTTTTTAATATCATCATCATATCCTATACCAACTTCAACATCTAGTCTTCTTTCTTCCTGATGTGTAACATTGGTCAAAACACTATCTGCTAATTTACCATTAGGAAGTTTAATACTTTTGTTATCAATAGACTGCAATGTTGTATAAATAATGTCAATCTTTGTAACATTACCCTCAACACCTTCTGCAATAATATAGTCACCTAACGCAAAAGGTTTAGTTATAAGTATAAGTATACCTCCTGCAAAGTTTGCAAGACTTCCCTGTAATGCCAAACCTATGGAAACTCCTGCTGTACCTAAAAGAGTGATAAATGAGGTTGTCTGAATACCAATCTGGCCACATATTGTAATAATAATCACAATATAACCAAATGCCTTAATCATTGAATCTAAGAATTTAACAACTCCTTCATCGATATTGGATTTATTCATAATCTTCTTAAATAATTTTCTTACAAGAGAAAGAACAATCCTTCCAATAATAAATATTACTATTGCAAGCAACAAATCGAATCCAAAATCAATAGCTTTGTTAATTCCGTCATCTATTAATGTCGAAAGTCTGCTTACTTTCTTATCCAATTCTTCTACATTTTGTTCAATATTTTGTTGAACCTCCGTGGCTAAAATAAACATTCCTTTGCTCCTTATTATTTGTCTAATTACACTTTCAAAAAGTCTTATTCCTTCTATGCATGTAAAATTGCATAATAATCTTGATTAGAAAAACCGGTGAAATAAAATTATATATTTATAACACCGGTTCATCTTAAATATTGCACTATTTCAGATAAATACATTCTTACATAAATGTTTATCCATCTAAAATAAAATTATGTTTTATTTATAGTATTATCGTATTATTTAATAACTCTTACCTTAATAACACCTTCAACTGCCTGTAATTTTGATACAAGCTGTTCTGTTGCAGGATCATCACAATCGATAATGGCATATGCATAATCACCTTTAGACTTATCAACCATATCTGATACGTTAATTCCTTCAGCAGCAACTACTGATGTAAGCTGTCCAATCATATTTGGAATATTCTTATGACAAACTGTAATTCTTGTAGTCTTGTCGCAAACACCCAAATCACATTTTGGATAGTTAACTGAGTTAACAATATTACCATTTTCTACGAAATCCATAATTTCCTTAACCGCCATAACTGCACAGTTATCTTCTGATTCAGCAGTTGAAGCTCCAAGATGAGGTGTTGCAATAACGCCTTCAACTCCTGCCACATTTGGGTTAGGGAAATCTGTTACGTATTTCTTAACCTTTCCAGATGCTAAAGCTTCGCACATTGCCTCATCATCTACTAATAAATCTCTTGCAAAATTAAGAACAACAACTCCGTCTTTCATCATTGCAATAGTTTCTTTATTAATCATCTTCTTAGTATCATCTACTAATGGTGTATGTACTGTAATGAAATCACATTCTTTAAAGATTTCTTCTCTTGTCTTTACAAGATGAACGTCTCTCTTAAGGCTTAATGCCCCTTCGACTGAAATAAATGGATCATTTCCGTATACTTCCATTCCCATTGATTCAGCAGCGTTGGCTACTAATCTTCCGATAGCTCCAAGACCGATTACGCCAAGTTTTTTGCCTTTAATTTCATTTCCGGCAAAATTCTTTTTAGCCTTTTCCATATCTTTGCTGATATTTTCATTGTCCGTATTATTATCAACCCACTTGTTACCGCCAATAATATCTCTTGATGCAAGAAGCATGCCACAAAGCACTAATTCTTTTACTCCGTTAGCATTTGCACCTGGTGTGTTAAATACAACAACACCCTTATCTGCACATTTATCCAATGGGATATTGTTAACACCTGCTCCTGCTCTTGCAATTGCCAAAAGGCTTTCAGGTAAATCTAAGTCATGCATTGCTGCACTTCTTACTAATGCTACATCTGCATCAGCAAAATTATCTGTCATTTCGTAATTATCATTAAATAATCCTGTTCCAAGTTCAGAAATAGGATTTAAGCAATTAACTTTAGTCATCTCTATTCTCCTTCATATATGTGGTTCTACTTAATTCAAACTAACTTATTTAACCACAAATATATTTATGCGTTTTCTTTTTCAAATTTTTCCATAAACTCTACTAATGCCTTAACACCTTCAATTGGCATAGCATTATAAATGCTGGCTCTCATACCACCAACTGTTCTATGACCTTTAAGGTTTTCAAGTCCTGCAGCCTTAGCTTCTGCAACAAACTTAGCATCTAATTCTTCATTACCTGTTACAAAAGGTACATTCATAAGCGAACGGTCCTTAGGAACTACAGTACCCTTGAATAATTTGCTGTTATCAAGGAAATCATAAAGAATCTTAGCCTTTTCTTCGTTACGCTTCTTCATTGCATCAAGACCACCCATCTTTTTAATCCACTTAAATACCTTACCACAAATATAAATTCCGTAGCATGGAGGTGTATTGTAAAGTGAACCTGCGTCTGCCTGTGTCTTCCACTGAAGCATTGTAGGAACTGTGCTGTCAACTTCTTCAGGAATCAAATCTTCTCTAATAATTGCAATAACAACACCTGCCGGTCCAACATTCTTCTGAACACCACCATAAATCACACCGTATTTTGATACATCAACAGGTTCTGATAAGAAACATGAAGATACATCAGCTACTAATGTATGTCCCTTAGTATTAGGTAATTCATGATACTTTGTACCATAAATAGTATTGTTTTCACAAATGTATACATAATCTACATCATCATCAATATCTAAGTCACTACAATCAGGAATATATGAGAATGTCTTATCAGCTGATGAAGCTACTCTCTGTACCTCAAGATACTTTTCTGCTTCTGCAGCTGCTTTCTTAGCCCACTGTCCTGTTACAATATAAGCAGCCTTACCATTCTTCTTTAAGTTCATTGGTACTGCAGCGAACTGCTGTGAAGCACCACCCTGAAGGAATAATACTTTATAATTATCAGGAATATTCATTAAATCTCTAATATCCTGTTCTGCTTCATCAATAATCTGCTGGAACATTTTTGAACGATGACTCATTTCCATTACGCTCATACCGCATCCCTTGTAATCAAGCATTTCTTCTGCTGCTTCCTTTAATACTTCTTCCGGTAATACTGCCGGTCCTGCTGAGAAATTATATACTCTAGCCATTTGAAACCTCCCTTTTATGTCATAGGAAAATGCCTGCATAACAGGCATTTTCCGTATTTTTAGTAAATACTAATATATCTATATTAGCAGTCATATCCTTTTTCTGCAAGGTCTTCTTCTGAAAAAACTTCACTAATTGCTGTATTAGCAGGAACCATAGGGAATACCTTTTCATCCTGATCTATCTGACAATCAATAACACATGGTATATTGAGAGCTATAGCATCTTTTAATGCATTTTCAAATTCTTCAACTGTTGTTGCTCTGTAAGCCTTAGCTCCCATTCCTTCTGCAATCTTTACGAAATCAACGCTATCGTCAAGAACAGTATTTGAATATCTCTTGCCATAGAATAATGTCTGCCACTGTCTAACCATACCAAGAACGTGGTTATTAATAACAATCTGAATAATTGGAATATTGTAACGTGTTGCTGTTGCAATCTCATTCATGTTCATTCTGAAACATCCATCACCTGCAACATTTACACATACTCTGTCTTTATTGCCCATCTTAGCACCAATACATGCGCCAACACCATAGCCCATTGTACCAAGTCCACCTGATGTAATAAGCTGTCTAGGTTCTTTAAACTTATAGAACTGTGCAGCCCACATCTGATGCTGTCCAACATCTGTTGTAATGATAGCATCACCATTTGTAATGTTATATAAAGAATCAATAACAGCAGGTCCTGTAAGAACATCTTTATTAAGAGCTAAAGGATATTTTTCCTTCATTTCTTTAATTTTCTGCATCCAATCTGCATGATCCTGTTTTGTAAGAGCACTATTAAGTCTAATAAGAACCTCTTTCATATCTCCGATGATGCTTGCGTCAGCCTTAATATTCTTATTAATTTCTGATGGATCAACATCAATATGTACAATCTTTGCATTGTTAGCAAAAGCCTTAGCCTTACCGATTACACGGTCACTAAATCTTGCTCCAAGAACTAATAATAAATCACACATTGTAACACCATAGTTTGATGTTTTTGTTCCGTGCATACCGATCATTCCTGTATATCTTTCGCTGTTACCATCCATTGCACCTTTACCCATAAGTGAATCACAAACAGGTGCGTCAACTAATTCTGCAAGTTCTCTTACTTCCTTAGCTGCATCTGAAATAACTGCGCCACCACCAACTAAAATAAATGGTTTCTTTGATGACTTAATCATCTCTACTACTATATCAATGTCTTCTTTTTTAATTGTGTCAGAAATTCTTTCCACTTTAACAGGTTCCTGTTTTTCGTAGTTGTACTTAGCTGCTGTAACGTCTTTTGTTATATCAACAAGTACAGGTCCCGGTCTTCCTGTCTTGGCAATACGGAAAGCCTTTCTAAGTGTATCTGCAAGATTTTCAATATCTTTCACAATAAAATTATGTTTTGTAATTGGCATTGTTGCACCAACAATATCAATTTCCTGAAACGAATCTTTTCCAAGTCCTGACTTGGCAACATTAGCTGTAATAGCAACCAATGGAACTGAATCCATATATGCTGTTGCAATACCTGTAACCAAGTTAGTTGCACCAGGTCCTGATGTTGCCATACAAACTCCAACTTTCCCTGTTGAACGGGCATATCCGTCGGCTGCATGAGCTGCCCCCTGTTCATGGGATACTAATATATGTGTAATTTCATCTGAGTGCTTATACATTTCATCATAGATGTTAAGGATTGTTCCACCCGGATAACCAAATACTGTATCAACACCCTGTTCTTTTAAACATTCTATTACTATTTGTGAACCGTTTAATTCCATAATCTTGTCCTCTCCCTTGTCTTATTTATCGATTGTAAGAATTGCTCCTCTGTTACCTGATGTAACCATAGATGCATATCTTGCCAAATAACCTGTTGTAACCTTTGGTTCTCTTGGTGTCCAGTTCTTTCTTCTTTCTGCAAGAACTTCATCAGAAACATCAAGTTCAAGAGTCATTTCAGGAATATTAATCTTAATAATGTCTCCTTCTTCTACTAAAGCAATAGGTCCACCTACTGCAGCTTCAGGAGATACATGTCCGATAGAAGCTCCTCTTGAAGCACCAGAGAAACGTCCGTCAGTAATAAGAGCCACTGATGAACCAAGTCCCATACCTGCAATTGCTGATGTAGGATTTAACATTTCTCTCATTCCAGGGCCACCCTTAGGTCCTTCATATCTGATAACTACAACATCACCAGGTACAATCTTTCCGCCCTTTATTGCTACAATAGCATCTTCTTCACATTCAAATACTCTTGCAGGTCCTTTATGAACCATCATTTCATCTACAACTGCTGAACGTTTTACAACGCTGCCATCAGGTGCAAGATTTCCTTTTAATACTGCAAGACCACCTGTTTTACTATATGGGTTATCAAGAGGTCTGATAACCTGTGGATTCTTGTTTTCACAATCTTTAATATTTTCTCCAATTGTATTTCCTGTTACAGTAATACAATCTTCATGTAAAAGACCAAGTTCTCTTAATTCATTCATTACCGCATAAACACCGCCTGCTTCATTAAGGTCTTCCATATATGTAGGACCTGCCGGAGCCAAATGGCAAAGGTTAGGTGTTTTTTCACTGATTTCATTAGCAAATGAAATATCAAAATCAAATCCTACTTCATGTGCAATAGCAGGTAAATGAAGCATACTGTTTGTTGAACAACCAAGTGCCATATCTACTGTTAATGCATTTAAAATAGCATCTTTTGTCATAATGTCACGAGGTCTGATATTCTTTCTGTATAATTCCATTACTGCCATACCTGCATGCTTAGCAAGTTTTAATCTTTCTGAATATACAGCAGGGATTGTTCCGTTACCCTTAAGTCCCATACCCAATGCTTCTGTAAGACAGTTCATTGAGTTAGCTGTGTACATACCTGAACATGAACCACATGTTGGACAAGCCTTACATTCATATTCATTTAATTCTTCAAGAGACATCTTGCCGGCAGCATTGGCACCTACTGCTTCAAACATTGATGAAAGACTGGTCTTATGTCCTCCAACATGTCCTGCAAGCATTGGTCCTCCTGAAACAAATACTGTTGGCACATTTACTCTTGCTGCAGCCATTAATAATCCCGGTACATTCTTATCACAGTTAGGAATCATAACTAAAGCATCAAACTGGTGAGCCTTAGCCATACATTCTGTTGAATCTGCAATCAAATCTCTTGTTACAAGAGAATATTTCATTCCTTCATGTCCCATTGCAATACCGTCACATACGGCAATAGCTGGGAACATAATTGGTGTACCACCTGCCATGGCAACACCCATCTTTACTGCGTTAGCAATCTTATCAAGGTTCATATGTCCCGGAACGATTTCATTATATGAACATACAATACCAACTAATGGTCTTTCCATTTCTTCTTCTGTCATACCCAGAGCATTAAACAATGATCTGTGTGGAGCCTGCTGAAGTCCTTTCTTTACTGCATCACTCTTCATCTTATTTCCTCCTAAAATCGGTCTATCTATTATAGTCTATAAAATCTAACTTCATATGAAGTGACTTTATTAAAGTCTGTTTACTATCTCGTCACCCATCTCTTTACAGCCAACAAGTGTCATTCCGTCTGACATAATATCAACTGTTCTGATATTGTCTTCTAACACTTTCTCAACTGCCTTTTCAACTGCATCTGCTTCCTTATCAAGATCAAATGAGTATCTCAGCATCATAGCTGCTGAAAGAATTGTTGCTATAGGGTTAGCCTTGTTCTGACCTGCAATATCAGGTGCTGCACCGTGGCTTGGTTCATAAAGTCCAAACTTATCTTCTCTAAGACTGGCTGATGATAACATTCCAATTGATCCTGTAATCATACTAGCTTCATCTGAAAGGATATCCCCAAACATATTCTCTGTTACAACAACATCAAACTGTGCCGGATCCTTAACTAACTGCATTGCACAGTTATCTACTAACATATGTGTTAATGTAACCTCAGGATAATCCTTTGCCACTTCATTTACAACCTTATCCCATAATCTTGAAGAGTCAAGCACGTTAGACTTGTCAACGCTTATTACGTTCTTTCTTCTCTTCATTGCAATTTCAAAAGCTTTCTTTGCAATACGTCTAATTTCGTTCTCATTATATGTTAAAGTATCTGTTGCTGTAAGCACGCCGTCAACTTCTTCAGTCTTTCTTTCTCCAAAATAAAGACCACCTGTTAACTCTCTAACAATAATCATGTCAAAACCGGCATCTGCTACCTCTTCCTTCAATGGACAGGCACCCTTTAATTCTTTGTAAAGATATGCAGGTCTAAGGTTAGCAAAAAGATTAAGTCCTTTTCTTATGGCAAGTAGTCCTGCCTCCGGTCTAAGGTTAGGTGGAAGTTCGTACCAACTGTCTTTTCCGACGACACCACCTACGGCACCAAGAAGGACTGCGTCACTTTTCTGTGCTGTGGCTAATGCTTCATCTGTAAGTGGAACTCCGTGCTTGTCAATTGACACCCCGCCCATATCCACTTCTGTATAGTTGAAGACATGACCAAACTTAGTTCCAACAGCATCAAGAACCTTCTGTGCTTCTCTTACAATCTCTGGTCCAATTCCATCACCGGGAATTACTGCAACATTAAAATTCATCATGTATCCTCTTTTCTATCGTGATTAATAAGAAGTAGCTTCTGTATAATTAAGTACAAAAGTCTACGCTAATTCTTAAATTATATCGTAAATGATATATTTTATCAACCTACATATATAATATATTTCTTGATTAAATTTAACCTGGTTCATAATTTATAATAAACATTCTACTTTATTTTTTCTATTTTTCATACTTGTTTTCTTTCTTAAATAATGTTTCCGTAACAGTTTTGCTAAAAGAATAAACTAAAAGAAGGCAACAACCTTGCCTTTACAAGTTCACCATTGCCTTCTTTTTATAATATAACACTATATTATCTCTTGATTTTTCTTATTGAGAAGAATGCCATTCCAAGTGACATCATCAGCATAGCCATCAACATAGCCAAAACAGAAAAAAGGTGTTTATAGACCTTAAATCTCATAAACACCTTTACTTCAATCTTTAATATTATTGTATTTATATCATAGTAACTATTCAGCTTTTTCTACATCTACAATAGCTGATTTCTGCATTGGAATACGGCAGTTCTTGTTTCCACCAAATTCAACGATAACTGTATCATCTGTTACATCAATAACCATTCCGTAAAATCCACTTGTTGTTAAAATGCTATCGCCTACTGCAACTGCATCCATAACTTCTTTCTGTTTCTTTTCCTGTTTCTTCTGTGGCTTAATAGCAAGGAAATACATAAATCCAATAATTAATACTACATAAAGGACCATTATTCCCCAGCTTGCTGCCTGAGAACCTGCTGCTAAAATTGGCATTGTTCGTTCCTCCTATTTCTTGTCATTTTCTTTAAAGCCTTCTAATTTCTTAGCTTTATATTCGGCATAGTTTCCTGCCTCAATGGCATCTCTTATTTCCTCCATCATTGTATTATAAAAATACAAATTATGCAAGACGCATAAGCGCATGCCTAACATCTCCTTAGCTTTAAGAAGATGTCTGATATATGCTCTTGAGTGATACTTACATGCAGGACACTCACAACCTTCTTCTATTGGTCTTGAATCTGTTTCATACTTTGCATTAAACAAATTCAACTTACCGGCATTAGTATATACATGTCCATGGCGACCGTTTCTTGATGGGTAAACACAATCAAAGAAATCCACACCACGTTCTACTGCTTCAAGTATATTAGCCGGAGTACCTACTCCCATTAAATATATTGGCTTATCCTTTGGAAGATGAGGTTCAACACTTTCAATAATTCTATACATTTCCTCGTGGCTTTCACCTACAGCCAGACCACCTATGGCATATCCATCCAAATCCATATCAGCTATAGCCTTGGCCTGTTCAATACGGATATCAGCATAAATACCACCCTGATTAATACCAAACAATAATTGATTCTTATTAATCGTATCTTCCAAACCGTTAAGTCTGTTCATTTCTTTCTTACATCTTTCAAGCCATCTTGTAGTTCTTGCAACAGAATTTTCAATATACTGTCTTGTTGCAACACTTGAAGGACATTCATCAAAAGCCATAGCTATAGTTGAAGCTAAGTTTGACTGAATCTGCATACTTTCCTCAGGCCCCATAAAAATCTTTCTTCCGTCTACATGTGAATTAAAGTATACACCTTCTTCTTTTATTTTTCTAAGTCCTGCAAGAGAGAACACCTGAAATCCGCCTGAATCCGTAAGAATGGGTCTGTCCCAATTCATAAATTTATGAAGACCGCCTAACTTCTTAACAATCTTATCACCCGGTCTAACATGAAGATGATATGTATTAGATAATTCTACCTGTGTCTTAATTGTCTTTAAGTCTTCTGCAGCTACTGCACCTTTAATTGCAGCCGCTGTTCCTACATTCATAAAAACCGGTGTCTGAATCTTGCCATGAACTGTTGTAAATTCGCCTCGTTTTGCATTTCCATCTTTTGCTAAAACCTTAAACATAAAACACCTCATTGATTTCATTTTTTTAACGCATTGTATTATTATATTATTTTATTAGTATTAACGCAAGCAGATATTTTCAATTTGCTATTATCCCTATTCCTTGTTATAATCGTGAAAGGCAAAAATTTTTACGGATTTTATTTACGGAGGTTAAAATGGCTGGTTCAACATATGGTAACATTTTTAAAATAACAACTTGGGGAGAATCTCATGGAAAGGCTGTTGGCGTTGTAGTTGACGGTTGCCCTGCAGGAGTTCCTCTTTGTGAAGAAGACATTCAGTTTTTTCTTGACAGAAGAAAGCCGGGACAGTCTGCATACACTACACAGCGTAACGAAGATGACAAGGTCGAGATTTTGTCTGGTATTTTTGAAGGAAAAACTACCGGCACTCCTATTTCTTTGGTTGTACACAATAAAGATCATCATTCTGCTGATTACTCACAGATTGCAGAATGCTACAGACCGGGACACGCTGATTACACTTTTGATGAAAAATATGGTTTCAGAGATTATCGCGGTGGCGGACGTTCATCAGGTCGCGAAACTATAGGAAGAGTTGCCGCAGGCGCCATTGCTTCTAAGATTTTAGAATCACTTAATATTTCCATTATGACTTATTCTAAATCTATCGGTAACGTATCTATAAATTACAATAATTTTAATAAAGACGAAATTCAGAAGAATCCTATGTATATGCCTGATAGCAACGCTGCTAAACTTGCAGGTGATATGCTTAAAGAGAAAATGGCTGAAATGGATTCCGTTGGTGGTATTATCGAATGTGTTGTAGCCGGAATGCCAACAGGTGTAGGTGAACCTGTTTTTGATAAGTTAGATGCTAACCTTGCAAAAGCAATTATGTCCATCGGTGCTGTTAAAGGTATTGAGATTGGTGATGGTTTTGCAGTTGCCACATCTACAGGTTCTAAAGATAATGATGGTTTTAAAGTTGAAAATGGTCATATTTCAAAAACATCAAACCATGCCGGAGGGGTTCTTGGTGGCATAAGCGACGGCTCACCTATTGTTCTTAGAGCCGCAATCAAGCCTACTCCTTCTATTGCAATGACACAGCAGACAGTAAATAAATCTATGGAAAATATTGATATCAATATAAAAGGTCGTCACGATCCTATTATTGTTCCTAGAGCTGTAGTTGTTGTTGAATCAATGGTTGCCGTTACTATTGTTGATTTACTATTCCAGTCAATGACTTCCAGAATGGACAATATTATAAAATTCTTTAAATAATAAATTTATATAATCTTCCAAGCCTGTTTAAATATACTGTTTGGAAGATTTTTATTTTCTATTTTTTTGCTTTGCTCTATTTCCTGCACTCTTTTGAGTTAAGCATTTTTTCAAAAATAACACCTACAATGCACCACAGCGGCGCATAATCAATTCTAATCACACCGTTTATGTTGTACTTTTTATCGCTATAATCCCACGGACAATTATTTGTTTTCTTAAGAATACTTCCTGTAATTAATTCTACCATAAAAATTCCTATTGAATAAACTATCCCCCTGATTATTGTAGGCATTTTCATTTTCTTTAACTTAAGGCTTATTGGCTTTATAACTGATGCCAAGCCATATATGGGGAACATAATTATTGACGTATAAC
>UMFR01046850.1_pt1 | contig 11828 bp, 5 predicted proteins | sample 1965041 | NCBI WGS metagenome assembly UMFR01 (sample SAMEA4836049, study PRJEB28245) | human gut metagenome | biome: gut microbiome; material: fecal sample | place: Denmark | collected 2008
CCCTTAATCGTGTATTGGATGATAGTTGCGGATTTTAGGGATTTTATTTTCATGTGAAGAACTGAAAGAATTATTGACGCTTTAGTGTCTTGTTGTCAACTTGATTAAATGCAACTATCTGTATGTTTCTGTATAGTTCTAAATATAGAGTTTGTATCTTATCGGTATTCTTATTTATCACTCCGACAGTATTCTCTCAGGAAATTGCTCAAAAAAAAGCAGCTGCTATAAACGTAGCTGAAAAAAAAGTAGAGGTCTCAAAGAAGAATATAACAATAGATCCCCAAACCTATTTGACAAGTCTTCTTGATTTGGCAGATACATATTATGCAGCACAAGAGTATGCTTCTGCCAGAACTACATATTGGGAGTATTTTCTACAATCAACAAGGAGGGGCCTCTATAACGAAAAAAATCCTAGAGACTTAGATGTACTAATGCAACATTCAATGTCAAGTTATTATCTTGGAGATTACGATGAATGTATTGAAATGTTTCGAGGGTATTTGGGGCAGCTTGAGAGCAGGGGGGCTTTAGATTCAAAAGAGATTGTTGCTCTATGCTGGATGAGCGATAGTTACATCAAGAAGAAAGATTTTGTGTCCGCTCAAATTGGAATCATCTCCATAAAAGAGAGAATAAAGAATAATAATATTCAAGATGCGTATGTACTCGAGTTAGCCAAATATGTAGAGGCTGATTTGCTGGTTCAGACAGACCCTGCAAATGCTGTCGATTTATTGTTGTCCATATCAAATGAAGGGATAGATAACACTGTAGATGGAATACTGTTGGTAATTGCGCAATATAGTTTGATTGCTAATTGCGCTATGAGATTAAGCGGATTTGATCTTTCCATTGAAACCTATCAAAAAGTGATAGACATCATGGAGGAATACGACTTAACAAAAGGTTCAGATTACTACGAATCAAATTATAATCTCATGCTCTGTTTAGCATTGAATGGTAAGGATGTTTCATCTATTTCATCCAAATTAAATCGAATTATCATTAATAATATTCATGATAATTTCCCACGCATGACAGACAGCCAGAGAATTTCATATTGGAATCGTTTCAATAATTGGTTTTTCTTCTTTCTCCCAAGATTAGCAGGCAACAAACCGATTGTCGGGGAAGATATAGTTTATCGCAATGCCTATACAGGTCTTTTGGTAGCGAAAGGACTACTCTTACGTAGTGCCATTTCTATTCAGGATTTTGTGTCGCGATCCCACGATGAAGAATTGCAAGAAATACAAGAGCAAATAGAATATGTCAAAAAGAAGATACAGAAGTGGCAGAACTCTGATTCTGAAGAGGCTCGCCAAGAAATCTTCAATAACAAAACCAATTTGGACAGATTGCAACAACGATTATTATCAGGAATTCGACAATATGATTATATGCAAGATATCTATATTGATGTTGATTCTGTACAAAAGAACCTTCTCAAAGACGACATCGCCATCGAATTTATCGCTTTAGATAGAGATATTAGTACAGATGACACAAATAGTCATTTTATAAAAGAGTATTTTGCATTAACTATAAAAAAGGATTATGCATACCCTCATTTGATTAAGGTCTGTGATAGTAGTGAATTTCCAGAGGACAATAGTGATGTTCGGACAATATATAATAGTGTGTGGAAACCATTAGAAAAGGAACTAAGAGGCGTAAAAAGAATATTCTTTTCTCCTGATGCTTCCCTCTATAATCTGCCAATAGAACATGCCATTAAACCAAATGGTGAGTTTTTTTGCAGTACTATTGATGTATTTCGCTTGTCTTCAACACGACAACTGACTCAAAAACAAATTAACAGCAACAATAACAATATTATGTTGTTTGGTAATATCGATTATTACAATTCAGCGGGAAAAGCAGCCAAACCAAGTGCTTATAGTGACGATATAATCCCCAAAATTGGGAAGAATAATAAAGGATCTTCATCGCGTGGTGCTGCTGACATTGAGTCAAGTACATTTGCAGAATTAGATTACTCTAAAGAAGAAATATATAAAATAGCGGAAATCTCTTCATCCAACAACTATAAAATTCAAATTTACGAGAAAGAAAATGCATCGGAAGAGATCTTCAAGAGGCAATCTGGAGAATCGCCTAAGGTGATAATATTCAGCACTCATGGTTATATGATTTCTGATAAAGACTCCACATGTTTAATTCCTATTGACGACAACGAAGCAGATGCAATTTTGGAGGAAGATATCTCTTTAAGTAAAACGGGACTTGTACTTTCTGGCGCTAATCGGATCTTGTTACAAGAATCATTAGACGGGACAGAAAACGGATTTGTTTCTGCCAGAGAAGTATCAATCATGAACCTGGAAAATACAGAGTTAGTGATACTTTCTGCCTGTGAAACCGCTCTTGGTGACGTTTCTTCCGAAGGAGTCTTCGGCCTCCAGCGAGGATTTAAGAAGGCTGGTGCTAACTCTATCCTCATGTCTCTCTGGAAAGTGGATGACGAAGCTACCTGCAAACTCATGACCGAGTTCTACTCCAACTGGATTGGCAATAAGATGACAAAGCATGATGCGCTGGAGGCAGCTAAGAAGACTGTGCGTGAGACCAAGGGATGGGAGGACCCAAAGTACTGGGCTGCATTCATCCTGCTGGATGGGTTGGATTAAATCAAATAATAAACGACTTACAATAATATATTTATATGGAAGACGATTTTTCTTGGGAAGAAACGACCGTTGATGAGAAGGAGCAGGAACAGTGGAATGTTCTCTTTGAACAGATAGTCAAGGGGAACGTGATACCTGTCATTGGTTCTGAGTGTGTGCATGTGGGCGGAAAGAGTTCTCTGGTCAGCTCTGGATCCAATTCTTCCGCAACCTCACCAATGGTCAATACAAACGCGAAGCTTTCCAGGGCGGAATCAAATACATCCGTACGATGGATAACGGAGCATACTCCCCCCCCAAAAAAAAATACTGGACACCTTTTATATTAATTGATGGAGTAGAATAATCAAAATCAACGCAAATATGAATTTAAAAGTCTTTTTAATCATTTCAATGCTGTTTACGCTGAATATTGCGTCAGCTCAAGACTATGTGGCAGAGGCAAAGTCAATGAAAGAATCTGCCGACTTGGCAAGTCAAAAATCATACACTAAGAAAAATGCCTTCACAGGATATCTTGGTAGTTTCCGCCTTTATGCTAAAGCCGGAACAAAATATCATGATGAAAGGGCAGAGTTGTTGTCTGCAACCTATGCATTGATGAAAGACGAACGTTCTCTCATGAAACGTGATGCGGCAGTTGTAGATTCGCTTCTGAATGAATCGTACGAAGAGTTCAGAAATGATGTAACACATTATCTGCCTTTACTGGAAATGTATGTATGTAAGGCGGCAGGATACGAAGATAAATATGTTCATAGTTTTTATTTGTATGATCGAGCTATAGCGATGCGAAAGCAAAGTGGGCAACTTAATGGAGATGAATATGAGGTTCTTTTACGTTGGTATGTATCGCACCTTTTTTATAAGAAAAACATTACCGATGAAGATAAGTTTAATATACACAAAGAGTTGTGGGATCTATATCTGACCAATAATCCTAATCCTGATGAATTGGATATTAAACTCTTGGACAGCTATCATACTGCATGTGGAATGGAAGGGCATGAAGAAACAGAAGTCATGCTTTCAGAGATTAAGAATAAATATATAATAGCGAAGTTCGGAAAGGATTCCAAGGAGTATCTAAAAATTCAGAAACAACTTGCAGGAGACTATTTTAGTTTAGCTCTATTGGAGGAGAAGAAAGGAATAAATGCAGATGCTGCAGCAAAAGAAACAGAGGCCCGTCGTGAGGTGTGGCGTATATTGAATCAGGATGAAGAATTGTATGACGATAATGCTATATTTGAGTTAAACTCCTTAGTACGTTGTTTAAACAATACTTCAGAAGGAAAAATTGATGCCCGGAAATTAGCGGTTGAGTATAAGAAAAAGGTAGCTAATAAATTGGGTATAGAGTGTGAGCAATATGCAAAAGCGTTGAATATCATTTGTGATACATATGAAAATGATGATGCAGAGATTATCCCTGTATTAAAGGAAAGACTCGCTCTAGAAGAAAAACTATACGGAAAAGATGATTACAGAACTCAATTGACTTCTACGCTATTAAGTTCGACATATTCACAGAATCATCAGTTATCAGAAGCGATAGCTATTTCTCAATCTACGCAGAAAGAAGGTGATTATTTAAGTGTGTTGACCCGTGCGACAAATCAATCTCGTTACGGAAAACTTAGAGAATCTAATGAGACATACGAGGAATTGTTGCAACTCTGTGGGACAAAACCAGAGATAAAAGGAATGGTGGGATATGCTGCAATTATGGGATCTGTAAATAATTATATCACATTAAATGATATAGAAGGATTGCTGGATTTTGGAAAGAGGTGGTCTAATAATCCAACAATGTCTTTTGAGGACCAACTGACAATATTCACATCTGTTATAGGTATGGCATCGTTACCAGGTCGATCTAGCGATAGAGTCGTTGCTTTTGCCGATGAGTTCCTCCTCAGTCACCCCCAACAAATGTCAGACATAAAAGTGATGACAAAGGTGTTGGAGAGTAAAGCCTCAGCACTTTATGGAATGTTGCGTTTTGATGAAACTCTAACTGTACTTAATCAGATTTCATCGATTCTTACAACTTTACCAACCATATCAAAGGCCGATATAATAAAATACAATGCCTATATAGAAGCCACATTGATAGCTAAACAGGACTTTAGACAGGCGTTGGTCATGAATAATCGTAATATGGAGATTATTCATTCTGTACCAGGGTATGAAACATCGATAGAACATAGGTCGGCATTAGTCAGATCATGTCTTTGCTATGATCAATTGGGGGAATATTCTAAGATTTTGCCACTTTCAAATATTCTTCGTTCGTTGGAATCTAAAGAAATTACAGCACTTGACCCGCTTGCTTCTTTAGAGATAAACAATTTTAATGCTTTTTATTTTCTCACTGATATAAACTCGATCCTGACCCCTCTGATTCATGCATATTGTAATGCAAAGATGTACGATGAAGCTAGTACTTTCCTTGTGGCTTATGTAAAAGATTTGGAGACAACTATAAAATTTACACTGAAACAGTTGAATACAGACCAAAATATGGGGCAGTTCAGTTACATGAAAACCACGGCAGATTGCCTTAACCTTGTAGCCGCTTTGCAACAAGACAATTCAACTTTAGCCCAAACGGTTTTTGATTATTGTCTTCTTTCAAAGCAGGCATTCCTTGCTTCTGAAACGCAGATGCGTAGGCAGATACTTGAGTCTGGAGATTCTATTCTTGCTCAAAAGTTTCAAACCATACAGAATTTGAGAGCCTCAATTCAAACTTATATACAGTCAGGATTAGATGCCTCAACTCTTCAGGAACAGCTTCAACAGCTAGAATTGCAAATCCGTGAGGATTCGCAGATATATGGAGACTTTACAAAAGCTATGGAATTACGGTGGCTTGATATACAGTCTGCAATGGATGAAACGAGTGCTATCGTGGAGTTTCTCAGTTATCCGGATTTCAGAGATAAAAAGAACTATCTTGCAGCCGTCGTTATGCAGAAGGAATGGACGACACCTCGCATTATTTCGCTTTGTTGTGAAGAAGATTTGCGTGGGGACGTATTAAATGATAACACTATAACCAATTTAGTGTGGGCTCCTATATTGAATATACTGAGTAACGTCAAGACAATCTGTTTCTCTCCAGCTGGTATTATTTATAATCTTTCTATAGAGAATTCTCGTTTTGAAGATGGATACATAGCAGACAAATACAATCTGATACGCATTTCTTCGTCACGAGAGATTGTTAATAGAAGAACTTCAACAGGTACAGATGCAACTCTCTGCGGAGGCATCGTTTATAATATGACAGCAGAAGAGTTAGCGGCATCGAACAACAATTCAATAGGTACTTTTTCCACACGCTATGTGTCGCGAGCTGCTATAGATGAAATTCCATATCTTGCAGGAACCAAAACAGAAGTTGAAAGTATAGAAAATACTCTCAGCAAACATAATGGCATTTCATCTCATTTGTTTACTGCAAAGTCTGCTGTTGAGAACTGCATAAAAGGCATAAAGCCACAAACAACACGCATTCTGCATATTGCTACACATGGCTTCTTTGATCCAGACCCTATTACGGAGTCAAATTTAATCATTAACACCATCCAGTCTGGTAATGAAGACAGAGTTTTAAGCCGAAGTGGTTTATATTTGGCAGGAGCGCAAAATACGCTTGATGGCGATGCAATTCCAGATATGGCAGATGATGGAATACTTACAGCCCAGGAAATATCGACTCTTGACCTTCGCGGTCTTGACCTCGTAACCCTCTCCGCCTGCGAAACAGCTAAGGGCGACATCACCGGTGACGGTGTCTTCGGCCTCCAGCGAGGTTTTAAGAAGGCGGGAGCTAACTCTATCCTCATGTCTCTATGGAAGGTGGATGACGAAGCTACCTGCAAGCTGATGACGGAGTTCTACAGTAACTGGATTGGGAAGAAGATGACGAAGCACGATGCATTGGAGGCTGCCAAGAAGACCGTTCGTGAGACCAAGGGATGGGAAGATCCAAAGTACTGGGCGGCATTTATATTGCTGGATGGATTGGATTAGCCTGATTGTCATAGATTGATAAAAGATGAGAAGTAAAATAATTGCATTTTTCTTTTTGTGTATATTCTTCTGTACTCATGCCTTCGGACAAGAGTACAAAACTGATCATGTAGTAGATACTGCTTCATATTATAATGAAACTGGTCTTGAATATTATAATAGGAAAGACTATGAAAATGCTCTAAGGTACTTTGAAAGGTCATTACAATTGAGACTTAAGCTTTCTGGTGAAGATAATGCAGGAGTTGCTACAATGTACAACAATATAGGTGATTCCTACAGAATGCAGAAACAATATTTGCAAGCTTTTGAGAATCATAAGAAGGCATTGCAAATAAGATTGAGGCTATTCGGAGAGAATAGTTTATATGTAGCTATCAGCTATAATAAAGTTGGTGCAACTTTATCTTTTCTTGCAAGATACCAGGAAGCATTAGACTATTATCAACACGCGCTTGAAATTAGGTTGGGGTTGCAAGGAGAAAACAATCTGGATGTGGCAACAATATATAACAACATTGGGCATGCCTATAAAGCACTTAAACAATATGATGAAGCTATAGAAAACTATCTTTACACATTGAAGATTAGGCTTGAGTTGTTAGACGAAAATCATAAAGATGTGATGTCCGTATATGACGACATTGCCGTATCATATTATAGGCATGAGAAATATGCCGAAGCCATAGTTTATTACGAAAAAGAAAAAGACGTACGAATTGCTCTTTATGGAGAGAATACTCAGAACGTAGCCACATTATATGGTTACTTAGGTGATTCGTATAGATACAATAATCAATACGAGCAATCTTTAGACTCTCATATAAAGGCATTGCGAATCAGAAAGGAACTTTTTGGCGAAAAACATCTTGATGTAGCCGATAGCTACAATAAAATAGGCATTGAACATTATTTTCTGGGTAATTACGAGGAATCTATCAAGAACTATCGATGTGCATTGGATATTCGAATCGCATTACAAGGCGAGAATAACCTAGATGTTGCTCAACTTTATGAAAACATTGGTGATTCATATAGGTATCTTAATCAATGTGCACAATCTCTGGAATGTCACGAAAATGCATTGCGAATCAGGAAGAATCTCCTAGTTGAAAAGCATTTGGATGTAGCTGATAGCTACAATAAAGTAGGCATTGAACATTATTTTCTGGGTAATTACGAGGAATCTGTCAAGAACTATCGATGTGCATTGGATATTCGAATTGCATTACAAGGTGAGAACAATCTGGATGTTGCTACGATATATTCAAATATTGGTAATTCATTTTTTGAATGCAAGAATTATACAAGTGCAATTGAAAACTATGAACAATGCTTGAGAATTAGAAAAGAGCTTAAAGACAATAATACTATTCATGTCGCCTCTATGTTTGCAAAGATAGGTGACGAATATTTTAAGAAGATAGATTATGCAAAGGCAGCAGAATGCTACAAACAAGAACTGGCTGGAAAATACCATCTTTTAAATACGATGTCCTCTTCTAATTATACACGTTACATTATTCCTTATGAGAGAGAGCTAACAGAGTTGAAAGCATCAAAGGGGGAGGGCTCTACAGAGTATATAAAAAAACTTCATTCTTTGTCTATTTGGTATAGGTCTATTGATAATTACCAAAAACATGAAGAAGTAACAATACATGCGAAGGAAATAGAATTTTATTATCATTTGGAAGAATGGAGATTGCTATGCAAACAGAATGATAGTAACGTGGATGACATTTTTGAGACTATAAATGATGCTGTTAAAATATTGTTGGAAGAGTGTCTTGATACATTGCATGCTAGAGAACTTGCTATACAAAATGTCGAGTGCATTGGTAAAAGACATAATAAGGAATCTGAGATTTACGCTAGGTCATTAGATCTACTTAATAGTACTTATAGTGTTAATAATCCAGACGCCATACCTTGGCTCGAAGAAGAATTTGCTGTTGATTTAAAGGTTTACGGCATAAATGATATTTACACCATAGCCACTGCGAGTACATTGAGTCTAACATATACACGAAATCATAAGATTAACGAGGCACTTCGGGTGGACTCTATCATGGCTTTTTCTGGGGATCCTAAGAAACTACAGCACTGGGCTGACAATCTTCGAAATTATGGGTATTACCGTAAGGCTTATGATATATATGATAAATGTATGGAAATTTATTGCGACAGTACAAGGCATATTAAGAATGAACCAGGAACAAATTTTAGATTTGCTTTATCTGATGCAATACGATGTTTAGATGAATTAAAGGATGATAAAGAGTTGTTGCTTTTCGGACGAAAATGGACTAATTACGTAAATTTAAGTTGCGATTGGCAAGTTACGATTTTTAGGGAAATATATGGCTATGCAAAATCTTATGTTCCTAAAAACAAAGATGTATTGACGTTTGTAGAAGAATTTAACCGTACACATGGTCAACTTATATCTAACGAAGAACTTGTAGATATACAATTGAGTACAATGTTCTTTGAGCATAAATATAGTGACATGCTTCAATTGATAGAACGAGAATTACAGGTAGTGCGTGACCAAAGGGCTGTTTTTGATACAGATTCATTGTTAAAAGCAGAATTGAAGTGTTGTTTGGAAAAGGAGATTTGCTATATGTTAATGTGGAATATTGAAAAGGCATCTATACAAAATTGGGAAAATATTGCTATGTTTAGGAAATTCCCCCAAGACGATCTCCTTTCCAAAGAATTCATATCGTTATGCGCAAGAAGATGTCTATATCTATATGATATGAAAAATTATGATGACATTGGAGGGCTTGTAGATTACCTGTTATTGGCAGATACTACTAATTTGCCTCTAAAACAAATATTGCCAACGCATATAAAAACGAATGCATTATCGTTTTATATTCAAGGTTTCGATGTCAATTATGTTATAGACAACATTTTATGCTATTTGTATGCTACAGACCAGTTCACAAAGGCTAAAAGTCTTATAACTCGTAAAGTTGATAAAACTGCAAGCCTTTTTCAATATTCTTTGGAAGATTTAGATTATTCTGGTTCTTATGCAGAGTCTTCTTTTAATATGCTGAATTCTATTGCCATGTGGGTGCCATCTGATACAACATTGGCTAAAGATGCATACAATTATGCTCTTCTTAACAAACAAGCTGTGATGGGGTCATGGGTTAGAATGAAGCAGCAGATATTGGAGAGTGGAAATGATTATGCAAAGGATAAACTATCAGAGACGGAGCGGTTACAAGATCGAATCCAACGTCTAAAAATATTAGGCGGGGATACTGAAAAGTTAGAAGAACAACTTCTGACACTTAAAAAACAAATCGTGGATGATTCAAAGAGTTATGGGGATTTTACTAAATTCTTAAAAACAACGTGGAACGATATACGTGATGCGTTGGATGAAAACAGCGTTGCGGTAGAGTTCTTGACGTATAAGAGTCTTGTTGATGATTCTTTATGTATAGGTGCTGCGGTCTTGACAAAATGGATGGATGTTCCAACAATAGTTCCATTATGCAGAGAGGATACTATCAATATAAACAATGCCTATCTCCATCAGGAACTTTGTAGGATAATTTGGGAACCGATATTGGCAACATTGAAAAATGAGAATAATATTTATTTTGCAGCAACGGGATTACTGCACAATATCTCAATCGAGAATCTGCCATATAAAGATGGTCTTATATCGGACACCTACCGATTGAGCCGCTTGTCTTCTACACGAGAACTACTTCCGAGAAACCGAATTATGGGAAGAGATAATTACATCTTTGGTGGCATTGACTATAACGCTTCTGCTAATGAAGATGAAATACCAGCATCAAACGAAAGAGGATATAATGCAGCAACGCATTTGTCCCGTGATAGAAGTGCATCTATACGTGCTGCTGTTGAGGAATTACCATATCTTCCTGGTACAAAGACTGAGGCAAAAAGTATTATAAAATTGCTTAAAACAAAAAGAAATATAACAAAAGGATTTATTGGCAATAAAGCTACAGAGGCTTCCATTAAGGCTCTTCAGCCTAATGAAACAAAATTGTTGCATATTGCAACACATGGATTCTATGAGAGTGTCAAGAACAATAGCAAGGAACAAGAAGATGATGCTCTTTCCCGTAGTGGACTATTTATGGCAGGAGCGCAAGCCTTTCTTGATGGTGAGGAAATTCCAGAAGGTGTCGACGATGGTATTCTAACTGCTCAGGAAATATCAACCCTTGACCTTCGTGGTCTTGATCTCGTGACTCTTTCTGCCTGTGAAACCGGATTGGGAGATGTCACTTCCGATGGTGTCTTCGGTCTCCAGCGAGGATTCAAGAAGGCTGGCGCAAACTCCATCCTTATGTCCCTCTGGAAAGTGGATGACAAGGCTACCTGCAAGCTGATGACAGAGTTCTACTCCAACTGGATAGGGAAGAAGATGACGAAGCATGATGCACTGGAGGCTGCCAAGAAGACCATACGTGAGACAAAGGGATGGGAAGATCCAAAGTACTGGGCAGCATTCATCCTGCTGGATGGATTGGATTGAAATGACTCTTTTTGATAGGAATAAAAGACAATAACACTCATTAATCATAAGTCAAGGATTAACACTATTGAATTATGAACAAGAACAACTACACACCGCAGCCTGTTGACACACAGGATGTCGTACTGCCAGAGGAACTCTCGGAACTCGCTGAGATGATTGCCAAAAACGTGCATGAGGTATGGCCGGCTGGACGTATGAAGGATGGCTGGACGTATGGCGAGGAGCGCAACGATGCTGAAATGAAGCATCCTTGCCTTGTACCATACGAGGAACTGACCGAAGTGGAGAAGGAGTATGACCGTAATACCTCACAGGAGACGTTGAAACTTATAATGAAGATTGGATTCAAGATTGTGAAGGAGTAAGGATAAGTATCCGATAGATTTAAAAGGACGAGTGGCTCTATTACCAATAACGAGGTGATAGGGTCACTTACTTTTTTCTATCTGCCATACCAAAATAAACAAGAAAATGTCATGAGGCTGATAGGAAAAGTCATAAAGTACCATCAGTATAACAAAACGACATTAGATGTTGTGCACGATGACGAACCAGTGCATTCAAAGGTAACCATCCATTTT